>ERZ795051.5295-NODE-5295-length-11389-cov-5.835451_pt1 | contig 11389 bp, 10 predicted proteins | sample MGYA00375135_ERZ795051 | MGnify/ENA primary metagenome ERZ795051 (study PRJEB30180, sample SAMN05720222) | activated sludge metagenome | isolation source: Anaerobic digester | place: Japan | collected 2015-05-26 ... | reverse complement strand
ACCGAGTATAAGCGAAGCAGAGAGGCAGATGAGTATTGTGAAGAAGAGCTGGAGACCTACGAGTATATAGTCCCCGGTGCTGAGAGCGATGCCCAGCTGCTTGAGAGCCTCGTCAACGGATACTGAACCCTTGACAACAGATGATGCGGTCTCAGTTACCTCTGTGCTGCTGCCTGAAACGAACACTGAGAAGCCCACCATGAATACTGAGGCGTTGATAAGTGCTATGATAGCTGCGGCAAGCATTTTGGAGCCGATTATTGCAAGTCGTGATACCGGTGCAGAGAGAAGTGTTTCAAGTGTCTTGTCGATCTTCTCGTTTGCGATAGCATTCATCAGCATCTGTGATGTGAGTATGATGAGTACGAATACTATGATAGGGAGGATCATATTCTGTATGGATATCCTTCCCATGATAGAGCCGGAGCTTATCTCTGCGGACTTATCATCGATAACAGTGTTGTCTCTTATATCTACGGGATCCTCCATAAGCTCGTATTTCTTCTCGGAGACACCGAACTCGGAGGCTATGCTTGATGAGATACAGTCGCTTATAAGTCCGATAGCGCTGCTGTTTCCGCTGGAGATATTATCGAGAGTTGCAGCAGAGCTCATACGGTTGATGCTTATGAGCTCGGGGCGCTGATCGGCTTTGACCATATCTGTAAAGCCTTCGGGGATGATCACCAGGTTGTCGATATCGTTATCTGCAAGTATCTTTGCATAGTCATCGCCGGTCGTCTCAAAGTATTTGAGCTTGACGTTGGTCTTTTCGTCAGGATCATCGTTGATAGCGAGGAGAGCATCTTCGATAGCCTTTGTAAAGTCAGTCTTGTCACGGTCACAGATGTTTATAGTGACGTTAGTAACGCTGTCGATAGCTTCATCTATGGAAGTTTTCATAACGTTTCCAAGAACCATGAATATACCGAGGGTGAGTACGAAGCTGAGTATCATCTGAACGTTTATCAGCTCGCTCAGTTCCTTCTTCAGCAGGTTAATGAATTTCATTTTCATTCACCACCCTTTCAAATACTTCTTCAAGGTTACCGGCCTGATAGCGTTCCTTCAGCTCGGCTGAGGTACCGGTCACCATGAGATGACCTTTGGAGATTATGCCTACACGGTCGGAGACAAATTCTATCTCCAGCATATTATGAGATGAGAGCAGGAAGGCCATGCCCTCTTCCGCAGCCATTCTCTTTATCATCTTTCTGATCTCAATTGCGTTCAGTACATCCAGGCCGCTGGTAGGCTCATCGAGTATAGCCAGCTTCGGCTTGGTCATAACTGCTCTTGAAAGCAGCAGCTTTCTTATCATACCACGGCTGTAGCTGCCTATCTTGTCTTCGAGACGGTCACCCAGTCCACAGATATTCTTTGCTCTGTCAACAGCCTTGTTTATGGAGTCGATATCCGTAAAGAAAAGGCCTGCCATAAAGCGGAGGTATTTGATGCCTGTCATATTCTTGTATGCTCCGGCTTCATCGGGGAGATAGGTTATACATTCTCTAACCTTTTCCGGTTCCTTCACTACGCTGTGGCCGCCTACAACGGCATCTCCTGCTGTAGGGGTGAGAAGTGTGGATATCATTCGTATGGTAGTAGTTTTGCCGGCGCCGTTAGGGCCTATGAGAGCGAAGATCTCACCTTCGCCAATCTCAAAGCTTACTTTATCGGCGGCCAGCACCTTGGTATACTGCTTGGTAAGTTCTTTGACTTCAAGTACGTTTCCCATGGTAGCCTCCTTAATATTTTTTGATGCTGAAGCATCATTATAATTTAGAATAACACAGTATCCGGATGATGTCAATGCAAATATTGCTGGATAACTGTTAATGTGTTCTATAAACAGTATATAACACACATCTGCTTTTGTCAATAGTCAGTATCAACAAATATGGTTGTTGATATTTTCTTTATGTGTCAGAAAAAGAATATGTCCTCAAATTTTTTGTCCAGAGCTATACACAGTATCAGTGCCAGTTTTGCAGTTGGCTGATACTGTCCGGTCTCTATAGAGCTTATGGTGTTGCGTGAAACCCCTACCATTTCTGCAAGCTGAGCCTGCGACAGCTTCTGCTCTGAACGTATAGCCTTGAGGTTGTTTCTCAGGATAAGTTTATCATCCATTATTGACCTCCACGGATCAGAGCCTGTTTTTGTATATCGTTATTATAGCCTGAGTTGTTGCTGTTGCAGTAATAATAACCCATATTACTGCACATAGCAGGTCTGATTTTTTTCTTAGCTTTACGCTGCTGTAGATATACTGACCTGCATTGACAGCGCAAATGACTGCCCAAAGGCCGAAATTCTGCTTCCCGTCTACGATCATCTCAGCCATATAAATTATTCCGCCGAGGATAACTCCGACAAGAAGTCCTATTCTTTCAGCAGTCTTTCCGGTCTCAGCACTGACAAGATCCTTGGACTTGTTTTCGCTGCGGCTTCTGGCGAGTATTTCTTCCTTTTGCATAATTTCGCCTCCCTTATTTTTCGGTTATGAATCTGTATGTAAAAAGAATGGTAATGAATAGATTCAGCAGTGCTATCATCAGATTTGATATCCTGCGGGATCTTATGAATCGGTAAAAAGAGGTAACGGCTGCTGAAAATGAAACGATAGTTACCACGTCATATATCTCTTCGCCCCGTGCCATTCTTGCCCAGCTGAACAGTACAGTAGCCGTTAATGCTGAGAGGAAAGCCCAGTAGAATGAGCAGTCAAAGGTGTGCTTTTCAAGCTCGTCCATTTTGCTTTCCATTGTTTCGGTGCGTGCTTTTCTGAGAATATCTTCTTTTGTCATATTATTATCTCCCTTCGGCCTTTTTTCTTTCTGTATTTGCAAAGTTTACTTTGCATCCTCTTCTGTGCTGATTATATCGCTGCCAAGTTGACTTGTCAAGAGTTTGCAAAGTAAACTTGTCAAAATCGGAATGATGCACAAATCAGATGGCTTTAGTTTGTACACTGCTCACAAATAATCGCCGCCTGCCATTTATTGAAAATATCTGTTGACAATGATCATATAGTTTGGTATACTTATTATAAAAGGATTTACAGGCTTTTACAGTTCTTACAGAGGAATGTGGATGGGTGATTTTTGAATTATTGGCCTCACCGTTTTATGCGGTGCATCATATATGCCCTGATGGAGCGTGAACGATTTTTCGTGAACGGTCGGCTGAGGGCTTTTTGTCGTATACGGACATATCAGATACCGGAGGTGGTACTATGCTAATACCTGAGCCGCTTAGGAAGGGCGATAAAGTTGCAGTAATAAGTCTGTCAAACGGAATACTGGGCGATCCTTACTGCACTCATACGAAGGAGACAGGTATTGCCTGTCTCCGCAGCTTCGGACTTGAGCCGGTATTCACCGAAAACGCCCTCAGGGGCAGCGAATATATCCTTGCACATCCGGAGGCTCGTGCCGCAGACCTTAAAGCTGCTTTTATCGATGACTCGGTTAAAGGTATAATAACTGCTATCGGCGGCATAGATACCTTCCGCACCATACCGTATCTCATGGAGGATGAGGAGTTTATCGAAGCTGTCCGCCGGCACCCGAAGCTTTTTATTGGCTTTTCGGACACTACTCATAATCATTTTATGCTCCGCAGGCTTGGCTTGCAGACTTACTACGGACAGGCTTTTATGTGTGATATCGCAGAGCTTTCCGGCAAGATGCTCCCATACTCGGAAGCGCAGTTCAAGAGCTGCTTTGCTCCTTATCACGGGCGCAGGATAACTCCGTCTGAGACATGGTATGAGGACAGGACGGACTTTTCTCCGGCCGCTCTCGGCACTAAGCCCGTATCTCACAAGGAGACTCATGGCTATGAGCTTTTGCAGGGCAGCCCGGTTTTTGAAGGCGAGCTGCTGGGCGGCTGTGTGGACAGTATGGGTGAGATGCTTCTGGCTGGCAATCTGGAAAGACTTGGTGATCTGATAGCGCCTTACTGTGAATTTGTCCCGGGACTGGCTGATGATTTCAGGAGACAGTCTGAGATCATTCGCAGATACAATATATTCCCGAGCGCTGAGGAGTGGAAGGGAAAGATATTCTTTGCCGAAACCAGTGAGCTTGCACCTTCTCCGGAAACGCTCAGGTGTTACCTTGAAGCCTTCAGGGATGCAGGCGTGTTTGCCGGCCTGAACGGAATAATCGTCGGCAAACCCATAAATGAGAAGTATTATGAGGAGTACAAGGATATCTGGCATGAAGTCGTTGATAACGATAAGCTGCCGATACTGTACAATGTTAATTTTGGTCATGCGACGCCGAGAGCAATTCTTCCGTATGGAGCAATGGCTCGTGTCGATGCGGAAAAGCAGGAGATCGCCCTGCTGTGATGAGCAGGAAATGCCGTTCGGCGGTCTGTATCCGGAAAGGGGGGGACAGGTTTGAGATTAAAGAATATAATGCACAGAACAGCTGCGGGGATGCTCTCGCTGGTAATGGCATCTGTTTCGTGCGGACTGTTCCGGACATTTGCTGCCGGAAGCAGCGAGAGAGAGCAGGAATATGTGCCTTCTGCTGCTGTGCTTGAAGAAATGGAAAATGACTACTATACAATAGAGCCTGTTGACCCTGAGCTGCTGTCATACAGTGATTATTACGATATCCATTCCGGTGATAACAGACCGGATAAGGCTATTGAGATCATGGCTGTGGACTATTCCTCATGCAGCGGAGGCTTTGGCGAAGGCTCATACACGGCTGACGGTGTGAAGAAGGATAACGTCCTCATCTGGCAGGATAACGGCGGAGATGTCAGCTATGATATACAGGTCGAGGAGCAGGGCTTATACTGCCTGAGCTTTACATACTGCGGATTCGTTTCAAACAGTGCCTCTGTTGAGCTATCCATGAAGATAGACGGCAGTCTGCCCTACAATACTGCCTCACGCATCACTCTTGACCGTGTGTGGGTGAACGAGAAAGATATATATAAGGATTCAAGGGGCAATCAGGTGCGTCCGCCGCAGGTACAGAAGGAAATGTGGCAGACCTGCTGGGCAGGAGATGTGGACGGACTGTTCAGTGAGCCGCTGTTCTTCTATCTTAGCAAGGGAAAGCATGAGATCAGCTTTACCTCTGAACGGGCTCAGGTGGCTATAGAGAGCTTCCGGTTCTCAAATCCGGAGGAAATACCGGGATATGGGGAATATGCTGCGTCTGTGAAAGCTCCGGTAACTGTTGACAGTACTCCCTCACGGCTCTTCCGCATAGAGGGCGAGAATGCAGCTTACAGGTCGGCGGCAACGCTCTATCCTACGTATGACAACAACAACTATCTTGTTTCGCCGTCTGATCCGAGGAAGGTGGTATACAATACCATCGGCAGCGGCAACTGGAACAAAGCCCTGCAATGGATAACGTGGGATATCCCCAAGGAGCTCATCGGCAATGACGGCTGGTATAAGATAGGCATAAAGTCCAGACAGAAGCAGATGAGAGGACTTTACTCCAACAGGCGGATATATATCGACGGGAAAGTGCCCTGCCGGGAAATGGAGCAGGTGAAATTCTATTACGACAGCGATTGGAACGTTGTCAGTCCTGAGACTGATGAAGGCTATGTGTATGTTTATCTTGACGCAAGCACTGACCATACGATAACTATGGAGGCTGTTCCCGGTGAGATAGGGGACTCCATGCGGAAGCTGGAAAAAGTTGTCACAGAGCTGAATACCTATTACAGAAAGGTCCTCATGCTCACAGGACCGGCTCCGGATAAGTATACCGATTATTATGTGCATGAAAAGATACCGGGCTTGGTCGAGGAGTTTGAAAGACTTTCCGGTGAGCTTAAGGATATACAGGATGAGATCGAGGAGCTTTCCGGTTCGGCAGGTTCAGAGGCAGCCGTTCTTCAGAGGATGACGGTGATACTTGACAAGTGTGTTGACAAGCCGCTGAAGATACCGTCCTACCTTGCACAGATAAAGGATAATATAACTGCTATATCTGCCTGGATGAGAGATTACCGTGACCAGCCTCTTGAGGTGGACTATATAGAATTTGCCTCTCAGGACAGGGATTTCACAAGCTGCAAAAAGAAGATGATGAAGTCGCTGAAATTCGGCTTTGACGCATTTATCGGCTCTTTCTTCGAGGACTATACCACGCTTTCGGATGTTACCGGCGAGGATGCTATCACAGTATGGGTATCCTTAGGCCGTGACCAGGCGCAGGTAGTCAAGGAGATGACGGAGAACCAGTTCATCCCTGAATATGGTATCCCCATTTCGGTAAACCTTGTGGTGGGAGGAGTCATGGAGGCTACTCTTGCAGGCAAAGGCCCTGATGTGGCGCTCTTCCTCGGAGGAGAATTCCCTGTGAACCTTGCCTGCCGTGATCTGCTGGTGGATATGAAGCAATTTGACGATTTCGATGAAGTCAGCCGGCGGTTCCAGCAGAATGCAACGACACAGTATTCCTACAACGGAGGCTGCTACGGACTGCCCATAAGTCAGAACTGGCCGATGATGTTCTACCGGACGGACATACTGACGGAGCTGGGATACGATCATCCGCCTGAAACCTGGGATGAGCTGAGAGATATGCTGCCGGCGATACAGCGCAATTATATGAACGTGGGACTTGTCCTGCCGCCGACGAATATATCTCCTGCCACCGAGACAGGACATACATTTGCCATGCTGCTGCTGCAAAGAGGGATAAACTACTATGATGCCGGACAGACACGTTCCGACTTTGAATCTATAGAGGCTGTACAGGCCTTTGAGGAGTGGACGGACTTCTATACAAAATACAGCTTCGAGCAGACTTATGACGCCTTCAGCCGTTTCAGGACAGGCGAATATCCCATAGTTATATCGAACTACACATTCTTCAATCAGCTCTCTGTGGCTTCACCGGAAATAAAAGGGCTCTGGGACTTCTGTCAGGTGCCCGGTACTGTCCGTGATGACGGAACAGTTTCCCATGCGGCTAATTCTAACGGCGCAGGAGCAGTAATATTCAACAAGGTCAGCAATAAGGAAAATGCATGGAAATTTGTGAAATGGTTCACTGAGACCGATACACAGGTCCAGTTTGCGGCGCAGATAGAGGGACTTCTCGGCCGTATGGGACGCTTTGACACTGCCAACGTTGAGGCTCTCGGACAGCTCTCATGGTCTGAGGACGAGCTTGCACGTCTGCGTGATCAGCAGGAGGAGCTTGTGGAGATACCTGTGATACCGTCATCCTATGCGGTAACACGAAACATAATGAACGCTTTCCGTGAGACTGTCAATGAGAACGAAAATCCCCGTGATACCCTGCTGTGGTATAACAAGGACATAAATGAGGAGATCACAAGAAAGCGGAAGAATCTCGGACTTGACTGAAATAATTTTTGAAAGGAGGAAAAGCTATGGCTCAGAATAACACTGAAAAGAAAAGCAGCTCGCTCTGGCGCTCAATAAAACAGAATAAGGCCTGCTATGCCATGCTTGCTCCTTTCATGATATTCTTCATAGTGTTCACGGTCGTGCCAGTAGTTATGTCACTGCCCATGGGCTTCACTGATTTCAATATGGCACAGCCACCGAAGTATGTGGGACTGTCGAACTACACCACACTTTTCCTTTCGGATAAGATATTCATACGCTCCATAAGAGTAACGCTTGTGTTCGCACTTTTCACAGGCCCTATAAGCTATATACTCTGCTTCCTGCTGGCATGGCTCATAAACGAGCTGCATCCGAAGCTTAAAACTGTATTCACGCTCATATTCTATGCGCCGTCCATGGCCAATGTATATACAGTATGGCAGCTCATATTCAGCGGAGATATGAACGGATACCTGAATTCGTTCCTCATAAATCTGGGACTTATAAACTCGCCGGTACAGTGGCTCACTGACGGCAGATATGTCCTCGGAGTTACTATAGTGGTACAGCTCTGGATATCCCTCGGAGCAGGCTTTCTCGCTCTCAGAGCCGGTTTCCAGAATATAGACCGCACAATGTATGAGGCAGGGGCGATAGAGGGTATCCGCACCCGCTGGCAGGAGCTTATATACATCGTTATCCCCTCAATGGGATCTCAGCTCATGTTTGCGGCGGTAATGCAGATAGTAAGCTCCTTCACCGCCGGAACAGTGGCGCAGAACCTGGTGGGATTCCCAAGCACAGACTATAAGGCTCATACCATAATGACTCACGCCTATGATTATGGCTGGGTAAGATATGAAATGGGCTATGCTTCGGCAATATGCATGATACTGTTCGTGGTGATGTATGCTCTGAACAGGCTCATCAGCAAGCTGCTGAGCAAGTATATGGATTAGGAGGCCGGCTATGTCACAGATAAACACTGCTAAACTCAAGGCCTCCAACAGACAGGCCGGCCGGAAAATAGGCGGCACTGTTGCTATTTTTATATTCCTGACAGTGCTCGGACTGTTCATGGCTATGCCCATATATCTTACAGTCATAATGTCCATAAAGCCGGTGGAGGAATTGTTCATATTCCCGCCGAAGCTCTATGCGGTAAGACCGACGCTTGACAATTTCCGGGATATGTTTGAGGTGCTGCACCAGAACAGAGTGCCGTTTTCAAGGTATGTATTCAACAGCATTTTTGTAACGCTGACAGTTACGCTTTGTCAGTGTGTATTTGCTTCCATGGCGGCATTTGTTCTGGCAAAGTGCAAATTTCCGGGCAGCAGGCTGCTCAATCACATCATTGTTATCGCCCTGCTGTACCAGAGCAATGTAATATACATAATGCAGTACATGGTAATGGCAAAGCTCAGGATGATAGATACATATGCGGCGCTTATACTGCCGTCTATCGCTTCACCTATGGGACTGTTCCTCATGAGGCAGTCCATAAGTCAGGTGCCTGATTCCATGATAGAGGCTGCTAAGGTGGACGGCGCAGGCTATTTCAGGATATGCTGGCAGATAGTCATGCCGAATCAGAAGCCTGCACTAATGACGCTTATAATTTTTGCATTCCAGGCCGCATGGAACATCCAGACCGGTGCTCTCGTTTTTCAGGAGCAGTACAAGACGCTGCCTACAGTGGTAACTCAGGCGGCTTCGTCAGGAATGGCTCGTGCCGGTATTGCAATGGCGGCAGCGGTATTCATGCTGATACCGCCGATAATAGTATTCATGATCGCACAGAAGCAAGTTATTGAGACTATGGCTCATTCCGGAATAAAGGAATGATATCTCAGGAAAGGGGAGGCTGACAATTGAATAAACGGCTGAAATTTCTGCCGCTGGTATTATCCGGCCTTCTTTTTCTTGCCGGAATGTCTCCGGCAGCAGCTTATGCTGATGAGCCCTATGATGTTTACAACTATGACCGCTGGGGAGAGGCTATCCCCTCTCAGGCAGGCTATACCGCTGAAAGGAGCATTTCCGGAAGGGATCTGGGCGCAGGTCCTATGGATGAGCCTTCTGACCTGTTCTGCGACCATGAGGGCAATTTCTATATTGCTGATACCGGCAACGACCGTATTATCGTTGCAGATAATGCCCTTGAAAAGACAGTCAGAATATACGACCGCTTCATCATGCCGGACGGTTCTGAAACAACTCTCAGCAAGCCTGCCGGAGTATTCGTGTCGGAGGAACGAGATTGGCTCTATATCGCTGACAATCAGAATTCCCGTGCGCTCGTTTCTGATATGGATGGAAACGTTGTGCTGGAGGTGGGAAAGCCGGAATCCGATGTGTATGATCAGCAGAGGACTTTCCTGCCGCAGAAGGTCATTGCCGATAAGGCCGGAAATATATATGTAGTTCTCAACAATATAACCACCGGTGCCGCCATGTTCAGTCCTTCCGGAGATTTTACCGGCTTTTACGGCGCAAACCGTGTTGAGCCTACGGCCGAGATCATCACCAATTATATAAAGAACATCTTCCGCTCTGATGAGAAGAAGGCCAGCATGGCAAGGAATGTCCCATCGGGAATATCAGGCTTTGATATAGACGGCGACTTTATATTCACCTGCTCACAGTCCGTCACTCAGACAACTGATACCGTGAAGAAGCTCAATGCGGCAGGAAAGAATATCTTTGCCGGACTTGAACTGGCTTTCGGAGACTATACTCCTATGTATGATACCGCTAATAATAAGCTTATGAAGCCTGCCATCGTGGATATCGACATATCCGATGACGGCTCTATAAACTGTCTTGACAGGACTACAGGACGTATCTTCCAGTACGATGAGGAGTGCAACCTGATGTTCATTGTTGGTACCAAGGCGAGACAGGTGGGCGGATTTGACACTGCGGCTGCGGTGGAATCCTACGGCAGCAGACTGTATGTACTGGATTCGGCCAAGGACACGATAACGGAATTCACAGAGACATCCTTCGGAGCTATTGTACATGAGGCAACAGCTCTTTACAATGACGGATATTATGAGGAAGCCCTTGATCCGTGGTATGAGGTGCTGAAAAGAGACGGCAATTACCGCAGAGCCTATATCGGAGTTGCCTCTGCGCTTTTGCGTAAGGGCGACTACAAGGGCGCAATGAAATATGCGAAGCTCGCAGATTCGCCAAAGCTTTACGACAAAGCATTTGAGGCGTACAGGCGTGAGTTCCTGAGAAAGCATTTCGGCAAGATAGCGGCGGGAATATTGATCGCTGCCGGCGCAGTGATAGTGCTGAAGCGCAGAAAAAAACACGGAGCAGCCGTGACGGAGACTGAAGAAAAGGAGGAATGACGATATGATGGACCTTACTCAGCGCCAGTGGGTAAAGCACGCGGTAACTCACCCTGTTGAGGGCTTTGAGGATATGCGCTGGAAGAAGTCCGGCTCTTTGAAAATAGCCTTTTTCATAGTATTCCTTCTCTTCGTGGGACAGGTCTTTGACGGCAGACTTTACGGCTTCCAGTTCGGTGTACCCTATGACAAGACCTTCAGCATAGTTCCATATCTTGTGAAGAGCGTGGTGCTGTTCGCCGCATGGGTAGTAGGAAACTGGTCTGTCTGCACTCTCCTTGACGGCGAGGGCACGATGAAGAACATATGCATATACAGCGCATACGCCCTTGTACCGTATATCGTGCAGCTTTTTGTAAATGTGCTGCTCTCTCATGTGCTCATACGTGATGAGGCAGTATTCATAAATGTGATAAGGATAATAGGAGTGGGCTGGACGGTCATACTGCTGTTTTCAGCAGTCAGATCGGTACATCAGTACTCACCGGGCAAGACGGTATTTGCAGTTATACTGACAATAGCTGCGATGCTGATAATGCTTTTCCTCCTTGTACTTTTTATGTCTCTGGTGCAGCAGATATGGATATTCATACTGTCCGTATACACCGAGATATCCTACAGATTCAGAGTCTGACGGAACGGCGGTGATAGAATGGGAAGAAAGCTGAAAAGG
>ERZ795051.5291-NODE-5291-length-11393-cov-5.455989_pt1 | contig 11393 bp, 14 predicted proteins | sample MGYA00375135_ERZ795051 | MGnify/ENA primary metagenome ERZ795051 (study PRJEB30180, sample SAMN05720222) | activated sludge metagenome | isolation source: Anaerobic digester | place: Japan | collected 2015-05-26 ... | reverse complement strand
AAAAAGGAGGAGAGATGATTAAACAAATAGGGATGGCAAGGATAAAATAGTGGTCTGTGAAAGGAGAAAAAATGAATAAAGGTAATTACTATAAAAAGAAAACGAAGGACTGGCTCACAGGGGAAGGTTTTACCTGTGAGTATTTAGAAAAACTACAACGGATAGTAAGTAAGGGGAAATTGATTTACATTAAGCGGGACTTATTCGGTGCGGATATATTAGCAATGAATAAGGAGAGTATTATATTCGTTCAGGTTAAAGCAGGGAAAAAGAAAACAGGGATTGATATTAAAAAGGCGATACAGGAATTTAAGAAATATCCCTTCCCCGACTGTGTTGACAGGTGGATTGTTGTATGGCGGGAGAGAGACAAAGAACCAGAGATAATTGATGTAAAGGAGGTGCAATGAAATTATCGATGAAGACCCAAAAAAAGGTCTCTATGGCCGGGATAAAACAGAAAGAAAGAATAGAAATTGCATTTACTGTCCTTAAACGAACAGTCAATCAATACAGCAAGTCATTTTACGACCCATCGGAATTAGAAAGTATTGGATATGTTGTTATTGCAGAGCAATTAAACAAACGATTGCGAAAAAAATGTGGTTGGGAAGGGTATATTGATATATGTTTACGAAACGCTTTTTTAGATTACATACGAAGAGAAAACTTTAAGAATAAATATATTAAGTATTTATAGTTTCTTCTTTGATATTGCTTTTACAAGCGTCATTCTGATTAACATCATCTCCGTTTTTGTAAACATTTTCCCTCCTTTTTGCATTTACATTTTTACATTATTGTATATTTTTGTCAAGTAGTGTTTTCTTTTGTAAAGCAGTATTTGTTTATTTAAGTATGTTTCTAAATTTATTTATTTTTATATTCTCAATAATGTCTCTCATTCGTCTGTATATATAGCAATTAAAAAAAAAGAAAGGAAAGAAGGGGGAAAGTATATAATAAAAGGGGGATGATAGAAAAGGTGGGAAAGAGAAAGTATGAAACTATAGAGGATATGCAGAAAAAAATAGATAATTATTTTGATTATTGTGAGAAAAATAAAAAACCATTTACGGTATCGGGGTTGGCGTTTGCTTTAGGGTTGTCAAGAGAGCAATTAAATGTGTATTGTAAGAGGGAAAATTTTGCTGACATATTAAAAAAAGCGAAAGCAAGAATTGAGCAATACTTAGAAGAGAAGTTAGTGTCTGGAAGTTGTGTTACGGGCGTAATTTTTACACTTAAAAATAATTTTGGCTGGGCAGATAGACAAGATATTGTAATACCATCCGGCGGGATTAATATTATCGTTAAAGAGAAGTAAAAAAGTAAAATGGACACAGAAAAACAAAAATGGGAGATAGTTGCGAAAAGGGCACAGATGGATTTTTTAAAGTCAACAGCCAGATATCCTGCCTTCGTTGGGGGATGGGGAACGGGAAAAACACTCTTTGCAATTTTGAAATGCTTACAACTTTGTAAAAAGTATCCAGGAAATTTAGGGTTGATTGCGAGAAAGGAATATACTGACTTAAGAGATAGCACTATTCAAGATTTTCAAAAATACACGCAATTAAAGATAAAAGAACAGCACAAAGAAATAGAGATACCAGCAACGGGTAGTAAAATTCTATTTAGACACGCAGATGAATTCAATGCATTGCAGAATATAAATCTAGGGTTTTTCTTTTTAGAGCAAGCGGATGAAATAGAAGATGAGAATATTTTTGATTTTTTGCGGGGAAGGTTAAGGCGGGGAACATTCCAGCAAGGAATATTAACCGCAAACGCCACAGATACAACGCACTGGCTATATAAACGATATAAAGAGAATACAAATAACAAAGATTATGCCTTGTTTGAGATGACTACCATAGAAAACGCTGATAACCTGCCAGAACTTTTTTTAAACGACTTAACTAAACTTCAAAGTGATAATCCCGCCATTTTTGATAGATATGTTGCGAATATTTGGGGAGTAAACAATAACCAGTTTTTGTTGTTATCCCCAGCCGATTTAGAGAGTTTGAAGGGTGTTAATTTTATACACCCACATACAAAGAAAATTATCGCAATAGACCCCTCTGGCGGAGGGGACGAGTGTCCCTTGATGTATATCGCAAACGGAGAATTAAAAGATATTTTAATACTTCACGAAAAAGATACAATGAAAATTGTAGGACACGCTATGTTATTTGCAGAAAAGTATAAGTGTAATAATTTTGCGATTGATGTAATTGGACTGGGCAAAGGTGTGGCTGATAGATTAGTAGAACTTAATAAGAAAGTAATCGCAATCAATTCAAGTGAGAAATCAAGTAATTCGCAATTCTATAACAAGAGAGCAGAAATGTATTTCTACACAGCGCAACTGATAAGAGATAGAAAGATACCCTATATTTTTGACGCAGAGACAAGAAAACAACTATCAAGTATTAGATACGACCCGAAAACAATCACGTCTGGTGGCGGGATAAAACTTGAGCCAAAAGATGTTGTAAAAAAGAGGTTAGGATATTCTCCTGACAGGGGGGATTGCTTTGTTTATGGTCAATGGGGACTTCAATTTGTTGAAGAAGAGAGAAAAATGGGAGGTTATGAGGATTACGAGGAAGAGACAGAAAAAATCAGTATATGGGCTGTATAAAAAGGGGAAATATGCCTTATAAACGGATTGAAAACGTAATATACCATAAAAAAAATGGAAAGTGGATTGTAAAGCAAAAGTGTAAATCTGTTGAGAGTGCAAAGAAGGCGTTGAGATTATTATATGCGGTTGAGAACGGAATGGTCCCAGAAGCAAAAGGAGTAAAAATATAATATGGCGAAAACTATTATAGATTTTCAAGAGTGGTTCAAAGCGTCACAGGAAGCAGATAACGAGTGGAGAATTAAAGCGAAAGAGAATTTACGGTTTTATATTGGGAAACAATGGGATGCTTCTGATATAGCAAAATTAAACAGAGAGAAAAGACCAGCATTGACAATAAATAAAATATTCCCGTTAATCAATTTTTTACACGGCTATATTATTCAAAACTCACAAGATATATCTGTCATCAACAGAAAAGGGGCAACAAAAGACGAAGCAGAGGTTTTAACAGAGTGTATCAAACATGTTATAGACACAAGTGATGGAGAAGATGAGGTGGTTAAAGTTTTCCTTGATGGCATTAAAACAGGGAGGGGTTTTTTGTCTGGACGAGTTGATTATACAGATGACCCAATTAATGGGGATTTAGTTCTGGAGCGGTTTAATCCGTTGAGAATATATCCAGACCCAAGAAGCGAAAAATATGACCTATCCGATTGTGAATTTATATGTAAAGTGTGTTGGCGGACAGTGGATTGGGTAAAACAGGAATTCCCCGATAAGGTGGATGAAATAAATGTGTCACAAATTAAAGATATATCAAAAATATCGTTCAGTGTTGGCGAGAGAAATAAATATGAAGAAAGTCGTGGATTATTGGGAGGGTTGAATAGCAGTCAGGTTCTTGTTGAGGAATACTGGTATAAAACAACTGAACCCGTTTTTTATGTTATCACTGGGATAGGGTTAATGCAGTTTAGAACAAGGGAAGAAGTATCTGATTTTATAGCGAGATTATCACAGACGGGGAATGGTGGAGTATTGGGAGATATACAGGTTTTAGAGCGTAGACGGAACGTTCTTAATTTAGCAACTGTTGTTAATGATGTCATATTACAAGATGTATCAAAACCACTTGGGGAATTTAATTCCTTCCCCATTATCCCCTATTATCCATACCGCCTTGACAGAGATGATGAGGTTGCGGAGGATAATACGCTTGGAATTATAGATAATATTAAAGACCTTCAGAAAGAGATAAATAAACGAAGAAGTCAGCAACTACACATCATCAACACAATGTCCCATACTGGTTGGTTCAACCCAAAGATGGGCGGAGCGAATAAAAGACAATTAGAATTGTTTGGCTCAACACCCGGCGTTGTAATAGAGTATGATGCAATTAAGCCAGAACCAATAATCCCCAAACCGCCCTCACAAGCACATCTTTTATTAGAGGAAAAAGCCAGTATGGACATTAAAGAAAACACAGGAATTAACCCCGACCTGCTTGGGTATCGGGCGGAGAGGGGAGAGCCAGGCATTGTTATCCAGATGAGACAACAGCAGGGGATGATTACTATTGAAGGGGTTGTAAGAAATTTTATTCAAACAAAAAAGATTTTGGGAAAGGCATTGATAGGACTTATTACAAAAAGTGGATTATATAGTGAACAGGAGATATTAAATATAATTGATTTAGGGGACACTCAAGAGGAGCAAAATAGGAAATTACAAGCGGTTAAAAATATCTTAAATAATAATCAGGTGAAAAAGTTTGATGTAGTTGTCGCTACACAGCCCAGTAGCCCAACACAGCGTATTTTTAACTTTTATAAATTGACAGAGTTAATAAGGGCGGGGATACCAATTCCGCCTAATATTCTCATCAAGGCAAGTGATGTGCCGTATCAAGAAGAAATACTGCAATACATAAAAACAACGACAGAAATGGGTGGTTCAGTAGCACCGCCTGTTGTATAAGTTGGGTTTCTCTGTTTTCCCTTATTAAAAACAGAAGATAGCGGACTACCCTGCGGTCCGAAAAAACAGCAGGAGAAAAAGGAGGAGATATGGCGGTAAAAAGAATAGAAGAACTGACAGATGATGATGTTGCGAAATTGACGGAAGAGCAGATGAAAGAATTGGAGGAAAAAGGGGAGATAGAGATTGAAGATACATCTTCTGACCAGACACCCCCTGCTGGTGATGAAGATGTTGCACCACCGCCTGGTGATGATAAAGGCGAGACAACCCCGCAAACGCAGGATGAACTTGCGAAGATAAAACAGCAATTAGAAATAATACAGCAAGAGAACGAGCGGTTGCGGAGAGAAAGCGAGGGGCGATTGAGAGACCTGATTGAATTACGGCAGAAGGCGAGACACACAGAGAAAACTGAAGAAAAATCAACAAGCCCGTTTTCTGATGTTTTAAGAGACATACAGGATGATGACTTTATAGAGGGAAAGAGAGTAAAACTTCTTACCCAGAAAATTGAAGAATATCTCCAGAACAAGGAAAAGGCGTTCAATCAAGCGGTAGAAGAAAAAGTCCAGCAGATTGAACTACAGCGGATACAGAGTTTATTTGAGGAGAGTAGAAAACGGGCGGAAAAGAAGTATCCAGATTATCAGCAGAGGGTTGAAAGTTTTCTTAAAGAACTCTCACCAGCGGAAGCCTACTTAATTCAGCAGGAACTCTTAAAATCGCAATACCCCGCAGAGGAACTATATCAAATGGCTACTCGGCTTCAGGTGTTGAAACAGGGCGAACAGATACAGAACAAAAAGCCAACACCAAAAATAATGGGTGGTGGCGGTGGTGGTAGTTCTGTAGCAAAACTTTCACCAGAAAAACTGTTATCAATGTCTGATAAAGAGTTTGCCCAGTTAGAACAAGAACATCCAGAATTGATAAGAGAAGTTTTAGAAAAAATTACGCAGTAAACAAGGAGGATTAAAATGGCTACAACAACTATACCCGCAGGTCTTGTGCCTCAGATTTGGGAGCGTAGGTTATGGGTAGAGGCAGCAGGGAAAATATTTTTTAATAAGTTCGCTGGTGAGGAAGTGCCCACTGGAGACACAACTTCCGCTAACTCTTTTGCTAACATTGTTCATATCAACACTGACCTTACAAAAGAGCCAGGGAATACTATAACTTTTGGATTAGCATATCAGTTAAGCGGAAGCGGTGTTAGTGGGACCTCTACGATGGAGGGGAACGAAGAAGCGATTTCTTTTTATTCCCAGTCCGTAACACTGGACAGGGTTAGGAATGCTATTCTTTGGGATGAGGTTTTACAAGGTCAGAAGTCCCCTTATAATCTGCGAAACGCCGCAAAAGTGTTGTTGTCTGACTGGCTCGCTAACCAAATAGACCAGATGACGGTGGACGCTCTCGTGGCCTCACCGACAAAAATATTGTATGGTGGAGATGCAACATCGGACGCAGAAATAGATAGTTCCGATGTATTCAGCACAGCGTTGATTGAGGCGGCCTGTAGAGTTGCAAAGACCAGCACACCGAGGATAAGACCTATCAAAGTCAATGGCAAGGATAGATATATTATCCTCGCTCATTCCTATCAGATAGCGTCTCTCCGAAGCGAAAGTGCTTGGTTGCAGGCACAGAGAGAAGCGAATATAAGGGGTGAGGATAACCCCATATTCAACGATGCGGCAGGTGTCTGGGGTTCTGCTATCATTTTTGAATACGACAAGATACCTCTTTACACAGATTGGGGTGCTGGAGGAAAAATACCAGGGGCAAGAGCATTGCTTCTTGGTGCGCAGGCAGTTCTGTGGGGGTTTGGAAAGAAGGTCTACTGGAAAGAGAGGGTAGCGGATTATGACAGCATAGGTGTGCAGGTGGGTTCTATTATTGGCGTAGCAAAAGCCAAATTCAATAATAAGGACTATGCCTGTATAGCGTTGGATACCTATGCGGCAGAAACTTATCCTTCTGCTACCTCCTAACGATGTCGGGGCGGGTGAGATTACTTATCAATCCCGCCCTACTATGAAAGAACTAAAAAGGAGAAAATGAAAATAGGTTGGTTATGCGGTAATGAGGAATGGGCGTTTAAGATAATTACAGAAACACACAGCAAGGAACTGCCTGAATATACACATATTTTTAACGAAGTAGATGTGGCTGATGTAATTTATGTGCCAACAACATCATATCTGAAAAATGTAAGTGATAAGAAAAGGGTTATTTTACATTTGGATAGTTTTAGAGCGTTAAGATTATGAGAGTATTACACATTGTTTTTACTAAAAACTGGTCTTGGGGGTTTTCAGGACAGGTTTTAGAGGAAAATTTAAATTATCCAGTTGATACTACGATTTCTAACAGGGAAATAATAAGAGATACTGGTTATGATGTTATTCTCTCACAGCAAATCACTCTTATGAGGTATATTATGGAGAAAGGGAAAACGGTTTGTCGGTTAGGTGGGAATTATACCTTTGAAAATAACACTAAAACGGTATTTGATAATGAACTTCGACAGGTCTTTGCTGTTATTGCGACTAATAAAAAACTTTATAATATAAGTAAGCGGGTTAATCCCAATACATTCCTTGTTCCAAATGGGCTGGACCTTACAGGGTGGAATATATTAAAAGAACCGCCAGATGTTTTTACGGTTGGATTTTGTGCAAATATCAGTTCCCAATTTTATAGAGATTATAAGGGCTACGACCTCGTAAAGCGGGTATGTGAAAAACTTAATACCCCACTTAAAACAGCATTATACGGCAAGGGTCAGATACCACATAAACAAATGGTTTCTGATTTTTACAGCAAAATATCCGTATTACTTCACCCCACTAAAGGCGAAGGGTGTTCTAACACAATTATGGAAGCACTTGCCTGTGGCATACCAGTTATTACAACTAAATTAGCGGGGTTTCACGGGGAGATGTTAGAAGATGGTGTTAATGTTTTATTTTGTAAGAGAACTACAGAAAGTATAGAGCGGTGTATTAAACGGCTTAAAGAAGATAGGGAGTTATACGAAAAATTAAAAATAAACGGGAGAAAATTTGCGGAGAAATATCACAACATTAAAGATGTAGCAAAAGCATACGATACTATATTTAATGCTTGTTATCAATTTAACAAATTAAAGAAAAATAAGGGGGGAACTATGAGATTAAGATATACGGGTTCAAAACCACAAAAAATAGTTATCTACGGAAACAAACAATATGTATTTACTCCAGAATGCGATGTTGACGATGATGATGTGATTAAATTCTTACTTGCTCCAGAAAGAAAGGGATTGTTTATTGCGTCCAGAACTATACCAACTATAAGGGTTGAAATACCAGATGTTTTTAATAAAATTCTCAAGGATGAGAAAAAAGCCACTCCAAAAGAACCAACACAGCAAAAAAAGAATATATTTAAGTGCCCAGAGTGTTCTTTTACTTCAACATCAAGAATAGGGGTTATTTCTCATCAACGCAATAAACATAAAAGGAGTGAAAAATGACTACAACAGAAATTTTGGAAGGGGTTATCAAAAGAACTGGCAGAGGTGATATAATAAATATTGATACAGAACTTAACGCTGTTCTTAATGACATTACACAAGTAGGGGATTTTCTTGTTGATAAAAAAAACATTACCATAACCCCTGGTAAAAAAGAATATGATATAGAAGGTGATTTTGAAATAACTGGACTAAAAAGAATAATTGAACTGGCTGATAGTGATGGATATACCTGCGAACCAATACCTTGCTTGAAAGACATATTACGTCTTTTACAAAATAACCCTACTGGACAACCGACTAACTATTTTTTGTTTAGCAGTAATAAACTTTATATGTATCCCATCCCTGACGATAATTATATATTTACTATATATTACTCTTATATACATCCCTCGGGAGCCACTATTCTACTGCCAGATACCTTTACGGAATGTGTGATAGAAGGGGTGTGTGCGGCTGTGTGGAAAAACCTTGAAACTCCAGAAAAAGCAAATATACATACAAAAAGGTTTCAGGAAGAACTAAAAATGCTTCTTGATAATTTACCAAATAATTATAGCAAAGTAGTTTACAGAGATGTGTAATGTAATAAAGGGGAGGTAAAAATGGCGTTTAATGAAGAATGGAATGAGGCAATACCAGCGGATAGCGAAGTAATAGGACTTGGGGCAAGCAGAATAAGGTCGCTTAAAGAAGCAATACGAGAACGACTTGCCATTGACCATAACTTTAAAGAGGATGAAACAGGGGACAGCGATATTGGTAAACATAATCAGGTTGAGTTTATATCTAAAACATCTCACCCGACCAATCCAACAGCAGGAATTATGGTATATGACAAAGATGGTAAGTTATATGCCTTAAAAGAAACAGGAGACCCTGTGGAGTTGATTGATGATACAGACCAGACAATTTATGGTGTAAAAACTTTTAATAAGTTTCCTAAAACACCAGAAAGCGACCCAAGTAGTGATTATGAAGTAGCAAATAAAAGTTTTGTGGAGAGCAAAGCAGAAGAGGTGGCAGGAACTGTAGTCGAAGACATTATTGATAATATTCTTATTGTGGTTGACCAGAAATCTTCTGGAACTGGTGGCGGAACTTTTACGTCAGGTTCTTGGGTAACAAGGGACATTAACACTGTTGTTTATAATGGCATAGATGGGGCAAGTTTGAATAGTAATAGAATAACATTACCAGCAGGTGTGTATTATGTCAAAGCATCTGCTCCCGCCCTTAGAGTTAATGAACATAAGGCGATTTTATATAACGTGTCAGATAGCATTACGGAACTTATTGGAAGTTCCGAAGATTCAGATAAAGATGGTGATGGACAAACACGTTCTTTTATAGAAGGGATTATTACTATTGCGGGTAGTAAGGTTTTTGAAATCAGACATAGATGTTCTTCTTCACGTTCAATGGGCCTTGGTCTTCCGTGTAGTTTTGGTGTTGCGGAAATTTATACACAAGTTTTTATAAGGAAAATAGGATGAATAAATTATGTGCGGTTGTAAACCCAGGGTTAGGCGGAATAAAGGAAAACATCCCCACTATTTTATTAAGTGATATTTATACTCCAGGAGACCCGACGGTAAATGTGGTTTTTGAAAACGGGTATCTGCGAAAAATCAAGGGGCGTATGTCAGCGTTTGATACTATTCCAGACAATGAATATATAAATATGCTTTCCTCTTTTCAGCAGACCACAGGGCAAAGATTTTTTATTGCAGGGACGAAAAGTAAAATTTACTACTGGAATACAGATACTTGGGAAGATATAACTGGCACAGCAACCTTTACAGGGGAAGATAAGGATTATTGGAGTTTCACACAATACGGCAATTATTTTATTTTTACAAATGGTGTAGATGAGATTTTTTATTGGGATGGAACAGACGCCATCCAGCAATTAGGTGGAAGTCCTCCAATTGCAAAGTTTATTACCAATTTTAAGAATTATCTTATTGCCGGGCGCTTGGAAGACAATCCGCATAAAATTGCATGGTCCTCTATTGGTGAGATTAACAACTGGACAACAGGGGATAGCGGTGAAGCCGTTGTTGGTGATACAGAAGAGATTATGGGGTTTGGAAAAACAACGGATTACCTTGTTATTTTCAAAAAGTCATCTATCTATATTTTACACTATGTTGGTGGTAATTATGTGTTTAATATCATAAAACGTGTAGAAGGTATTGGGTGTTATGCTCCCGATAGTATTATGGTATCAAACAATTTTGTTTATTTCTTTGGAGCAAATAAAAGGATTTATGCTTTTGATGGGATTGAGGCAAAAGATATATCAGCGGGTATACAGGATACGTTATCCAATATAAAAGATGAAAACTTTGGATTGATATATGGACTTACATTAGAAACGCTTAACAAGATTGTCTGGCTTATACCAGAAGGTGATGTAGACGTTTGCAATAAAATGCTTATATTGGATGTATCTACTGGTGTTTGGTTTAAGTTTGATATAGGGGGCACCGTTTTAGCGATAGGAGGATATACTCTTGAAAGTGCTGAGAAGTGGGATACTTATATTGCTATGCCTGAAGTTCTATGGGAAACAATAGACCCAGATTTACAATGGAGAAGTATAAACTACGCAATTGGTGAGCGGATACAGGTTATTGGAGATAATGCTGGGAATACATATAAATTATTTGCTTCTTTACAAGATAAAGGAACAGATTTTGAAGGGGTATTTATAACAAGAAAAATAGAGTGTAAAAACGCCAATGTTATGAAGCGATTTTTACTTTTACAACATTATTTTAAGAACGAAGGATTAGAACGGGAAGTAACAATCTCTGTCAGGGCTGGAAACGAGAAAAATTTTGTTTGCGAAGACACATTTACTATTGGAAACGATACGGATGATGAATTTATTATACTTAACCATTATATTGATTGTACCGGGAAGTCATTACAGATAAAGATTACAAGCAACGATTTCTTTCAGTATATGGGGTCTCTTATTTATTATAACGATGTGGGGTTAAGATAAAATGGCAGATAAAACACTACCGCCTGTATTGATATTGCCGTTGCCTCCAGATGTAAGTAAAAAAGAGGATATGGAGCGGTATATACGGCAATTACATAAGAGTTTAGATGAGTGGTATAAGTATAATAAAATTGACACAGATACAGCAGTTGGTTTATCCCACGAACACAACAATAAAGATACGCTTGATTTAATTACAGAGGCGTTTACAACCGCATTAAAGAACGCCTATGATGAGGCGGTTAGTAAGGCACACGAACATAGTAATCAAT
>ERZ795051.5287-NODE-5287-length-11396-cov-3.650824_pt1 | contig 11396 bp, 12 predicted proteins | sample MGYA00375135_ERZ795051 | MGnify/ENA primary metagenome ERZ795051 (study PRJEB30180, sample SAMN05720222) | activated sludge metagenome | isolation source: Anaerobic digester | place: Japan | collected 2015-05-26 ... | reverse complement strand
CAGGCGTACCCGTACATGATCCCCTGGTCTCCCGCACCGATCTCCTTGAATTTCCCCAGGTCCGCCCTGGTGCCGATATTGATGTCCGGGGATTGGGGGATGATGGCGTTCAACACCCCCATAGACGCCCCGTCGAGGCCGACGGCGAAGTCGTCGTAGCCGAGGTCAAGCACGGTCCGACGGACGATCTTTTCCACGTCTACCCATACATTTGTCGTGACTTCCCCCCCGACAAGGCAAAAACCCTTACCCACAAAACACTCCAGCCCGCAATGGGGCATAGTGTCTATCGTCATCCCGTTTTTCTTCTCTTCGTCGATGATGGCGGCGATGATCCTCGCTGCTATGTAATCGGCGACCGTATCGGGATGCCCAACCTTGATCGACTCAGTCGTGATCAACATGTCTCGGTCCCTCCTGCTTCATCAATCATTCTATCGCTGTTATCCTACTCCTCCCTGACAGCCCTTCCTCGTTCAGGGACGACCAACCCCCCGGATATCAGCAGCTTCAAGGCATCTTCGACCTTCATGTCTAGGTCCACTGCTTCTTCCTCGGGGACTATCAGATAGTAGCCTGACGTCGGGTTGGGCGTCGTCGGCACAAATACGTTCAGACGCCCCTCGCCCGTCTTTTTCTGCGCCTCTCCGGTCGTCCGCCCCGTGACGAACGCCAATGTATACACCCCTCTGCGGGGGAACTCAATAAGAACCACCTTCCTGAAATCCCTGACCTTTCCGCCGAAAAGGGCGTCGACAAGCTGCTTGGTGGCCTGATAGATGTTCTTGACGACGGGAATCCTCGTGACAAGCCTCTCCCCCGCGCCGACGACCTTGTAGCCCAACCAGCTTCTTGTGATCAGGCCGGCCAAAAAAACGAGTAAAGCGGTGAAAATGACTCCCAGGCCCGGCACATGGAAACCAAGCATCCGGTCCGGATGGACCTTCCCGGGCAGCACCGCGAGGAAGCTATCCATCATGCCGACGATGAAGGCGAGGATGTAGACCGTCACACCGACGGGAATGACTACGGCAAGACCGGCGAGAAATATGTTTTTGACCTTCTTGCCCATTTGACTTCTTATCAGAGAGCTGTCTTTCCGGAAAAAGTGGCTGTAGCTTTAACAAAAAAGCCCACGGGTTTCAACGTTTATTTAATAAAAAGGCGAAGCTGTACTGTATTCGCCTCGCCTCAGTCATTACCTTTTTCTTACCCTCAGCCCTATTGACCCTTCCCCTTCTGCCTGTTTCTGCCGTCCACATAGACGCACTTGGGCGACCATTCTTTCGCAACTTCATCCGCCACCGGCACATAGCTCGCGATGATCACGATATCGCCCTTCGCCGCCTTCCGCGCGGCGGCACCGTTGAGACAGACGGTGCCGGAACCCCGTTCCCCTTTGATGACATAAGTGGAAAAACGTTCTCCGTTCGATATGTTATAAACATCCACCCGTTCATAGGGAATGATATCAGCGGCCTCGATCAGGTCCTCATCGATCGTTATGCTACCCTCGTAATCGAGGTTTGCCTCGGTGACCGTCACCCGGTGAATCTTCGATTTAAGCATAAACCGGTGCATCTGACCCCCTACCTTATTCTATTACTGATGCTTTCTCCTCATATCTCCAGAGGTTCTCCGAACACGTAATTATCTATCAGCCGCGCGACGCCTACCCTAACAGCAAGAGCTATAACGCACTCTCCCACTATACTGTCGACATCCTTCATGGTCGTGGTGTCGCAGACCTGGACATAGTCGATCTTCGCGTGGGGGTGGCTCGATATGAATCTCTTCACTTCCTCGATGATCCTTGCCGCACTCCTCTCCCCGGCATCGTACATCTTCTTCGCGAGTACGAGCGAACGGCTGAGGCTGAGCGCCGATTCCCGCTCCTCGGCCTTCAAATACGTATTCCGCGAACTCATAGCGAGGCCGTCTACTTCCCGCACGGTGGGCATACCTACGACGTCGAGGTCCATGTTTAGGTCCTTCACCATCCTCCGGATCACCACGAGTTGCTGAAAGTCCTTCTTCCCGAAGACGGCGACATGGGGCTTGACCATGTTGAACAGTTTTGCGCAGACCGTCGCCACCCCTCGGAAGTGACCGGGCCGGGAAAGGCCGCAGAGGTTCTGCGTCACCCCTTCGACCGTCACGTAAGTCTGATAATGCTCGGGGTACATCTCGTTGTTGGAAGGATAGAAGATGACGTCGACGCCCACTTCCTGACAGAGTTGCCTGTCTCTTTCGAAGTCACGGGGATACTTGTCTAAGTCTTCCGTGGGGCCGAATTGGGTGGGATTCACATAGATGCTGGTGACGACGCAGTCGCCGCGTCTTCTTGCCTCTTCCATCAGGCTGAGGTGCCCTCTGTGCAGAAAGCCCATGGTGGGGACGAAAGCGACCCGCTTTCCCTGAAGTCTTAGTGCCTCCGAATGCCGTTGCATCTCCCGCACGGATTCGATTATCTTCATGCTTCCTCCACAAAAAAGCCTGCCGCTTGAGACGGCAGGCTTAAGGCACCCAATCTTAGATGGATGATTGGCTCTATCTCTCCCTCCGTCCCAGTCCCCTGGGGATCCAGGCGGTCGATTTTCCCTACCAAAAGGGACTCAGTCTGTCAAGGAAATTGTGAGCGGCAGAAGGGCGTTGCTCAGCCGTCCGAATTCCTCGACCGTCAGGGTTTCTCCCCTCCTGCGCCCCTCGATACCTAGGTCTTGCAGAATGCGGAGTATGTCCCCCTCCGAAGAGGGACGAAAGAGGGGCGAGCGTCTCAAGGTGTTCATCAGCGTTTTTCTTCTTTGTCCCAAAGCGGTCTTGACAAGACGCCGGAAGAAGTCGTCGCTCGCCAGGGGGAAGACGGGATTTTCCCGGACGACCATCCTGAGGACGACGGAATCGACCTTCGGCCTCGGGTAGAAGCAGTCCGCCGAAACTGTGAATTCCCGCGATACCTCGAAGTACATAGAGAGGACTACCGACAGGATCCCGTAGGCCTTGCTCCCCGGCGAGGCGGCGATCCTGTCGCCGACTTCTTTTTGCAGCATGACCGTTATCGAGTCGATGCGGTTTCTGAACTCCAGGAGGCGGAAGAGGATCGGTGTGGATATGTTGTAAGGAATGTTACCGATTACCTTCAGCCTTGGGGACAGCGACGGAAAATCGAACAGGAGGACATCGGCTTCAACGGCCTCGACGTTCTCGACATCCCTCAGCTCTTCCTTGAGAACGGCCGCAACTTTCCTGTCGACCTCCAGGGCGATAACCTTCCCTGCCTTGCGGGCTACCATCGCGGTCATGACGCCAAGTCCGGCGCCTATTTCCACGACGGTGTCGCCGGGCTTGACGCCTGCCGTCCTCACGACCTTCTCGATAACGTTGGAGTCGATGAGGAAAGACTGGCCCAGCCTCTTAAGCGGGCGAATTCCATGTCTCCGGAGTAGGTCTCTTGGACTCGCCGTCTCTATCATGATTACGCCTTCGCAAAACCAGGACCATTTTGTGGGTGATGAAATAGGCAGGAACTGCAAAGAAAGGGGCCAGGACGAGTCCGCCGACCTGTAACGGGTAGAATAACGACCATCCGGCCGCGATGATCTCTCTTATGCTGTACTCCTGCACGGCGACGTTGCACGGTCCCATGCCCAGCAGGAACCTCCCCAGTTCATATTCTGTAAAATAAAAAAAGGGGATGGTCACCGGGTTGGTGATCCATGCCCCTAAGAGCGCCGCCGTCAGGTTCTGGCGGGAAATCAAGATGAGAAACAGGATGATGACGGTATGGAAGGGGATTGTCGGCGTCACCCCCACGAAGACACCTATGGCCATGCCCATCGCAATACTGCGGGGGTTCCCCTTCAGGCTGATGAATCGGTCATAGAATTCCCGGGCCTTTTTTTTGAGTAGTCCGATCATTCGTCCTTGGCTGTCGCCCGGGAGACTCCGGCTTTGAGGTCCAGGGGCCATCTCGACAGGGCATTCAGGTCGAAACTGTCTCTTTCCCCCCTGCTCATCCGATAGTCTCCCACTACCGCGATCATGGCGGCGTTGTCCGTACACAGTTTGATGTCGGGGATGAAGACCGCGATCCCCCGCTCCCTCGCGTCGGCCGTAAACCGTTGCCGGAGGCGGCTGTTTGCGGCCACGCCGCCAACGACGGCCACCTGTTTCACCCCGTTTTCCTCGGCCGCTTTCAACGTCTTCTCGACGAGGACATCGACTATCGCCTCCTGATAGCTCGCCACGATAGCGGGGACTTCCTCTTCGGTAACAGGCCGCTCCCTCTTCTTCAGGTAAGCAAGCAACGAGGTCTTCAAACCGCTGAAGCTGAAGTCAGCGCTGCCCTTCATGGACCTGGGAAACCGGATCCGTTCATAATCGGCACCCCGCGACAGCCTGTCGATGACGACTCCTCCGGGATAGCCGATACCCAGAAGCTTGGCCGCCTTGTCGAAGGCCTCGCCAGCCGCATCATCCCTCGTCTGCCCGATGGTCTTGAAGCTGTCGAAACCGTCTACCCTGTAAGTGTTCGTATGGCCGCCCGAAACCACCAGGGCGACGAAAGGAAAGTTCGGGGCCTGCGGGCCGAGGAATACCGCCGCTACATGGCCTTCCAGATGGTTCACGCCGACAAAGGGTCTGTCCGTGGCATAGGCAATGGCCTTTGCCACCTGAAGCCCCACCAGAAGAGACCCCACGAGTCCCGGCCCGCGGGTCACGGCTATCCCTTCTATTTCCCGCAGCTCGACTCCGGCATCATCCAGGGCCTGCATGACGACGGGTACGACGGCCTCCATGTGCTTACGGGAGGCGATCTCCGGAACCACACCGCCGTATCGGCTGTGGACGTCTATCTGCGAGGCGATCACGTTCGAAAGCACCCTTCTGCCGTCGAGAACTACGCTCGCCGCCGTTTCGTCACAGGATGTCTCTATGGCCAAGACCAGCATGGGTCTCCCTTAACATGTTTTTCCTTCCCAAAAAAGGGGGTCGAGCCGAAGGGTCAGCGGTTCGAACCGGTCGACACCCGGGAGGCGGAATGATAGACGTCCAGGATAAGCCTTTCTGACAGGTTCGCCACCGCCCTGCTCATCCCCTGGGCAACCCCCCGGGCGTTCCGTTCACAAGGTTCACGGAACCGGTAACTCCTTTGCAAAAGGGGGCTCGCGTCTTTGCCGCCCTTCCGGTCAAAAACCACCGCATCCAGCCGGATGACCGCCGCCGGGCCGCCCGTGTCGTCCTCGAAGAATTCCACGATTTCCCCGTCGAGATGGAAACGGGCGTTATCGTAGTCCTGCCGGGCGAATACCGCCTTGAAAAGCCCGGATACCCTTAGGTCGCGGGCCAACAAGTCCCTGACCATATCCGCCGGGGCCGCGGCCCAGTAATCATAGGGATAAGCGGCAAGCGAGAAAGGTTCCGGCCGGTAAAGTATGGCCCGGCCGCTGAAAACCCGCGACGACGACAGCCTTCCCACCCTCACTGCCTCATTCACCGGAGGAAGTCCTTTGAAGGCGGGTTCCGGGTATTCAACCGCGTACATCCTCGCCTGGGGCGACGGCCTTCCCAGGCCGACACACCCGGTGATAAAGACAACGATCAGAATAAAGAAAGCGACTCCGGGCCTAATCCTAACCATGTTTACCACTCACCTTTTTTATTGTTCACCGCTGCCTCTACCCTTCGGCGGCCTGCTGAAGAGTATGTCCGATGGGTTGGTCTTCAAGCGCTCCATCAGCATCTCCATGTTTTCCGACGCCCGCTGGAGGCTCTCGCCGGCCGCTGTTATCTCCTCGGCGATCGTCGCCGTCTTTCGGTCAAGGTTGTCTATCGTGCGGTTCATCTTCCCCGCCACATCCGGCAAACGGAGGGCTTCGATGCTCGCCCGTAACTGCGTTGCGAGTCCCTTCAATTCTCGGGTGGTATCCTTTGCATCGGAAAGGATGACCTCGATGTCCCCCTTTCCCACGGCCCTGTCCATCCTTGCGGTGACGCTGTCGAAGTGCGCGGTGATGGACTCCAGGTTCTTCAGAACTCGGTCGATTTCCGGCCTTTTCATAAGTTTCTCGCCGGCAACCGCGGCCGCCTCCACCCGGGAGATCATCCTCCCCACGTCCAGTTCTTTCATCTCATTGACTACTTGCTCGATGTTCGAGATTAACATACGCACATCCGAAGGCCGGGACCTTATCACAGGGTATTTGGGGACGAAAGAGAGTTTCGGGGACATATCCGGTTTACTCGGATCCATCGGCTCGAGGTCGAGGAACGCTATACCGGTAATCCCCACCGGTCGCAAGCGGGCCGTAGCCTTATTCTCCCAGTCTTCTCCGAGCTCTATCCTCATCACTACCTGGATCAATACATTGTCCGGGGCCACTTCGATCGACTCCACTCTTCCGATGACTACCCCCCGGTACTTTACGGTCGAATCCCGCTGAAGCCCCTGCACGGATTCGTCAAAAAAGGTCACATAGGTCTTTCCGCCTTCGAAGTACCTCGTCGCGCCGAGCCATATGATGACGACCGCCGTCAGGAGCAAACCGGCTATCACAAAAACCCCGATCAAAAACCGCGGCACTTTCCTTGCCATGTCCGCTTCTCTCTTTCTACGCCGCCCGCCTGTTGAAGAAATTGACGACCCGGGGGTCTGCGGATTCCTCACGCAGCACGATGGGGTCCCCCTCCGCGATGATGCCCTTGGCTTCCTTGTCCAACATTATCACCCGCTGGCCGACAGCGAATATCGACGCTAGCTCCTGCGTGACGATCACCATGGTGGCGCCGATCCCCGTGTTGATGCTCCTGACCAGGATGTCTAATTCCGCGGCCGTGATGGGATCCAACCCGGCCCAGGGCTCGTCGAGAAAAAGCATCTGGGGGTCGAGGGCCAGCGCTCTCGCGATCCCCGCCCTCTTCCGCATCCCCCCCGACAACTCCGAGGGGAAGTGATTCTCGTACCCGCCGAGACGGACGAGATCCAACTTCATCCGGACGATCTGCTCGATGACGCCCTCCGGCAGGTCGGTGTATTCCTGCAGAGGAAGGGCCACGTTCTCGGAAAGGGTCATGGAGCCGAAAAGGGCATCGTTCTGGAAAAGTACCCCGATGTTCATCCTCACTTTTCCTAAATTCTCTTCATCGTGGGACGCGATGTCTATGCCGTTGACCAATATATGCCCGGAGTAAGGCCGGTAGAGGCCGATGAGGTGTTTGAGGAGCGTCGATTTGCCGCAACCGCTCCCACCGAGGATGATAAACCTCTCCCCCTGAAAGACCCGGAAACTCACGTTTTCCAGGATGCTTCTCTCGTCATAACGGGCGGTCAATCCCTCGACGACGATCACCGGCGTTGCCTGTTCGGTCATGACGGCGCCTCACTTTCTTTCGAGATAATGGAGTACTATCGCAAAAATCGAATCGGCCAGGATGATCAGGAAGATGGCAGAAACCACGGCGGATGTCGTGGCCCTGCCGACAGATTCTGGGCCGCCCCTGACTTGAAATCCCCTCTGACAACCGATCCCTCCGACGAGTAACGCAAAGAACAGGGACTTCACAAACCCCGTCATCACATCGTAGTTGTCTATCGTGATCCTTATCTGTTGCATGTACGTGTATACAGTCAAATCAAGGCCCAGGACGCCGACGACCAAGCTGCCGAGGATGGCGAACGCGTCGGCATAGAGGGTCAATAGAGGAACCACGACGGCGGCGGCGATGATCCGGGGCACGACTAGAAACCGAAGAGGGTCGAATCCCATGGTCACCAGGGCATTGACCTCGTCGTTGACCACCATCGTGCCGATCTCGGCGGCGAAGGCCGACCCCGACCGCCCCGCCACGAGAATGGCCGTCATGATCGGCCCCAGTTCCTTGACCATGGCTATCGAAACGAGCGAGGCCACGTAGATGTTCGCCCCGAACTGTTTCAGCTGTAAGGAAGACATAAACGCCATGATGAGGCCGAGGAGCACGCTTATGAGCGTGACGATCGGAAAACCGTCGACACCCACCTGCCTCATGTTGCGCAAGACATCGTCCCACCGTACGGACCGGGGGTGAGCAATCGAGTACAGGAGGGTCGTCACCAGGGCTCCCGTGAAGGACATGAGGGTCACAAAATCCTGCGCGACCTTCATTCCGGCCTCGCCGACCTGTTCGATGAGGCTCGGAGGCTTCCTTTCCGGCGCGGTTGACGCGGCCCCGATGGCTACGGGATGGAGAAGGTCCATTATGCCCTTCACCCGGCTGTTCATCCCGATAAATTCGAAGGGGATGGACCGGGCCTCAGCCTCGTGTTTGAGATGCAGAAGGGCAAGGGCACCGGAACTGTCCAGGTATTCGAAGCCGGACAGGTCGACCGTCAAGCTCGAAGGGGCCGATTCCGCCGGAATGGCCCGTAAATCGTCGATCACCTGGTGAAGATTACCGAGGACGATCCTGCCGGTGATGACAAGGAGAACATCCCCCCCCTTCGGCCCCCGGATTTCAAGGGTGTAATCTTTTCTATTTTCACTTTTCATCATTCGGAAGTACCGGGGAAAACATGATGAATTATCAATCAATGCAGCGCAAAAAGCAAACCAAAACCACAATCGCTTCCCGGATTTATCGCCGCCTTCCTTTTTGCACGGTTTCACCTTGCCAAGAGGAAGACGGACGGGGCATCAGGCATTACAGACGCCCGCGAAGTAGGACTACGGCGAGGCACGGAAAGGGCTTGTTAACCTACGAACTTTCTGTTAGAAATTTCTCGTCCTTGATTCAGTCGGACTCAAGGCCGTTCGAAGTTCGGGCTGATAGGTCATAACAAATGGAAATTGAATCGGATTTTCTCGTCATCGGCAGTGGGATCGCAGGGCTGAGCTTCGCCATTAAAGCAGCCAAGCTGGGGACGGTCGCCATCATCACGAAGAAAGAAGAGGTGGAATCGGCCACCAACCTGGCCCAGGGTGGTATCGCGGCGGTCACCGACAAGACCGACAGTTTCGAATCGCACATCGCGGATACGCTCGAATGCGGCGCCGGACTCTGCAAAGAAGATGTGGTCCGTTTCGTTGTGACCGAAGGCCCGGAGAGAATCAAGGAATTGATCGAATGGGGGGTCGAGTTTACTAGGGTGGAAGACGCAAGCAGGAGTATCTTCGACCTTGGCAGGGAAGGCGGCCATTCCCGCCGGCGCGTCCTGCACGCCAAGGACCGCACGGGTCAGGAGATCGAACGGGCCCTCATCGAAAAAGCCGCTTCCGAGAAGAACATACGGGTCTATGAGAATTTTATCGGCATCGACCTGATCATGGCCTCCCAGGTCCTTGGCCGGAGGACGGGAACCGACAGATGCCTGGGGGTTTACGCCTACGACATCGTTCACGGCGAGGTCCACACCTTCCGGGCAAAGTTCACCCTCCTCGCCACCGGCGGGGCCGGTAAGGTCTATCTTGTCACATCCAACCCGGACATCGCGACGGGCGACGGCATCGCCATGGCGTACCGTGCCGGGGCCCTCATCGCCAACATGGAGTTCATCCAGTTCCATCCCACCTGCCTCTACCACCCGGAAGCGAAGTCCTTCCTCATAAGCGAGGCCCTCAGGGGTGAAGGAGGGGTCCTGCGCCTGAAGAACGGCACGGCTTTCATGGAAAAGTATCATCCCCTCAAGGATCTCGCCCCCCGGGACGTGGTGGCGCGGGCGATCGACGCGGAACTGAAAAAGTCCGGCGATGAGTTCGTCTTGCTCGACATCACCCACCGCGGCAGAGAATTCATCAGGCGCCGCTTCCCCAACATCTACAATGAATGTCTCAAGTACGGCATCGATATGGCCAAGGAGCCGATCCCCGTCGTCCCGGCCGCGCACTACCTCTGTGGAGGCGCTATGGTGGATGCCTACGGCAAGACCAGCATCGACAGGCTCTTCGCCTGCGGCGAGGTCTCCTGCACGGGCCTGCACGGAGCGAATCGACTGGCTAGCAACTCCCTCCTCGAGGCCGTCGTCTTCGCCCACCGCTCATTTCTCAAGGTCTTGGAATTATTGAAGGAAGTGAAGGACGACCACCTTCCTATACCTCCCTGGGACATGAGGGGAGTCCGGGAGAGCGACGAATCCGTCGTCGTCACCAACGACTGGGACGAAATACGGCGGTGTATGTGGAATTACGTCGGCATCGTCAGGTCAAACAAGAGACTGGAGCGCGCGAAAAGACGCATTGACCTCATCTGTGAAGAAATCCACGAATACTACTGGAACTACACGGTCACGCGCGACCTGCTGGAACTGCGGAACATCGCGACCGTGGCCAAACTGATCATCTGCAGCGCCCTTATGAGGAAGGAAAGCCGCGGCCTCCACTACAACGTTGATTACCCGGAAAGAGACGACGTCCACTGGCTGAGGGACACGATCATTTCCCGGTACGACGGGGAGAAAATGAAGGATGCGTAGATTCACTCCATTGGGTTGGAACAACCATGCCGCTCTATGAATTCAACGGAAAGAGGCCTGTGGTTTCCGCCGACGCCTTCGTCCACCCCGAGGCCGTCGTCATCGGAGACGTTTCCGTCGGCGCAGACAGTATGATAGCGCCGGGTGCCGTCGTCAGGGGTGACTTCGGGCCGATCACAATCGGTGAAGGAACGAGCATACAGGACGGTGCGACGGTCCACGTGACGCCCGGCGACAGGGTTCTGATAGGAAACGACATAATCGTGGCCCACAATGCCTCTCTCCATGACGTGACTATCGCTCAAAGGTGCATCGTCGGGATAGGCGCCGTTCTCCTCCAGGGAGTCGTCTGTGAAGAAGGGGTCGTGGTCGCTGCCGGCTCCGTTGTTTCACAGGGGATGCGTATACCGGCGGGAAAACTCGTTGCTGGCAACCCCGCGAGGGTCATCAAAGACGTCCCGCCGGAGATAGCGGCATACGTGGAAGAAGGAATCGAGGAGTACCGCAAGCTTACGCGACTCTACCGCCTCACGATGAAAAGACTTTAGCCTTCCCTCCTCTATTGACCCCTGGGATTATCCTCCCGGTCCTGAACTATTCGTCGTCCCCCTCGAATACCCTGTCGAATATCGTGTCCAGACGGCCGAGAAAATTATCCACCCGGAATATCCGGTCTAATTCCTCACTGCTGAGGCAGGCCATGACCTCACCGTCTCCAAGGAGAAGCGACTTGAAGTCGCCGCCTTCCATCCATGTCTTCATCGCGTTTTTCTGTACGACAGCGTAGGCGTCTTCCCGTGACATGCCCTTTTCCACCAGCTTCAGGAGGACCATCTGCGAGAAGATCAGCCCCCGAGTCATATTGAGGTTCGCGAGCATCCTTTCCGGGTAGACGATGAGATTTTCCATCATGGCCTCGAACCGCGCCAGCATGAAATCGAGGAGAATC
>ERZ795051.5284-NODE-5284-length-11401-cov-5.400758_pt1 | contig 11401 bp, 13 predicted proteins | sample MGYA00375135_ERZ795051 | MGnify/ENA primary metagenome ERZ795051 (study PRJEB30180, sample SAMN05720222) | activated sludge metagenome | isolation source: Anaerobic digester | place: Japan | collected 2015-05-26 ... | reverse complement strand
CATCATTAAAAGCTTATCATTGTCATTCCGATGTCTTCCTCGGGCGATATCTCTATCACCGACTGCGGAAACATCTGTATATACGTATCTACCTGCTCGTCGGTCAGAGTGCAGGAGTCACGCTCTCCTTCGTCATTGTAACCGTCACCGCAGATAAAGCAAGTACCATGAATAAGGGTGTTGCCAATGACTCTGTTCGGAGCAGAGTCATTGAGCAGGAATTCTTCATTGCAGAAACAAAGTGCATCGCCGTTTTCCTCGAAATAAACAGGCTCGATAAGACCGCCGACTATGCTCTGCATCGCATGGATATCCTTGCGTATCTCAGCCTTGTATGGCTCCCTGTCATTTTCCAGAATGACCACCTTCATGAGGTCCTCATGATCTGTCTGAGATACATCGAAGTCATCAAGCCTCTTAAAGCCTATGCTGTCCACAAAGTAGAAGCCGCTGTTCTTGCCTTCGCATATCTCCACTACGTCGCTGACGGACATTGAATGTCCGTAAAAGCCAAGCGGAGAATTGCCTGTATTGCACTGCATGAAGAGTTCTTCAAGGTTATTTGCATAGGCAATGCCGCCGTAGACCTGCTGATATATGCCCGGATCCACACCGCCCTTGCTCATTGCAAAGTCGAAGTCCCTGAATTCAAGATCCTTCATATCCTTTTCGGAGTTGATCTGATAAATACGGACCTTCATCTTAGGAGCGGATATTGCTTCAAGTCGTTTTGAAGCCCATTCAGGGAGCTTTTCCTTGTCTGCAACACCAATGAAGTCGCCTCTGGAGAAGTGAGACTTCTCACCGTCGGCAATGAAGGTACCGAATACCTTTCTGCCTATGCTGTTCGGATCACAGCCAAAGCCGTTCTCAGCATAGAAATACTGGAATACAGGCTTTCTGGACTGATCGTTGAGTATCTCCGGACGGAGTATGAGCAGTTTATTGGTATAGTCCTCCTTATAGCTGTCCTTGAGGCATTCCTCAGAGGACAGGAGTCCCAGAGCCTCATATTCAGCTCTGACGCTATCAATAAAGCCGTTAAGCACCGCAGGATGCGACTGCACAGCATACTCGTCAAACTCATATTTATCGAGATGTGACGGGATAATTGTGCGAGCCCAGCCCTTGTTGATGCTCGAGAATCTGCCGTCGAAGCTCTTATTCTTAACTGTTGCCGCAAGTACCCACATTGTGCGGTCATATCCGAACTCGTCAAAGATATCCTGCACACAGCTTGTATCAAGATGCATTCCATCGAAATGTGTTCTTATCGCTTCCTCGATAGCCTCCTTGCACTTGATGTTCCATCTCTTGCTCTCACGGTAGTCCGTAAGCTCGTTTTCATATCTTGCAGTTTCTGCCGAATATTTGTATATTGGCACCATTTACATCATCTCCTCATCGCAGTAGTTATAGAGCGGACAATCATCGCAGTTACCGTAGTTCCTGCATATCGCCTCGATCTCGTCCTCGGTAAGAGGTCTGCCGACATATTCTTCTTCGTCATCTTCGGGGATAGTTACCGATAAGCAGGCGTTTCCGTTTACGCAGACGAGCTCAACTTCCGCAGGAATACCTTCACTTGTGAAGAGCCCTGTATATGTTGTTTTTCCGTTAGTCATTATAGCCTGTGTTGATATTACTCTTTTCATAAGATTATTCTCCCTTCTTCGTTTATGGTATCGGACATATCCATCAGAGTGAGCTGTCCGTTGCCATAGTACATTTCAAAAATATCGAAATTTGCAATTATAACTTCATGGTAAACTGCTCCCGGATTACTGTGCAGGAGCATACTGTGCGGTCTGTCCAGCCGCATTATGAACCATTTGTCTTCTGAATAAAGTTCATCTATGAAATCACATTCGTTATATGAAATTATGACCTTTGCCTTGCACTTCAGGAGTGCATCATGAAGTGCTTTATGCATTATATCGCCGAAAAGTGGAACTCCGCTGTAGCATTTCTCTGCCATGTAGTACGGAGGATCACAGTAAAATATGGTTGTAGGACTGTCGTGAAGCCGTATTATATCAAGACAATCCCTGTTATCCACTGCAATGTGCTGTAATACCCTTGATGCATCATTTATAAGGTGTATCGCAGTTTCAGCATTTGTACCCTTACAAGCCCAGCTCTTTCCTGTAGCAGAGAAACTGCACTTCATTAATATGAGGAACATGAGAGCGTCAAAGAGATCAGGATCTTTTTCCCTTTTCTTATACAGCTCCCATGCCAGCATTGAATTCATCCAGACATGCTGTTTATCCTGTATACTGCCTGCTTTATTGAGCATTTTAAGGATAGAGTCATAGAATTCCTCGAATGTGTCAGCTCTGTAAAAAACAAGACAGCAAGCATTGAATTGATCGCGTATATTCGCAAATATACGCTGTTCGATCTCTTCAACGAGCTTGCCGTCTTTTCCGAATGCACCTGCGAAAGCGTTTACAAGATCTCGGCACCGAGTCTTGATAATGGTATAGAAATTCGTCAGGTGCTGGTTATAGTCATTGTATATCTGAATGGGTGCGTACTTGCCCGAAAGCGATACCGAGCCTCCGCCGCCGAATACGTCCACGAATTTATTCTGTCCTTCGGGGATTATCCGCTTTATTACGGGAAGGAGTATCGTTTTACCGCCGATCCACGGTATCGGAGGTTCGCACCCTGTGGTCAAAATGTCTCCCATTATACTCCTTTCCGGAGGTCAGTTCATAGTTACCTCCATTTCTTCGTCCTCGCCTTCGTCCATATCATCATCGTCAACTGACGTAATACTGACATATTCTCCTATAATGCAGAGAGCCTTATTGTAGTCACCAGATGATGTGATGCGTTCACACATCTCCTTAGCCTGTTCAGCCATGCCGTTCCTCTTGAGAGTTTTTGATGCTATACCCATGAGATTATAGATATTCGAGTCCTGACCTATGAGCGGACAATCTGGCTTTTTCTGCTCCTGTGCAAGCTGTTCCTCGATAAAACCGCCGAGCTTGTTGGGGACATAGTCTGAAAGCCATGTGCCGCCGAACTGCTCATGAGTCTGCAAACGCCACATAGCAAGTTTGCCAATATCCAACTCGACGTCATCAAAGGGGAACATGATATTTGTGTGACCCTCGTTCTCGAAAACGTACATTTTCTCAAATGCCGTATGCCTGAGTATCTCAGTATCAATAAGGGCAGAATTTATACCGTCAGCCCATTCCTGAAGATCTCCGCCGCAGCCCTGAAGGATAAGTCCTTCCTTGTCTTTCATCTTACGCAGGTCCTCCGGAGATACCCTTATGATCTCTGCCTCGGGGAGCTCATAGCAGTTCTGCATACTCATGCTGTCAGTCTCACACTTATCGAATGCGATATTTCTCAGCGAACTATGTGTAAAAACAGCAGATCTCAGATCACATTTATCGAATGTTACTTCTCTGAACGCCGCTTCTTCTGCTGTAAACGTGGTGCAGTCACAGCCACTGAACTTCACATTATTAAGCTCGGCAAAGCACATTCCCGTATCTGAGAGGTCACAGAGCTTAAAATCACAGTTCCTGAATACCGCACTGTTGAACTGCTTATTATTGAATGATAACCTCTCAAAGGAGCAGTTCTCAAAAACAGCCTGTTTACCGCCATCCTCACCTTCGATATACTTATTATGCAGTATGCAGGCGTTATCAAGTTCTTCCTGCGTTACTTTTCTCTTTTCGTCCATATCACACCTCCTGCATTCCTATGCTCAGTTCCTCAGTCTGCCCGGGATCATACTCCCTGAAAGTATACAGAGACATAGTTTCACCGAGGAAGTTGGGACTGCTGTCCTCATCAAGCACGATATATCCCTTACTTTTGAGGTCAATAGGCTCTTTCGTAACGATAGAACCTGCATGATTTACAGCTACGTTTTTCTCTAAAGCGAAGGAATCAACAGTATCGCCGCTTCTGAGATGATAGCAGTACATTCCCTTCGGGATATTTGCATCGGTTATGCGGTCATTTGTGAAGAGAGCCGTATGTCCGGCAACCTCGATGAGCTCATACTCATCATCATACTCGATGTTGATATATTCAGTCTCGGTAGCATTAAGGTAAAGAGAATAGTCTTCCTCAAGGCTCGCATCCATTACTCTTGCCGCAAATTCAAGGCAGTCTTTCTGGCTCTCGGGGAAGTATTCTTCTATGCGTTTACCGTCGTAATAGACATAGCGTCCGCAGTTATTACCGATATCCTCGTCAGCCCATTCATGCTCGAACTTTATATCCGGATACATTTCTGACAGTTTCTGCATTATGGGATGAGGAGCTGCCCATGCTGTGAGGAATTTCAGCTTACCGTCTTCCATTTCTACTCCGTTGTCGTATCCATAGGCATTCCATTTTGTTCCCCAATTACCGACAGCCCAATCGTACCACATTGAGGCTCCGTACTGTATGAGGTTGGAGACGTATTTCTCGCCTTTATCTACAAGATACTTAACGCTCTCACGGTACCTGTCCTCAGCTAAGTTTATTGCTTCGTTCTCAGGCATGAGAATATCTATCTTCTGCGATAAGACAGGCAGCTTCTTGAGCATTTCACGGAATTCGGCGGCATCTTTCTTCTTGACACCTTCAAATTCTTCGTTTATGGGATTTATAGCGGAAATGTATACCGCAATTGCACTGTCTTCTATGGAGCCACTTGTCATATGCAAGGATTCGGGCATAGGCAGCACCTTATTAAAATCCACCGATCCTACGCCGTATTCCTCATTCTGTATCGCCTCAAGCATAGCCTTTATTCGGCTCTCATCACCAGACAGCGTGATAACACTTGTTACATGATTAGGCACCTATTACACCTCCATACTCTCTCATAAGTCTTGAAAGGATGTACTGCTGTCCCTTGCCAGTGACAAAGGTCTGCTGATACGTCCTTTTCTGACCATTGGTCTCGTATACAGACTCCTTCACACGGAAGTATCCGTTTTCAATGTACTCCTGATAGGGAATGTTACCGCCCATGAGTATACCTCTTGATCTCAGCCATGCGAACAGCCTGTTGCGTCCGATGCGGATGCCGTGATCAGCACAGAGTTTCGCCATTCGATTAACATCGATAACATTTGTACTGTCACCAACATGGTCTGCGAACTTCACCTTCGGCTCGTCCTTACGGATTCGCTCATTGAGCTGATTGATTACTCTGCACTGTATCCTGAAGAGCTGCTTTATAGGTTCATCTGCAAAGGGAAGATATGTCTCAACGAACACATCCTCATTCGCAACATAGCCGCCGGTCTTACGGATGGTGGGAAGCACCTCCGCCGTTACCCAACGCTTGAACTTCTTGGCATTCGGCATCTTACTGGAAAGTACAAGGCTGTAGAATCCGGACTCATTAATCACATTCTTTACTCTGTCCTGGCTACCGTCACGAATCGTGACGGTAGCTTTATCCTCTTCATCAACATGTCTTAAAATAGCCGCTCTGGTATTACTATAGCCAAGTATCTCGGCTACATCTTTACCAACAAGCCAAGGCTCGCCGTCGATGCAGCCTGTTCTTACTGAACCGAACTCGGGATTGTTAAATATCATCATTTCATTCATTATTGTTATCCTCCATATCAATTTCCTTTATGAATCTCGCCAGAGCTTCTATGACGTTTACTGTCACAGCGTTTCCAGCTTGCTTGTATAGCTGTGCGTTTGACATTCCTGTCGCTTTGACCTTATTGAACTGCTCATCGGTAAATCCCTGCAATCGCCAGCATTCAAGGGGCATCAGCTTTCGTATCAGTCCGTTATACATGACACCGTTCCGGTCTGTTACTGTAATAGTAAACATCGGTTCGTCCGGACTCTTGAATCTTCTCCCTTGCTGCCGTACCTTCTCTTTGGCAGGAGTAAGCACAGGAATCGGCTTGTCCATGAAGAGAGCCGCTGATTTTTCACCTTTATGATGTCCGATACCGTTATCCTGCCTTGCAGTTATACACCTTGCAAGGTCTGTTATAGCAGGATCTGGATTCATATCTATACATTTCACTGAATAGAAGCCCTGTGTTGCCGATGGCGTTACCGTATGGGCTATGTCATGTCCGACACGTCCTCTGCGGCTGTTCATGTCCGCATATGCAAGGTCGATACTATCTCCGGGGACAGCTATCTGATATCCTGACTTTGTAAGGGACTTTATCGGAAGACCAAGTATCTCATACAGCCCAGACTTACCGCCGAAACCGCCTGCTGTTCCGGTAAGTGTTATGCTCAGTCCTTCGGGAGAGTAGACTCTGCATCCTTCTTTTCCGGGTATGCGCTGGATAAGAGTTTTTGGATTTGCATCTGTGAAAGACAGTATTCTTCCGGCACACTCGGCTCTAAGAAATCCGACAATGAACACTCTTTTTCTGGCTTGGGCGACTCCGAAATTCGCGCTGTTAAGCACCTGCCATGCGACATCGTACCCCAAGTCATCCAGCGCAGTGAGGATGGCCGCAAATGTCCTGCCTTCGTCATGCGATAACAGTCCGGGAACGTTCTCAAGCAGCAGATAGCGAGGTCTTTTAACGGCAGCGATCCGAGCAATTTCAAAGAACATGGTTCCTCGGGCGTCTTCAAATCCTCGCCGCTTTCCAGCGATTGAAAAGCTCTGGCAAGGAAATCCTCCGCAAATAAGGTCGATATCCGGCACGTCCTCGGGGACGATTTTTGTTGCGTCATCGTAGTAAACCTCCTTTGATGTGTCGTAAAGCGCTTCATACGCCTGTTTTGCGAATTTGTCTATCTCGCAGTAACCGACACACTCAAAGCCGCCGACTCGTTCAAGGCCTGAGCGGAAACCGCCGATACCTGCGAACATATCTAAATATCGTATCAAAACTAAAATTCACCTTCTTTTTTGTTACATATTTTCTTTTCAGGTTGTTTTCGTTGTTCATTTGACTCACACCTTTCGTAAAAAAATTACAGCCGCCTGCATTTTTGCAGACAGCTGTATGTAACGAAAAAAGCCCGCCGACAGCGGTCCTGTTACGGACGCACTATCGGCGGGCTTGTGTATTATATATTCATTTTTTATTCGGCAGGAGAAAGGAAACTCTCAATTACTGCCATTATTTCATCAAGACGTTTCTCTCCTATGCCATTGATTTTTCCTATTTCATCACGCAAGCATTCGAATTCAACAGCTCCGTGCTCAACACTTTTTGCACCTTTATCATATATGTCAGCAAGTACCTTCTGCATTTGCTCACGATTCATAGCTTTCAATTCCTTATACATTGATCTTGGCAATACAAAGCCTTGTTCTTCTTTCTCCATTATATTTTCCTCTTTCTGCATTAATCGTGAACTTATTATATCATACCTGCCGTCATAAGTCAATGGACATTCCCTGAGATTCGTCCTCATCCTGAGCTATATCCTCATTATTCAAGCCAAGGTAACTCTTGATACCAGCCGCAACAGCTTCATCCGACAGGTCTGTGATCTCAACACCTTCTGCAAGACAGAAATTATCGATCTCATTCGTGCAGTCGCTGTCACTGAACACCTGACAGTAGTATCCTTCACAGAGTATCTCATTGCCATTATCATCAACTCTTGGGATAGAATTATCGTAACAGGTGGAGACATAAACGTCACCGTATCGACTGCTGTGTTTCTCTGTCAGTTCTTTTTTAGCTTCTGATACAGCAGACTGCACCACATGAAAGCTATCAACGCCGGGAACAAGTCCGAGCTGTCTTCCGTTATCGAAAGCACAGTGTAGTGTTCCGATATCGTCAACATACACTACCTTTCCGACAGTTCCGGGTTCTATCGGATTCGGATCATCAGGCATATATTCGCAGCATATCCTTGTTCCTTCGGGATACTGAGCTTTTATGCGCTCAACCTGTTCTCTTGACGGAAATCCTTTCACCTGAACACCTCACATATCCATAGACATTCCCTCGTCCTCAGATTCTTCCGGATCTTCGGATTCGTCGAAATCTTCACCTTCGTCCTCATCTTCGGCTTCATCGAGATCTTCATCCTCATCTTCGTCAGGCTCATCCTCTGACTGCTGCTTTTCAGCCATTGCCTGCTGTTCCTCATAGTCACGGTCAAGCTCGTCCTGGATAAGACCGAGTACGAACTGCTTCTGTGTCATGTGGTGTCTGTCAAGATAGTCCTTGATCTGAAGGAATAAATCCTCCGGCACCTGAAACGCCATTGTACGCATATTTCCCATATATTTTTCCTCCTTGATAGTTGTCTTAGGGTGGAGCTCGTCATCAAGTGCTTTTGATACGAACTCCGCCATTGTCATTCCGTTTGCTTCGATGTACTGCCTGACCTGAGCGTGCAGGTCGGCGTCGATCTTTACTGTTATGCCTTTTTTCTCAGTTTCTGACATTCTCATCGCTCCTCTCCAAGAGTTTCTTCATAGCTCTTTCTGTCAGTTCGTCTGCGGTTATTCCTTCTTTTTCCGCAGCTTTCTCGATTGCTTCTGAAAACTGCGGAGGTATATTGATCTCAACTTTACTCACATACTCATCTCCATATCCTCTGTATTATCGCTTAAATACTCGACCTCGGGTACAAGAGCCCATGCTTCATCGTCTGACCAGAATCTGATATTGATCTCTCCGACCTCTGTTCTCATGTACTTCTGCTCCAGCGATTTGCCCCAGCCGTCACTCAGCTGACCGACGCAGTATTGTCTGAATATCTCCATTTCTTCATCGGATAGCTCACCAGTTATCTTTGCAGTTATAACTCCAGTCAGCTCACCGTTTATAACCTCTACTGTACAGTGTGCTGACTGGACCTTTTCCGATATCTCATCTTCAGGGTCTTCAGGAGAATACCAAAGCATAAGACCACGCTTATGTTCTGCAGGAAGATCATTTTCACGGATGAAGGTGTTGATATCATCCGCATATCCAGCCATATCTGCATTATCAAGAATACAGTTATCCTTCGGATTGTCCTTGATATGCTGATATATTTCTATTGGACAGCAAAGGCGTATTTCGTTCAAGTGAGAATCGAGAAACTGTTCATAAATGTATTTGGCCTGTGGTATATACTGAGCGTATCGTGTGTGGGGGCTACCCTCAGATTCTATAACTATACCGTCACCAAAATCGATATCATAGAGGAGAATGCAGTGATACATATTTTCCTCGTCGTCATGGTACATGAAATCCTTGTTTCTTTCTAGAAACGCCAAACTCATAAAAGGGAACCGTGAGATATGCTCGAAGTTTTTATGAGTTATGGCAATTGCCTTTTCGATTACACATTTTTTAATATTAAAAGTGGCAGGTTTCTCCTCAAGATGTGTGTTCAACACCAACTTATCAGAAAACTCCATAAAGTGATCTGCAAACAATTTTTTGATGCCGTTTATACATCTGGCATCACTACATAAGATGGTTTTAAAGATTAAATCATGATCTGCAACGTTATCCAGAATTCCACAAAGATTATTGAGTTCAAATAGATTATCATTATTACATAATCTATCTATAATGAGATCATCAAGTGGGTTATTGGTATAGAGACCGACAAGATACTGTTCTTTGGCACTGCTTCTGAGCTTTAGTTTTTCAGCAGGCAGGTCTATTCCTGCCTTTTTCAGATCTGCTCTCAGCTCATCATTACATTTAGGTAATATTGTTGATAGTTCTTTTCCCTTATATCGGATATTAACGTTTATCATTAAGTAGCTCACCTCACATTTTTAATTCGACATCTTCTAACGGCGACTCAGGAGCCGCCTTTACTTCTTCCTCAGTCATAAGCTCCCATGCACCGCAGGTGTCATAGAAGCTGACGTAGATATCTCCCTCAGAAGTATGGATCTCATGCTGCTCGAGCCCTTCGCAGTAGCCATCACTTGCTTGTCCACGGAGCTCCTGAAGCAATTCGTCATACTCATAGCTGTCAAGTTCTCCGCATATCTGGCAGGTAAATACTCCCATGAGCCTGTCGCCGACCTTCTCAACGGAGGGGAATATGGAGTAGACCTTATCTGCGAAACGCTTTCTGTCGCCGAGATAAGCCATTATTCCACGGTTTTCTTCCTCCTCTGACTGATACGCCTCGATAGCACTGCTGATCTCGCTTTCGTACTCAAGCACCTCGAAATCTGAGAGTTCCTCTGTGTCCTCAAAGAATTCGTCTTCATCCTCATCAAATGAAGGCCTGATCTCTCGCTGAACTTTAAGGGGACAGTATAACTTCAGCTCGGTGAGCATTTCAGCCTCAACATGGATATCCGGCTGAAAGTCTACGCCGATATCCGTATTCTTAGCCATTTTGATATCATCCCTCTGAGCGAGCTGCTGTACGATAGCATTTTTGACAAGGCTCTCGACCTCGTCCATATCGATTATATCAGCTGATGTGAAGTCTGTCTTGTCTGTGTGGGCGAGTTCAGCGATCTTTTCGACAGTATCATTGATCATGTCGTGAAGTTTCAGTTCGGGTTCGGAAGTCTGGTACCTATCGTAGATCGACTTAGCATCAGGCACGAACATGGAAAGGCGAGGATAATCAAATCCTTCAGCCTCGATGAGCAGTCCGTCTTCGCCGTACTCATCAAGCAGCATTATGCAGTGATAGGCATTCTTGTCCTCGAACATAAGGTCTCTGGCGGCAGTTATCGCCTCATGCTCCTGATATGGGTTTGCTTTCAGTCTTTCAAAGTCGGAGTGAGGAAGGAATACCCATTTCTCGACCTCACAGCGTTTGGTGTTGTGATCGGAAGCCTTGTGTATCAGCTTACCGTTCATGTAGAATTTGTTCATCTGTTTTCCTCCTGTTACATAATTATTCCATAGACAGCAGGCGTGATCTGCTTTCTATGTATCTACCACAGGAGGCTCAAAAATCGTTCACAACGGCTTTAGTTGCTCTTGGTTGTGTAGTTTCCAGACCTGCCACCAATGCCGTCAAAAACGGCTCACAAATCGCTGATAGGTTTTCTATCACTTGGTTTTCGGGGAAACAAAAAAGGACTCGATTCCAGTGTTTTCACATTTCGTGATAACCACTAAAACCAAGTCCTTGAACTTTATAATATGAACATGACAATTTAATCGCAGTATGAGAAAAAATAAAAAAGAGATACTCAACCAAAAGATAGCCACACCTCCATAAGAAACGCTATCTCAGTTGAGTATCTCTCTTCATTTTTGGCTCCCCCTGCCCGGCTCGAACGGGCGACAACTCGGTTAACAGCCGAGTGCTCTACCGACTGAGCTAAGGAGGAATATATTTAACTAATGCTGTAAATTTCTTTAACAACACTAGTCATTTATATTAGCTCGTTTATCCTCACGGTGATTGGTATAATCTCTTACACTCGCTCTACCGACTGAGCTAAGGAGGAATATATTTAACTAATGCTGTAAATTTCTTT
>ERZ795051.5273-NODE-5273-length-11436-cov-4.736227_pt1 | contig 11436 bp, 5 predicted proteins | sample MGYA00375135_ERZ795051 | MGnify/ENA primary metagenome ERZ795051 (study PRJEB30180, sample SAMN05720222) | activated sludge metagenome | isolation source: Anaerobic digester | place: Japan | collected 2015-05-26 ... | reverse complement strand
GCGCCCTGCACGCCGTTACGGGCCAGGAGGGCTGCGAGGTCGGCGACCGCGTCGTCATGGCCAACGGCGTCTTGTTGGCCGGCTACGTTACCGTCGGCGAACGCGCGTTCCTCGGCGGCGGCAGCGCCGTCCACCAGTTCTGCCACGTCGGCCGCCTCGCCATGGTCGCCGCCGCGTCCATCCTCACCAAGGACCTTCCGCCGTTCTGCATGTCCCGCGGCATCGAAAACAGCCAGGTCGCCGGCCTCAACGTCGTCGGCCTGCGCCGCAACGGCTTCGATGCCGCCCAGCGCGCCCAGATCAAGCAGGCGTTCAACCTGCTCTACCGCTCCGGATTGAACGTCTCCCAGGCCAAGGAACGCCTCCGCTCCGAAACCGGCAATCCCTTCGCGGCCGAATACGCCGACTTCCTCGACCACGCCAAGCGCGGCATCTGCCGGCCCTCGTTCGGCGCCTCCGGCGAAGAGTCCGATGCCTGACGCCCCGTCCATCCGCACCGCCCTCGGCGGTTTCCCGGACTACGAGCTGATCGATTCCGGCCGCCGCTGCAAGCTCGAACGCTTCGGCAGCGTCACCGTCATCCGCGGCGAGCCCAAGGCCTGGTGGGAACCCAACCTGCCTCCGGAGGCCTGGGACAAGGCCCAGGCCGTCCACGACGAAGACGACGGCTGGGATCTGCGCCCCGGCTGCCCCCGCGAATGGAAGCTCCGCTACGGCGACCTCACCTTCCTCGCCCGGATTTCCGACACCAGCAAACATCTCGGCGTCTTTCCCGAACAATCGCCCCACTGGGAGGCGATCCGCCAGACCGCCGCGCCCGGTGCGCGCCTGCTCAATCTCTTCGGCTACACCGGCGCGGCCACGCTCGTCGGCGCCGCCGCCGGCTGGCAGCCCACGCACGTCGACGCCTCCAAGCCCGCCATCGCTTGGGCGCGCGAAAACCAGGCCGCGTCCCGCCTCGACGACAAGCCCATCCGCTGGATCGTCGAAGACGCCGTCAAATACGTCCGCCGCGAAATCAAGCGCGGCTCCCGCTACGACGGCATCCTGCTCGATCCCCCCGCTTTTGGGCGCGGCCCCGACGGCAACGTCTGGAAAGTCGAGCGCCAACTCCCCGAACTCCTCGAACTCTGCCGCGAAGCCTTCTCCGCGCAGCCGCGCCTGCTGCTGCTGACCACCTACAACGTCGAAGCCTCCGCCCTCATGCTCCGCAACCTCGTCGCCGATCTGATGAAGCCCTACGGCGGCCAGATCGACGTCGGCGAACTCGCCCTGCCCCACTCCTCCGCCCCCGACCGCCTCCTGCCCCTCTCCATTTACGCGCGCTGGACCGCCCAGACCCCCGCGGGCTTGCCCCGCGGGTGAATCAGGTCAGATGAAAACCCTGCGCGACATCGGCGAAAACGGCCTGCTCCGCGGCATCCTGCCGCTCCTGCCGCAGCGTCCCGACGTGGTCGTGGGCCCCGGCGACGATTGCGCCGTCGTGCGCGCGCCCGGCGCGCCGCACGACTGGCTCTTCACGACCGATCCCGTCATCGAGCGCCGCCATTTCCTGCCGGAAACCCCGGCGCGCCTCGTCGGCCGCAAGGCCATCGCCCGCGCCGTGTCCGATATCGCCGCGATGGGCGGCACGCCCCTGTGGATCCTCGTCGATCTCGTCGCGCCCGCGGCCACGCCCCTCGCCCGCATCCGCGGCCTCTATGCCGGGATGATCGCCGCCGCGAAAAATTGGAACCTCGCCATCCTTGGCGGCGACACCGCCGAGGGCGACGTCCTCGAACTGCACATCACCGGCGTCGGCCGCCTTCCGCGCGGCGCCGCCGTCCTGCGCTCCGGCGCGCGCGCCGGCGATCTCGTCTACGTCACCGGCGCCCTCGGCGGCGCCTATCTGCCCGGCTGCCGCCACCACCTGACTTTCGAACCGCGCCTCGCCGCCGGCCGCTTCCTCGCCGAACGTAAATTCGCCACGGCGATGATGGATCTCTCCGACGGCCTCGCCGCGGATCTCCCGCGCCTGCTCGACGCGTCCAAGCGCGGCGTGCGCCTCGAAGCCGCCGCCATCCCGCTCTCCCGCGCGGCGCGCAAAACCAAGCAGCCCCTGCACCACGCCCTTTGCGACGGCGAGGATTTCGAACTGCTTTTCACCGTCGCCCTGAAAAACCGCGCCCGCTTCGAAGCCGCTTGGCGGCGGGCCTTCCCGAAACTCCCCGCCGTGTGCATCGGTGAAATCCTCGCCGACCCGAAACGCCGCTGCCTGCATTTCCCCGGCGGCCCCGCCGTGCCCCTCCGGGCCGGCGGGTACCAGCACTTCCTCGCCCACCGGAGCCGCTAACATGTCTTCCGTCGAATATCCCGCCGCGCTCGAAACCCATTGGCTGGCCGTCGCCCAGACCGAGACCCGCGGCGGCGCCCCCCGCGACGCCCTGCACCGGCTGTTGCCGGACATCCGCCGCCTGGCCGATCGCTTCACCGTCGCGCGCCCTGCCGAAGGGGCCGCGGGGCCCTACCTGCGCGACACGCGCGCCTGCGCCGCCTACTCGCTGTTCTTCGCGCCCCAGACCCACGCCCGCATCGCCCATATCCTCGCCGAACTGCCGCCCTTCCCCGAAACCGCGCTGCCGCTGCGCGTGCTCGATCTCGGCGCCGGCACCGGCGCCGCGGCGTGGGCGCTGCTCGACCATCTCGGCCGGCGGCCCGTCGCGCTGACCGCCTGGGACCATTCCCGCCCCGCCCTGCGCTGCCTGCACGACCTCTTCACCGAGCTGCGCAACGCCCGCTGGCCCGACGCCACGCTCCGCACGAACTGCGCGCCCCTCGAGGAATTCGCCCCCGGCGCGGACAAGTACGACGTGGTCTTGCTGCACTACGTCCTCAACGAACTCGCGCCCGACGCCCGGCGCGCGCTCCTGGCCCGCGCCGCGCGCGCGCTGGCGCCCGGCGGCCGCCTGATCGTCTGCGAACCGCTGGTCCACGAGGCCGGCGACTACCTGCGCGAGCTGCGCGCCTACGCCCTCGGCGACCTCAAGCTGCACGTCTTGGCGCCGTGCCCCCACGAACAGGCCTGCCCGCTCGGCGAGCCCTGCCACGACGTCCGCACCTGGAAGATTTCGCAGGCGCTCCAGATCCTCAATTCCGCGCTGCACCGCGACCTGCGCCACCTGGCCTTCGCGTTCCTCGCGCTGACCCCCGCCGTGCCCGCGCCGGCCGCCGCGCTCCGCGCGCGCGCCGTGGGTTCCCCGAGCCACGCCAAGGGCCAGACCCTGTGCCCGGCCTGCTGCGCCGACGGCCAGGTCCACCGGCTCCAGCTCCTGCACCGCGATTTCGACCTCGCCGGCCGCAAAACCCTCCGCCACCTCGAACGCGGCCAGGTCCTGCGCCTCGCAAGCCTGGCCCCGCTGGCCGACTCCACCCTCGTCCGCGCCGCCCCCGCCCCCGATTTTACGTAGTACGTAAAACGAGCCGCCGATTTTTTACGTAGTACGTAAAAACTTTGGGCGATTTTTACGTAGCACGTAAAAACTTTCAGGGAACGGGTTCGGCGTAGACCGCGCGGGGGGGGCGCGCGGGCAGCGCGCGGCCGGTCTTCTGGGCGTGGGCGAGATCGGCCGCCGCGTCGGGGTCGTACCACCAGTACGAGTGCGCGCTGCGTTCGTCGCCGTGCTTGCCGAGGGGCGCGTCGGGCATGCCGAACTTGTTCCACCACAGCAGGCGCGTGCCCTGCTTGTACCACAGCAGGACGTAGGGCACGTCGCGCGCCAGAATCGCGTCGATCCGCCGGACGATCTCGTGGCGCTGGACGACGTCGAACTCCGCGCGCTGCGCGTCGATGAGCGCGTCGACTTCGGGGTTCTTGTAGCCCGTGATGTTCTGGCCCGAGGGCCGGTCGGCCTCTTTGGACGCCCACATGCTTTCGGGATTCTTGAACAGGCCCGCGCTCCAGGCGGCCCAGGTCAGGTCGTAGCTGTAGGCGTCCATGTCCTTGGCCCACGCCGCCCAGTCCTTCTTGTCCACGACGAGCTCGATGCCGACGTCCTTGAGATCCTCCTGGAAGATGGCGGTGAACTTGTCGTCGGTGGCGCCGCGCGAGAGGTAGCGCAGACGCAGCGGCCGGCCGTCCTTGGCGAGCAGGCCCGTGGCGGGGTCGGCGGCCCAGCCGGCCTCGGCCAGCAGCGCGCGGGCCTTGTCCTTGTCGAAGGCGAGGAGTTCGTTCGGGCACGGATGCGCGGCGTCGTAGAGGTCTTCGTAGTAGGAGCGGTGCAGGACGTAGGCGTTGTGCATCAGCGTCTCGTTCATCTTCTCGCGGTGGTAGAGATGCGCGAGGGCGCGGCGCACGCGCGGATCGTCCAGCGGCGGGCGGCGGCGGTTCAGCGCGAGGCCCTGGAAGCCCACGGGCTGGAGGTTCGCGATTTCCTGCTTCACGATCCAGTTCCGATCGAACTTCTCGCCGGAGGTCTGGTTGGCCCAGACGTGCGCGGTGTAGACCGGAAAGAGATCGAGCTCGCCCTTCAGGAAGGCCTCGAACGCGTTGTCGCGTTCCTCGAAGAACCGGAACCGCAGCACGTCGAAGTTGGCGATTTTCCGGAACCGCGGCAGGTCGGCCGCCCACCAGTCCGGCCGCCGCTCGAGCGTCGTTTCGAGCCCCGGACGCAGCTTCCCGAGGCGGTATGGCCCCGACACCACGGGAAAATCGAAATTCAAGCGGTTGAAGTCCCGGTCCGCGAACGCGTGCTTGGGCAGCACCTGCAGGCCCACCAGCGTCAGCAGGTTTTCCCAGTGCACTTCCTTCGCGACGAACCGGATGGTGGCGTCGTCGATCACCTCGGGCGGCTCGAAGCGTTCGAGGCCGATCTTGTGCGGTCCGGTCAGGTTTTTCGGATCCATCACGGCCGCGAACGTCCAGCGCACGTCTTCGGCCGTGACCGGCCGGCCATCGCTCCATTTCGCCAGCGGGTTCATATGGAACGTGAAGGTCCGGCGGTCGTCGCCGACGACGCAGTGGTCAGCCAGCATCGGCTCGGGCTCCAGCGTGAGGGGATGCAGCGCCATCAGCGGCTCGTAGAACTGGCCGAACAGTTCCGCCGACATCACGTTCTGGTCGAGGTAGTAGTTGAAGCTCTTGGGATACGGCCCCAGGTAGGCCACGAGCATCCCGCCCTTTTCCGCGAATTCCGACGCGAGCGGATTCGGGGCTTCCTGCCAGCCCGGCCGCGGAAAAATCTCTTCGGCGGCCGCCGAAAATCCCAGCAGCGCCAGACCCCATCCCAACACGATGCGTTTCATGCGGGCATTGTCCCAAGCGCGGCCGGGCTTGGAAAGCCGGAATGGCGAAATACCGCAGCCAAACCGCCCGGCACGAGGTCGTGCCGGCTCCAAACAGCCTTGGATTCTCGTCTTTGGCGCCCCCGACGACCCCGTCGGGGGGGGCATCCCGCGCTACGGCTCGTCGAGCAGGACGCGGATGACGCCGAACCAACTGGTCGGGGCCACGTTGGTGATCACCATGCCCGGCACGCCCCAGCCCAGGTTCGACCGCACGAGCGTGCCGGCCTGGTTGGTGATGTCGGTGCAGTATTCGAGCTGGTAGAACCGGTTGGGGCTGGCCGGGAACGAGAACTGGTCCAGATCGGCGCTCAAGCCCTCCAGTTTCAGCACGCTGTTGGAGGACGCCGGATCGGTGTCGGCCAGATATTCCTCGTAGGTCGTCTGGCCGTCGCCGTCGACGTCGGCATCGAGACCGAAGTCGGGATCGGCGGGATCCTCTTGCTGGTCTTCCACCCATTGCGTGAACTCGTTGGTGGCGGCCGCGGAGTAGACCTTGACGCTCATGAGCTGCGGTGCGCTGGCGCCGTCCTTGTCGGCGGCGGTGAAGCTAAACCAATTGGTGCCGATTTCGCTCGCCGTCGGAATGAACAGGAAATCGCCCGTGTTGGCATCCAGCTCCCAGGTGGCCGCGTTCACCGCGCTGGTGCAGGCGAAGGTCACGACGTCGGCGTCGGGTTCCTGCGCCGTCACCGCGTAGTCGAGTTCCGCGCCGACGTAGGTGGTCTGCGCCGGGATCGCGTCCAGCGTCGGCGGCGTGCCGGGCACGGCTTCTTCCAGCGTCGTCACGCTGGCGGTTGCGGAGTTCGCGCTGGTGCCGAAAGCCGCTTCCGTGCGTACGCGGAAGTAGTAGGTCGAGTTGGCCGTCAGCCCCGTCACGCTCTGGCTCGTGCCGGCAACGGCGCGGTTCGAGTAGCCGGGGACGTAGCTGGGCGTTCCGCCCCCCTGCGAGATCAGCCAATTGTCGAGATAGTAGCGCTCGTTGGCGGCGTTCAGCGCATACAGGCGGACCTTGCACGCCGCCGTTCCGTTGGTGATCAGGTTGGTGTACGTCGTCATGGTGGCCGTCAACGCGACGTTGGCGCCCGATTGGACGAAGTTCACGCCGTCGGTCGCCACGTAGACCTGCACCACGGAGGCATCGCTCGCCGAGTAATACCGCGCGTCGAACGTGAAGACGGCCTGCCCCCCGTTGGACGATAGATTCAACGAAGGCGAGGTCAGGATGCCGCGCGCGGAGCTGCTGCCCATTTTGGCTTCGCCGGCGTTCTCATACACGGCCGCGCCGGTCCAGCCGGTCGTCTGCAGGTAGGTGTCCAGCGACCCGCTGCGGTCCGTTGAACCGCCCAGGACCGTGAATCCGGCGAAATTTTCCGACAGGACGGAGGCGCCGCTCCCCCCGCCCGCGAAGGCGGCGTCGATCGCCACGTCGAGCCGGTAGCCGGTCGCGCCGGAGACGGCGTCCCAGGCGGCGGTGAAGTCCGTCTCGTTCGTCGCGCTGGCGCGGAGGTTGCCGGGGGCTTGGACGGGCGCGATGGCGAAGGTGGCCGTGAACGGCCCGTTGGTGAGGATGCCGGGCACGCCCGTGCCGGCGACGGTGAACATCACCTTGAGATTGTAGGATCCGGAAACCAGGCCGGACAGCGCATCGATTTCGGCGCCGAAGTTCGCCCAGGTCTGGTTGCCGCCGCCGTCGTCGCTGGTCCAGCCGACCGCGCGCGTGGAATAGGTGCCGGGCTCGGCCGAGCCGACGTCCCAGATCTTGTAGTGGAAGGTCGTGCCGGTCACGTCGCCGGAGCCGGTCTTCCAGGTCTTGATCGCGGCGCCCTTGAGATAGATCTGCGAGCGCGTGCCCAGCGCGCGGCCGTTGAAATTGGAACCCTTTTCGGTGACGTCCGCCCCCAGCCCGTCGTACCAGTAGGTCAAGGTCGGCAGGTTCGCGCCGGCGTCGTCGCGCATGCCGTAGTCCGGCTCGGCCGGTTCGTCGGCCGGCCCGCGCACGACGAGGGCATAAGGCTGCGGGCTGCCGGAGGGCACGGTGCGGGCGGCCACGACGACCGTGTAGGTGCCCGCCTCGTCCGCGGCCAGTTCGACCATTTCCACGTTGTTCGTCGCGTCATTGCTCGTGCGGCCGTTGGCGAAATTGGTGGTTCCGCCGGGCTTGATCACGGTCAGGTCGAGGTCGTTCACGAGCTGCTTGCCGGAGCCGATGGTGCCCCAGTAGTCGGCGTAGGCCAAGGTGGCGATGAACTTGTTGGTGGAACCGGCCGACACGGAGTAGGTGAAGACGTTGGTCTGGCCGGTGGCGAGGCTGTTGGTGTCGTAGAGGTCCAGGAACTGGTTGGTGGCCGGCTGCAGCGCATTGTAGAGATCCACGTGGCCCCAGCCCTGGGACTTGTCGGGCCGCGCGAAGATTTCCTGCTTGGTGCCGGAGAGGTACTGGCCCGGGGCCATGTCGCGGGCGCCGTTCAACAGCAGCGCCTTCAGCAGCGCGGCGCTGGGATTGGTGATGCCGCCCGCGGTCGTGACCCACTGCCGGGCCAGGCCCGCGGCGCCGGCCATCAGCGGCGTTGCCATGCTCGTGCCGCCCATGTAGAGGTAGTTGGTGTTGGGTCCGATGCCCCACCCCGTATCCGTGGCCCGGCGCGACCGCGTGGAGACGATGTCCGTGCCCGGCGCCACGATGTCCGGCTTGATGCGGCCGTCGTTGCAGGGGCCGCGGCTGGAGAACGCCGCCAGGCCCTGCACGTTGTTGCTCATCGGGCGCGACGCGTAATCCGAGCGGATCGGATTGGTCGGATAGTCGGACGGCCACAGCTCGATGCCCCAGCGGTAGGTCGAATAGCCGCCGGTGGTCCGGTAGTTCTCGGCCGCGCCGACCGTCAGGCAGTTCTTGGCCGTGGCGGGCGAGGCCACCGACATCGGATCGATCACGCCGTCCACCACGTTCGAGTCGGTGCCGGAATTGCCGGCCGCAATCAGGATCAGGAAATTCCGGTTGCTCCAGACGTACTGGTCCACGGACCGCGAATCCATGTTGTAGTAGCCGTGGTCGTCGTAGCCCCAGCTGTCGGAATGGATGCGCGCGCCGTTCGTGTAGGCCTGGCGGAAGAGCTCGGCCAGATAGTAGGGAATGCCGCTCAGGTCTTCCTGCGAGCCCTGGATGACGAGATTCGCCTGGTAGGCCACGCCCTTGAACTGGCCGGTGGACATCGTGCCGTTGCCCAGCACCGAGCCGGACACGTGGGTGCCGTGGCTGTCGTAGTCGGCCCAGCTGTAGGCGGCGGAATAGGCGCCGTTGCTCCAGCCGTAGCCCGTCACCCGGTTCGTGAAGTCCGGATGGAGCGTGCCGACGTTGCCGGTGTCCAGGCCCGTGTCGCACACGGCGATGGTCTGGCCGGCGCCCGTCAGCCCCAGCAAGTTCCAAGCGTTCGACACGTTCATCATGTTCGTGCGCACGGCCACGTCGTTCCATTTCTTCGGCGGGCTGTAGGGCTCGATCCAGTTCACTTCGCCCCAAGCGGTGACTTCCGCGACCTGCGCGGCCGTCAGATCGGCGCGGATCATTTCGCCCACGGCCGCCGCCACGGGCGCGCCCGTCAGCGCTTCGATCCGCGCCGCCACGGCGTCCCGGTCTTCCGCGGCAAACAGTAATACGCGGTACGGCGCTGCGGCGTCGGCTTCTTCGCCCTTCTGCACGCGCGCCAGCTTGGCGCGCACCTTGGCCGCGCGCTTGTATTCCGGCAGGAACTCGCCGACGTAGGCCACGTGCGCCAGCGCGGCGATCGCCGCGATCTGCTTGGGCGTCGCTTGGATCAGAAATCCGTTTTCCGGCATGTAGCCCTGGATCTTCGCGCCGGCAGCTTCCAGCCCTGAGCGCCATTCGTCCTGGACCACGTCGTCGAACTGCACCAGCCACGGCGCGGCGCCGCGGGCGTTCAACTGCTGGACCGTCGTCGCGCGCCCCGCGGCGCGGAGGACCTGCGTCGCTTTTTGCTGTGCGGTGGCCGAGGTGTCGAGCGTGCCCCAGTCCAGGATCAGCGGCGCGCCGGCGGCCCACGCGGAACACGCCCACAACCCGATCAATCCGAAGCTCAAGAATTTCCTCATGACGCGCCTCCGCGGGATACGATCCATTATTTGCCCCAGATTAAGCTCCGCAAACAACCAGTGCAACCCTGCACGACAAAAAACGACCGGCCGCTCCCGACGAAAAAGGCCGGGCCTTTCGGCCCGGCCTTCGTTAACGCCTTCTAGGGCTTGATAATGCGGTAATAACGCTGGCCATCGACCGGATTCGCGTCGTCCAGGGTCACGTCCAAGCCGGTGCCGTTGGTCGTCGCCGCCGGCAGCCAAGTCGGGGGCTGCGCCATCAGGTTGGTCGTGTACTGCAACTGGTACGTGACGCCGAGCGTCGAGGGAATCTGCACCGACATGGACGAGGCGCCGCCGCCCGGGCCATGGCCGATGACGATCGGTTCGGGAGCGGGAGTGGTGCCGCCGCCTTCCGCGGGCGTCGTCGCCGAGACGACGTCCGACCAAGTGCCGCCCGTGCCGCGGACGCGAACGTAGTAGGTCGTTTCCGGGACGAGGCCCGTCGCGCCGTAGGTCAGCGCCGCCACCGTCTGGTCGATGACGACCGAGCTGCCGCCGACGGGGCCGGCGGTACCGCTGACCACCACGTCGTCCAAGGCGCAGTTGTAGCCGTTCTTGGTGAACGAGAACTTGAGCTGGGTCGTTTGCGCGGGCATGGCCACTTGATAGGTGGCGCCGCTGACCGCAATGGCCACCGTGTCGATCAAGGTCCAAACGCTGCTGACCAAACCGGAAACCGCGATCGTGCTGGCCGTTCCGCTGCCGTTGCCGAACGCCCAGAACTGGAGGTTCGTCGCGCCGGCGGCGAAGGTCGGACTCTGCAGCCACTGGCCGGTCGCCTTGAACTTGTAGGACGGCACGGCCAGCCCGAAATAGGGCGAGCTGACGTAGTCCAGATCGGACGCGCCGCTGGTGGTCCAGCCCGCCGGCACCGCCGCGTCCGTCAACGTGGCGAAGTCCTCCGACAGCAGCACGTCCTTGGCGGACGCGCGGGCCACGAAGAGAGTATCCGTCGCCACCTGCACCTGGTAGGTCGTGCCCCCGGTGATGGCCGTCCAATTCACGGTGAAGGACGTGCTGGCGAGATTGGCGATGCTGGCCGTGGGCACCAGCACCGGCGCCGCGGAGACCGTCACGCTGACCGTCTGCGTCGCCACGCCGGCGACGTTGCTGGCGGTGAAGGTGAACGTCCGCTCGCCGAGATCCGCTTCCGGCGGCGTGTAGCTCAGTTGGCCCGTGCCGGCGGTGAAGACATAGCCGCCCGAAGCCGTCGTGCCCTGCAACGCCAGGGTCGGGGCGGGATTGCCCGTGGCGCTGACCGTGAACGATCCCGCTTGGCCGACCGTCGCGCTCTGCCCGCCGAGGGCGTTGAACGCCGGCGCCGAAGTCGTCGCGCCGCCGCCGCCGCCGAAGGTGTGGCTGCCGAGATAGGCCACGGTATCCTGGGGGTAGGCATCCCACTCCGTCGCCAGCGTCGGGAAGCCGCTGGCCGGATTGGCCGTGACGCCGCCCGCCACCGTCGATTTGCGGACCAGCGTCTGGTTCAAGGTCGAAAGGGATCCGCTGGTCCAGGCCGTGCCCGGGTCTTCCCCGATGCGGCCGACGATGTCGACGTACGCCGCCGACGAGATCTTGTAGAGCGCGACCGCATCGTCGCCGTTGAAATTCACGGCGGTGTTCGCCTCGCCCGAATAGTTCGAGGCGGACGTGTTCCGGTAGACCTTCACCGCCCCGTTGGCCAACGTGCCGGAGAGCGTCACGCTCGGATTGGCCACGTTGGTGCCGTTGTTGAACAGCTGCAGCCGGTAGTTCGACAGATCCACGTCGGCGCCGGTGCCGTTGAAGATCTCGATGTACTTTTCGCTGCTCGACCCTTCGACGTATTCCGAGATGAACAGGTCCGCCGTCGTGCTGCCGTCGGTGACCGTGACCTTGACGCCCACCGTCGTGGTGCCGTCGTCGTCGGTGGCGGAGAACGAGAACTGGTGGACGCCGACCTGCGCTTCCGCCGGAGTCCAGTTG
>ERZ795051.5260-NODE-5260-length-11452-cov-82.098535_pt1 | contig 11452 bp, 10 predicted proteins | sample MGYA00375135_ERZ795051 | MGnify/ENA primary metagenome ERZ795051 (study PRJEB30180, sample SAMN05720222) | activated sludge metagenome | isolation source: Anaerobic digester | place: Japan | collected 2015-05-26 ... | reverse complement strand
ATAGAGCAATCGTTCCATATAAATTCCCATAATGATTATACATCAAAACTATACCGACAATAGTAGTTATACCGCCTATAGTACCTATAATGCCACCAGGCACTATGAGTTCAAGTAATAGCAACAATAAGCCAGCTATTATAATAATTATTATGGTTGTTAAATTCATAAAGAAATATTATGCAAATGTAAGAATTTATTTTTAAAAACAAAAAAATGAATATATTTTTTATAAAAATGGTCTAAAAAAATATATGCTAATTTTATTTTATTGAATTAGGCGTTTAGATAATAACCTCAAAATAGCTCTCTCTGTGCTCTTTGCATGTAAAACTTTGTGGCCTTTGTGTTAAAAAAAATAATTAGAAGTTATACATTGAAAATTAACCACAAATATCACAAAGAAATCACAGAGTTCACAAAGGAAAGTCAATTATTACTTAAACGCATAAATCAATTATTTTAATTATTTTTAGATTTCTTTAATTGTAATGTTAAAAATTATTAAGTAATTATATATTGTTCATTAAAGATTCATTATTAGATGAGAATATTAAATATAAAATATGTTTTTATTATTATTTGATAAGATATAAAACTGATAAAACTAAAAATCAAGCATCAAACAACATTAATAAAATATTTAACAATATTATAAAGTTAAAGCTATTTGTTTATACACATAATATTCCTTCAATAATTAATAAAATTCGTTAACTAATTTTTATTATATCAAAAAAATATTTTAATTTTGCAAAATATTTTTTAAAGCGGATGTGGCGGAATTGGTAGACGCACCAGACTTAGGATCTGGTGCCGCAAGGCGTGGGGGTTCGAGTCCCTTCATCCGCATTTTTTTAAAATTCGAATTATTAATTTTTTAATTATAAAAAATGAAAATAGAAAAAACACAAAAAGAAAATAATCTATCTGATGTAACTATCAATCTGGAACCTGAAGATTATAAAGATGAATATATTAAAAAAATTAAACAATTAGGACAATCTACAAATATACCAGGATTTAGACCTGGAAAAGCTCCTATATCTTTACTAGAAAAACGTTACAAAGCTAGCGTATTGAGTGAAGAAGTTTTGCAAAAAGCCTATAAATTATTTGAAGATTTTTTAAAAGAAAATAGCATTTCATATGTTGGTGAACCCATTATTAATCCTAATAATGCAGATTTCGAAAAAGATACTAATTTTACTATTAATTTTCAATTTATTGAACTTCCTAATTTAGATATTGATTTCCCTGAAGATTTAGAAATAACAAAATATAATTTTATTATCACTGATGAGCAACTAAATAGAGTTATTGAAAATATGAGAAAAGAATTTGCTGAGATGAAAGATACTAATGCTCTAGATGGTGCTGATTTTGCTTTTATTAATATTGAATTAGATGATCCTGAAGTTAAAAAATTTATTAATATTGAACCTAATAAAGAAACTAATTTAAAGATAGATGCGATCAAAGATTTAACTAATGAAAACCCTTTAGAAATTAATTTATTAGATCTATTTAATTCTGTAGAAGAGGCAAATAATTATTTATTCCCTAATGATCCTCAAATTGTTGATGGAGATAAAAAAATAAAAGTTAGCCTTTTAATGGCTTTTAATAATAAACTTCCAGAGCTAAATAAGGAATTATTTGATAAAGTTTTCCCCAATAAAAATATTCAATCAGAAGAAGAGTTTAGAAGTGTAATCACTGAATTATTAGCTAAAAATTATTATGATGCTAGCCTAACAAATATGGTAGATCAACTAACTGACTATTTTCTTTCCCAATATTCTATAGATTTACCGAAAGATATATTATTTAATCAAATAGTGAAAGCAAACAAAGATAAAAAAGATGGTCTGAGTGAGGAGCAAATAACTGCTAATTTAGATTCTTTTATCGAGAATATAAAACGCGAACATTTTACGAATTTATTAGCTAAAAAATATGATATTAAAGTAGATATGGATGATTATGAAGATCATGTAGCATCTATGTATAACTTTACTCATGAAGAATTGGAATCTGATGAATCAAAACATGAAATGGTACATCATGCTTTAGAGCATTTGTTTGAAGATCAGAGATCATTTGAAGAGGCCAGGGTTAATATATTAGCTAAAAAAATTGCTAACTTGATTTTAGATAAGTGTAAAATCGTCGAAAAAGATATAACATATGATGATTTTCTAAAATTAAAAGAAAATAAAGAAACTGAAGAAACAAACGAGCAATAAACGTTAGTTGAAATAAAATTTTGATATAAAGGGGGTTAAAAATATTTTTAACCCCTTTTTTTAATTTTTAAGGAGGAATTTGGGAAATAAGGATTTGAAAGTAATAACAATTTTAATTTGTTTAAAATTAAGTATTATATCAATATTTCAGCTTTATCAAAGTCCAATACCGCTCCCACGCCCATCTATCGTGCGATGATAAGTTTAATAGTCGTCCAATATCTGATTCTACCTTATCTTTTAAGTACTTATTTATAACTACAAACCACATTAAATAGTTCTGTAGATACTTTGTAGCTACTCCTCTAAATCTCATCATCCAAACTAAAAAATTAGTAATCTTTTTCTCTGCTACATTAACACTGTAAATTGCTAACCCTTTGGTTTTACGCCTCACTATTACCTTTTTGCTTGGTGATTCCATCACTGCTTGTTTGAACTCATCATTTGGCTTAAAACATATTAGATTGTTTTCTGATACTCTACGTTTCAACTCTTCCTTTATCTGACTGTTCTGAACCTTATTTTCTCCTGTGTGTTTGAAAAGCAAATTACCCTCTCTATCTGTCATCACTAATACAGCTACATTAGGATGAACTGTTTTCATGGCTTGCTCTTTTTCTTCTGGACTTTTGTACCTGCGTCCTTTTTCTGAATATTGCAGCAACAGTTCGTCTGCTTCTGTTATGCCAGAAAAGTTTATTCCTCCTTCTAACCCTTGGATAGCAGAGAGAATTTTGTGCCTCCATCTGAAACTTGTGGGTAAGCTAATGCCAACTTCTCTAGCACAAGCTCTTAAGCTTTTACCTTCTAGCATGCATTTTAGATAATCAAGTATCAGAGGATATTTATGCAGATGATAAACAAGAGATTTAGCAGTTTCTCGAAATTGATATTTGCAATTTTTGCATTTATATACTTGCCTACCATTGTGAACACCTGCTTTAGTAACATATTCACATCTGCATCGTGGACAAATGGGAGCAGTAGATAGAATCTTGATTCTCTGATAGTCTAATGCTGTCAATCTATTACTATTGAGGAATTGGTAAAGATTATCTAAAAATTCACGCTTACCTTCTTTGGTCAGAGCCAGTATTGCTGCTATGTTTTCTGCTGTAAATTCCATAAAATTATGTTTTTTGCAAAATTAATAAAAATATATAATACTTAATTTTAAACATAAATGTTGTCTACTTTTATTACCCTTTATATTTGTATTAAAAATTAAACTTGTAAATCGGTGTCCTCTCTACATTACTCTTATTAAGTGCCCTGTCATAAATAAAAAATCTCATATTTATGTTATGATATTGCACAACTAATGGCAAAAAATATACATCTATCTCTACATATATCTCCCCTTTTACACTCTCTGAGTACCTATTAATTCGTGGTATACGTGCTGTATATGGTGGTACTATTTGTTTTATGCTATCTCCATTGTCATTATACTCTACAAAATATAGATAAAAATTGTAATAATATTCACTCTCACTATTAAAAGGTGGGAAAGTATCACTCTCATCTAATCCTATATCTCCATCTCCATCAGTAAATGTGAATATTAATATCCCTAGGCTATCTTTACCTTGTTGAGATTTCATTATTTGGAAATCTTTAAATTTAATTTCAGGAATTACTGGATACTCGGGATTTTCTATACAACTGCTTAGTGATATTATTATTATAGAAAATACAATTATATAATTTAAAATCGATATTTTCATTATAATTTTTTTAATTTTGTGTAAAATTACTAATTTTTTATGAATCTTGTTAATATGCTTCATGACATAGAGCGTGATATTTTTAATGAAAATTTGAATTTTGATAATATAACTTTAAAATTATTTGAATTACATTATCATCATAATGAAGTGTATAATAAATATTGTGATTTTATAAATAAAAATCCTAATAATGTTTCGAGTATTGATGAGATACCTTTATTACCAGTGGATATATTTAAAACTCAAAAAGTAATATTACAAAATTTACCTGTAGAAGCTGTTTTCGAAACAAGTGGAACTACTGCTATGAATAAAGGTAAACATTATGTTTCTTCTCTTATAGTGTATGAGAATAGTTTATTAAAAACTTTTGAAAAATTTTTCGGTTCACCAGATCAGTATAAGTTTGCTTTTTTATTGCCAAATTATTTAGAGCAACCTCATTCATCTTTAGTCTATATGGCTCAGATTTTAGCAAATAAGTCAAAAGAATCAAAATTTTTTAAATGGGATTATACTTATCTAAGGGAAACTATTGAAAAATGGCAAAAAGAGAAATCTAAAATCATATTATGGGGAGTTAGTTTTGCACTTTTAGAATTTGCTGAAAAATATCCAATGAAACTTGAGAATGCTATTATTATAGAAACTGGTGGTATGAAAGGGAGAAGGGAAGAAATCACTAGAAGCGAGTTACACAATAAACTAAAATCTGCTTTTGGTCTTGATAATATTGCAAGTGAATATGGTATGACAGAATTATTATCGCAAGCTTATTCATTATCTAATGGAGAATTTTCTACACCGTCTTGGATGAAAATTTTAATTAAAGATAGGTATAATTTTTTGCATACTTTACCAAATCAAGTAAATGGCAAAATTGGTATCATAGATTTAGCAAATTTATATTCTCTACCATTTATACTAACTGATGATATTGGCAAAAAATATGATAATGGCTTATTTGAGATATTAGGACGTTTCGATTATTCTGCCCTGCGTGGATGTAATTTACTATTTATTTAATAGCATTATATAATCATAAATTAATTTAAAAATACCTTCATAACCATCTAATGGTAATTTATCAAAATCGTCATCTGGTATGTGATAATATGGATAGTCTTTATCACGTGAAAAAATAAAAATAGCAGGTATTCCAAGTTGATCAAAGGGACAATGGTCAGAATTACATGATGAGCCGCCTGCTCGCATATCGACTATATATTTTTTTTCGTCATTTATTTGTTGTAATTTTTGAAATATTGTTGGATTGGCTTTAGCATTTACTACAGAAATACCTTCTTTGCCACTACCTACCATGTCGAGGTTAATCATTAATTTTATTTTTTTCAGTTCAATTGGTGAATAAGTAGTAAAATATTTAGATCCTAATAAACCTATCTCTTCTCCAGCAAAACTTATAAAAATCAAAGAATAATCTGGTTTAATATCACTTTTAGCAAACTCTCTAGCAAGATCTAATAGCATAGTCACTCCACTAGCATTATCATTAGCTCCTGGGAAATGTTGGTCAGCTATTTTACCTAAATGGTCATAATGTGCTCCTATCACTATAAAACTATCTGGATATAGCTTACCTGGAATATAGCCAATAATATTACAAATTTCAGTATTAGGTTGTGTGGAAACAGTGTATTTCGTATATATTTTTTGAGGTGGTTTTTCAAATTGCAATTTTTTTGCATTAAGAACAATGATTTGGTGATTAATATTAGAAAAAGATTTAGCAGTGTAAAAAAATGAAGATGAGTCCAGCAAAATATATCCTATTGGTGAAGGTTCAGATAAGTAATATAAACTTTTTAGTTTATTGTAGTTTTCTTTATTTTTCGCTTTTAGTAAGTATGCTTTAGAGTAATCTAAAAAATAAAAATAATTGGGTGCTTTAGTTATTTTCTTGATGATTTTTTCTGGATCAGATTTTTCATTTATTAAAATATATTTAATGTCAAAGCTTCCTTGTACTGATTTAGCTGTAGACCATGCCAAATACTCTTTTCCCAGCTGTAGTTCTCTATCATCTAGTTTTACATTTACTTCTTTTATGAGTAGAGAAGCCGACATGGGGAAGCATTGTCTATAAGTATTATTTAATTGAGCTAATGGCATAATACCATTAGACTGCATTTGATCCTCGATAAATTTTGCTGCTTTGAATATACCACTATCTGCTATGCTACGACCAGCAAATTCTTCACTAGTTAATTGTTTTAATAACATACGTGCATATTGTATGTCTTGCCCTTTTGATGGGATATAAAATAAAAGAATTAGTAGAAAAAAAAGAATTTTAGTAAAATATTTCATTTTTTTAATTAAATTTTTGCTGTATTATTGAGTAGAAATAATTATATTCGTATGACTTAATATCCCATTGATATTTATTTTGTAATTCTTTTAAGATTATATTCGCTTGCTCTATTGTAGCACATTGATTAATAGACTCTATAGCCATAGAATAAGCTACAGGATTATTATTAAAAAGTTTATTTGTGATAAAATATCTGTCTGATATGCTAAAAGCTTTATGTAAATCATCTATTTTATTATTGATTAGTGGATTATTGATGGTTTCAAAATCATTGTCTGCTTCATTGATAAAAGATTCTAAAATTGTCTGCTTCTCTTTAGTGTGTGTTTTTATATTATTAGAATGTCCTTCATTTTTATTAGTAATGTCAAAGTCAAGGGGGAGTTCCTCAGTAGTGATAAATGTTGGTTCTGTTTTTTCATCAGACATTTCAGTAGTTTCATTTTGCTCTTTTATTTTTTCGTTAAAGAAACTTTCTGTTTGTGTATTTTTATCTTGGTAAATATTCTCTACAAAATTAATATTATCTTTTTCATCATTAGTTAATTCAAAATCAAGAGATGTTTTTTCGGTGTTTATTAATTTGGGTTCTGTTTTTTCATCATACTTTTCAGTAATTTCATCTTGCACAATAGCAACATCATTTATAAAAATATCTATAGGTTTATTATGATCTTTTATTTCATCGATATTTTCTTCTATTTTAGTATTTAAATCATTTATGCTCTCATTATGTTTTTCATTAATTTCTATTTCTTGTTTTGCTATATTATTAATATGCAAATCCTCTTCTATTATATTTTTGTTATCAGATTGAGCGTTATTTAGCGTTATGGGTAAATGATTTAAATATTCTTTAAGAATAATATTATGTAAAGTTTCTATTTCTTGTAATAATAGTTTGAGATTAGAGATATTTTCATTTTCATTTATTAAATCTATATAGTAATTAATCATTTTTTTATGTAATTCTAATTCTTCTATAATATTTGCCATAATGATTATGTTTGTATTATGCAAAATTATATCAGTAAAATTAAAAAACCAAATTTTTAGTATTAAAACTTTTTTATTATAAAAAATATTATTAATTTTGCAAACCAAAAATTAAGTAAAAATGAAAAAAGGAATTCATCCAAAAGAATACAGATTTGTAGTTTTCAAGGACATGTCTAATGATTATATGTTTCTCACTCGTAGTACTGCTCAGTCAAAAGAAACCATTGTGTGGGAAGATGGTAATGAATATCCATTAATAAAAGTAGAAATTTCTAATACATCACATCCATTTTTTACTGGTAAAATGCAGCTGGTAGATACTGCAGGTCGTGTAGATAAGTTTAGAAATAGATACAAAAATTATAATCCAAGTAAAGAAAACGAGAAATAATTAACGATTTTCTTAAAGACAAATTATATTAATAAATATCGGTCAGTACAATATTGATCGATATTTATTTTTTATTGTCAATATTTATAGTACAAATATTTTCCCAAAAATTTTGCTAATAAATAACTAATTGCTATTTTCGTATAAAATTAATATTATGCAACAAATTATTTTATTAGATAGAGAGCGAGAACACTTACTGCCGATAGTATTTACTAGATCTATAGCTGATATTAGAATTGGTATTTTAACTATTAAAGAAAAATGGAAAAAATACACAAATGCAGCTATTAACTTAAAAACTGCGGAATATTTACAAAATAAGTATACACTCCCACAGACAACAGATGAAACCTTGTGGATAGATGCTCGTACTTTACCAAGCAAAGATTTAGTAAATGAAATTCTGAAATTAGAAATAAATCAAATTTTGATTTATAATAATAATTTTATAGCTGCAAGATCTAAAAATTATTCAGAAAATAATATTAATTCACAAATTCACAATAATATAAATTGTAAAATTTATAATGAAGACATTAAACTTATTAAAAGAACCTGGGATATATTTTCATTTAATGGAGAAGAAATCATTAAAGATTTTGAATTATTAACGCACAATAGACAATCAGAAAATATTCCAGACTATGTATATGCTAAAAGACGGGATAATATTTTCATAGAAAAAGGTGTTCGATTATCACCATGTTCATTAGATGCAGAGGAAGGTAGCATATATTTAGGCGAAAATTCTGAAATTATGGATTTCGCTACTATCAAAGGTCCTGTAGCACTCGGCGAACATTCACAAATAAAAGCTGGAGCAAAGATTTATGGTAATACTACCATTGGACCTCATTGTAAAATAGCAGGAGAATTAAATAATGTAGTATTGCAGGCATATAGCAATAAAGCTCATGAAGGATTCATAGGCAATGCATATATAGGTGAATGGTGTAATATAGGTGCAGACAGTAATAACAGCAATTTAAAAAATACTTATGAAAAAATAAAAATGTGGAATTATGCTTTAAATACTTATGAAAATACTGGTTTACAATTTGCTGGTTTGATTATGGGCGATCATACTAAATTAGGAATTAATACTATGCTCAATACTGGAACTGTAATAGGTTGCTCTTGTAATATATATGGTGCAGGATTTCCACGAACATTTATACCGTCTTTCAGATGGGGCGGGGCAAGTGGTTGGCAAATTTATGATTTTAATAAAGCCATACTGACAGCTACAAATATGATGTATCGCAGAGGAAAGGTTTTATCTTCGATTGATATAGATATATTAAAATGGATCTTTGATAGAGAAACATTATCATAGTTATATATAGAATGCTTTATTAAACAAAAATAAATAAAATAATGCATTTTTACATCTTTTATAAATCATTTAAAAAAAAATATACAATTTTGCAAAAAAAATTATGGATATTTTCGAAAAGTTTAATTTAGATGACACTCCATTGGGTAAATATTATGAATTCGCACATGGCTACTTCATGTACCCACAGTTAGAGGGAGAAATAGGGCCTCATATGAAATTTATGGGTAAAGAAATGATAGTATGGAGTTTGAATAATTATCTAGGATTAGCTAATCATCCAGAGGTGAGAAAAGTAGATGCTGAGGCAGCTGCTCAGTATGGTTTAGCATATCCAATGGGTGCTAGAATGATGAGTGGACATACTAAAGAACATAGAAAATTAGAAAAACAATTAGCTGATTTCGTAAAACGTGAAGATGCTTATGTATTAAATTATGGATACCAAGGTATGGTTTCTATAATTGATACTCTTGTTTGTAGAAAAGATGTAATAGTTTATGATGAGGAGGCTCATGCTTGTATAATCGATGGTATGCGTCTACATATAGGCAAGCGTTTTACTTACAAGCATAATGATATGGAAAGTTTAGAAAAGCAATTGCAACATGCTGAGGCTGTTACTAAAGAAACTGGTGGTGGTATTTTAGTTATTACAGAAGGAGTGTATGGTATGACTGCAGAGTTGGGTAATTTGCCAGGTATTGTGGCTTTGAAAGACAAATATAACTTCCGCTTATTAATAGATGATGCTCATGGTATAGGAACTATGGGGCCAACAGGTGCTGGTACAGACGAACATTTTGGGTTACAGTCAAAGGTAGACTTGTATTTTGGAACTTTTGCAAAAGCTTTTGCTGGAATTGGTGGATTTATTGCTGGTCCTAAAAATGTTATTAACTATTTACGCTATAACATGAGATCTCAAATATATGCTAAAGCTTTACCTATGCCTATGGTTATAGGTATTCAAAAAAGATTAGAAATGATAAAAACTATGCCAGAATTGCGTGAAAAGCTTTGGAATAATGTACATACTATACAAAATGGTTTGAGAGAGGCTGGTTTTGATATTGGCAAAACTCAATCTCCTGTTACTCCTGTATTTCTAAAAGGTGGTGATAGTGAAGCTTCAAATCTAATAGTAGATTTACGTGAAAATTATAGTATTTTCTGCTCTATAGTTACTTATCCAGTAGTACCTAAAGGTATCTTTCTCATACGTATCATCCCATCTGCTGCACATTCTTTAGATGATATTAATATTACTATTAAAGCATTTAAAGAAGTTAAAAGTAAATTAGATAGCGGATATTATAAAGAGTTAGATATCCCTCGTAAAAGAGTTATTGAAGATTAATAATTTTGGTTCTATAATTTTTATTGTAGGTATAGCTAAAAAGGATAATTTTATAAAACACATCAAGTTAGTGTGTCGATGATTATTTTATCAAAGACGCACCAGATATATGTTTAGTTATTGCAATGGGATTAAGTTGAACTTGATGAATAGTGATATTGGATAAAAATAAGGTGTTATCAGAGTATGAGAGAGGGCTTACGAAACATAAAATATGTTAGACTTATTGATTATATATTATTTAAAAATATTTTATTATTTTTGTCAAAATTTTTTTATTATGGAAAAATTATTAAAAAATTCAAAAGAATACCTCTCACTACCTAAAGACCACAAACGTGATTTTTTAGATCAGCTTTATCAATTTCTAATAGATGACCATGCTACAGTAGTAGATTATCAAAAGCTAAAAATCCAATCTACAGCAGCCATCTGTCCAAACTGTAAAAGTGAAAACGTTATCAAAGCTGGTACTCGCAAAGGCAGACAGATATATAGATGCAAAAATTGTAGATATCAATTCAGTGAAACAGCACGCACCTTTGTATATCGCATGCGTAAATATCCATTGATGTTAGATTATTTACGCTGTATGCTCGAGGGTAAAAGCTTAAGAGCTTGTGCTGATGAAGTAGGTATTTGCTTAAAAACAAGTTTTCGATGGAGGCATAGGATATTAGCAGCATTGAGATCATTTGAAGGAGGTATTAGCTTCTCAGGCATAGTAGAGGCAGATGAATTGCTAATGCAATATTCAGAAAAAGGAAGAAAATTTAAGAGCAGAGAAGAATACGAAAAAGCCAAAAAGAAGCGACATCCAAAAGTGGCAGTATTAGTAGTAACAGACAGAGAGGGAAATTTACTTTTCAAACATGTAGGAGATAAAAAAGTTAAGAATGAGCAATTGAAAAAAGAGCTACAGAATAGGATAACAGAGAATAATGTACTATGTGTAAAGCCTAAAAAGGAATTCAAGAAGGCAGTAAAAGATATAAATAGTAAAAAAGTAATAGTAAACAAAAAGCAATTAAAGAGAGGTTTATACA
>ERZ795051.5259-NODE-5259-length-11453-cov-3.723723_pt1 | contig 11453 bp, 11 predicted proteins | sample MGYA00375135_ERZ795051 | MGnify/ENA primary metagenome ERZ795051 (study PRJEB30180, sample SAMN05720222) | activated sludge metagenome | isolation source: Anaerobic digester | place: Japan | collected 2015-05-26 ... | reverse complement strand
TTTCTATACTTCCTCCTTTTGTAAAGGCTGTATAAAAAAATAAAGGAAAAACTATCACAACAAAAACTATTGTAAACAGCCAGTATCTTCTTACATAAGTAAAAATTATTGTCTTATGTTTTTTTCTAAGTAATGATAAAATTCCAAAATACGCAGTTACTTCTGCTATAATAAATAAAAATATTATTGATATCAGCCTATAAAATAGTTCTGAATTCATTATATTTATTTATAAAAAGTTTAATAATTAATAAAGAGTATAAATTTTTCATTAAGACGTTTCTAAAAACAACATTTTATCGACTTGCAATCCTTTTAATTTTTTTAATTCACTTTCTAAATTTAACATATCTGAATAATTGCCCACAAGTTCAAGTAATATAAGTCGGCCAGTATTACGTTTAGCCATACAGCCAACATCATTAAGGCCTAAGCGAGTTCGTATAATACAACCATACATTGAAAAAATATCTTGTAATAATTGAGTATATTTAAATTCAGGTTCAATATAAATTCCTAAAATTCTTATTTCTTGCATATATAATTTAAATTTAACTATAAACTTTATAATTAAAATACTGAATTATCAAAAAGCATTTTTCGTATTCTTATACCTTCTATTTTATAGAGTTCTTTTTCTAATTTATCCCATTCTTGTTTATCACCTTTAAGTTGTAATATTATTAATCCTTCTCTACTACATTTTTCTTCTGACAATTCATGGAAACCCAACCTATATTTAATAATATTAGCATATTTAGATAAAACAGGTTGTACAAGGCTATTTTCTTTAATTCTATCAATAATTTGCAAACCTAAAATACATATTTCTTCCATATTTTCATTATCATTAATTATACAAATACTTTAAATTAAAAATATATATCTCTTTCTCCTGCTTTAATTCTTTCTAAACGTTTACGCAGTTCTTGCACATTTTGGTGTTTTGAAAGTTGGTTTATATTTTTTTCAATTATTTTCCAACCTTTATTTTTAGTGCTTTCGGGGGCATAATCCATTAAATATTCTGCTAAAGTTAAAATAGCATTAGGAGTACAATATCTTTTAATAAAACCCGGTATAGAAAATTCCATAAAATGTTCACCTGTTCTTCCTAGTCTATAACAAGCAGTACAAAAAGAAGGCAAATAGTCATTATCTAGTAATTCATCAATAATTTCATTAAGGCTCCGTGTATCGCTAACATGAAATTGTTCTCGATTTAGGTCTTGTTCTTCATTAAGGCTTTTAGAATAAGATCCCAATTCAAGTTTGGTACCGCCATCGATTTGAGAGACCCCAAATTGCATAACTTCTTTTCTTACTTGAGGATTTTCGCGCGCAGTAAGTATCATTCCAGTATAAGGTACAACAAGCCTAAGAATAGCAACTAACCTAACAAATTCATCATTTGTAGTCATATATTGACTATCGATATTAAGGCTAGCAGCATTTTTAATTCGAGGGAAAGATATGGTATGGGGCCCAACATCATAACAAGCTTCAAGGTGATTAGCATGCCTTACTAAGCCCATTACTTCATATTTCCAATCATATAATCCAAATAAAGCACCTATGCCTACATCATCAATTCCTGCTTCTTGTGCTCTATCGAGGGCTGTAAGCCGCCATTCAAAATCAGCTTTTTTACCACTATGATATTTTTTATATACAGGAGGATAATATGTTTCTTGAAATATTTGATAAGTTCCTATTTTAGCTTTTTTAATTATTCGAAAGCCTTCTATATCAAAAGGTGCTGCATTAATATTTACACGTCTTATTTCTCCATTACCCTTTTTAACACTATAAACTATATTAACTGTATGAGCAATAAATTCAGGTGAATATTGAGGATGTTCACCATAAACTAAGATTAAGCGTTTTTGTCCATTATCTTCAAGTGCTTCGACTTCATGTATAATTTCTTCATCAGATAAAGTTTTTCTGATAGCTTCTTTATTTGAAACTCTAAAACCACAGTATTTACAATTATTTGAACAATAATTACCTATGTATAAAGGAGCAAAAAGCACAATCCTATTACCATAAATTTTTTCTTTGAGTGTTTTAGCGCCTTCTTTAATTTCTTCAATAAGATCAGGTTTATCAGCATTTAGGAGAACAGCTGTTTCTTCAAGAGTAAGTCTATTTTTATCTAAAGATTTAGCTATTACTTCTCTTACTCTAATAGGATCTGATTTAGTATTATTAATAAAATACCATATTTCATCAGGATCTATAAAAGGTGTCATCCTTTTATCTGGAATTCTGCATTTTTCAGGCTTAAATATCATAATAAATTATAATATATAACAAAACTAACAATCATGAAATTATAAAAACAATATAATAACAAACATTATATTAATAATATTCAAAGGTACATTAAATTTTTGAATTATACTTAAACATAATAAAAATAAGGTAAGAAGATGATACATTAAAAATTTTTATTAGTTATTCTTAAAAAGTTATTTTTTATTAAGCTCTTAAATAAAAAAATCTGCAAAAATGTATTAACTTTGCAAAATTAAAAAGTCTATTTTTTTGAGCTTAAAGTTTTGATTATTATGAAGTTATCTGATTATCGATTTAATTTACCGGAAGAATTAATTGCTCGTCATCCAGCTCCCGAACGCGATAAATGCCGATTAATGGTATTGCATCGCAAAACTCAACAAATTGAACATAAGATATTTTCTGATATCTTAAATTATTTTGACGATGGAGATGTGATGATAATCAATAATACTAAAGTATTTCCCGCCTTATTGTATGGAACTAAAGAAAAAACGGGGGCTAAAATAGAGGTTTTCCTTTTACGTGAGCTTAACAGAGAAGCTCGCCTATGGGATGTATTAGTTGATCCTGCAAGAAAAATAAGAATAGGTAACAAACTATATTTCGGAGAAAACGATGCACTTGTGGCCGAAGTTATTGATAATACAACATCAAGAGGTCGTACATTAAGATTTCTATATGATGGTTCTTATGAAGAATTTAAAAAAACTATTCAAAAATTAGGGAAGCCTCCTATACCAAAGATTATAAAACGGCCTATAGAAAAAGAAGATAGTGAAAGATATCAAACTATATATGCTAAACATGAAGGGGCAGTAGTTGCTCCTACTGCAGGGATGCATTTTAGCAGGGAATTAATGAAACGTTTAGAATTAAAAGGTGTTACTTTTGCTGAAATTACATTACATGCCGGATTAGGTAATTTTAGAACTGTTGAAGTAGAGGACCTAACCAAACATAAAATGGATTCTGAACAAGTTATCATTGAAGCTAAAGCTGCTGAAATAGTAAATAAAGCTAAAGAAAATAAAAAAAATGTATGTGCTGTAGGTACTACAACTTTAAGAGCTATTGAATCTTCTGTTTCTATATCAGGTATGCTTAAGCCTTTTAATGGGTGGACAAATAAATTTATTTTCCCTCCTTATGATTTTTCTATACCTAATAGTCTTATAACAAATTTTCATTTACCAATGTCAACTATGCTAATTATGGTAGCTGCCTTTGTTGATTTTGAATTTCTTATGAAAGCCTATGAAGAAGCTATTAAAGAAAAATACAAATTTTTTACTTATGGTGATGCTATGTTAATTTTATAATTTTTTATAAAAACCATTGAAAAGAAGACTAATAATTGTTGCTGGTGGTGAAGGTATAAGAATGGGGCAAAAAATTCCCAAACAATTTATTGAAATTGGCGGTAAGCCCATTATAATTTGGACAATGTTACTTTTTTATAAATGTAATATTAGTTATCCATATATATTAGTACTTCCTGAAACTTATTTTGATTACTGGAACGAGTTATGTAAAAAATATACCTTTACACTACCTCATAAATTAGTTAAAGGTGGCAAAACAAGATTTCACTCTGTTTATAATGGATTACAGGAAATACAAGATGAATGTCTTGTTGCTATACACGATGGTGTAAGACCATTTGTTTCTATAAACGTTATTGAAAACGCCTTTACAATCGCACAAATAAAAGGTAATTGTATTCCTTCACAAAAACTAAAAGACTCTGTAAGAAAAATAAATAATAATAACAACAAATCTTTTTCAAGATATTCTATAAGAAGCATTCAAACTCCTCAAGTATTTAATTCAAAGATTATAAAAAAAGCATATGATCAACAATATTCAATTGATTTTACTGACGATGCTAGTGTGGTCGAAAAAGCTGGTTATAAAATTAACCTTATCGAAGGTAATGAAGAAAATATTAAAATTACTACTCCTTCTGACTTAATAATAGCAGAAGCTTTTATTAAATATTTCCCTTTTTAATTAAAAATCATATACTCCTACCCTTCCATTTAACTTTGACAAACAAACTCAATAAAGGTACAATTGTCACATAAAACGGATAAATAATTTGTAAAGGCAAAACTAACAAAATAAGGCGAGTCGAATTAAAAAAAACTAATCCTTCATATATTAACGCACTATCAACAATTAATTTTACAATAAAAGCTGATACTAATAAAGTTATATATTTTAATGAAAATAAAGATAATACTATATACAATATAATCGAAGCATTAGCTAAAAACACTAAAAAACTAATAAATATTTGAAAAAAGTCTTTATAAGTTATTGCTTTTGATGACCATCTTATACGCTGACTTAAAAAACTTATAAAATTAGGCAATGGTTTAGTATAAACTATTGTATCGTAATTTTTAATAAAATGAATTTTTTTGTGACCAAATTTTTTTGTAAATGCTACCATTAAAAATATATCATCTCCCGATAATAGGTGTTTTGAAGGAATTTTATCCACAATTTCAGAATAAGCCGACTTTGTAAACGCTATATTAGCAGCGTTTGACATAAGCGGGCAGCCCATAATTATAGAAGCTGCACCTGATATTACAAGACTTGTAAATTCTAATGATTGTATTTTACTCCATAATGTATTATCATATACAATTTTAACTGGAGCCGATATAAATAAAGCATCATTATTTTTTAAATAAGATATTATAGATATGATCCACTTTTCATTAAAAATACAATCAGCATCAGTTAAAATTATTATATCACCTTTAGCTTGTTTTATTGCCCTTTCTTGAGCTTGTTTTTTTGAGCCGTATATATAACCATTATTGCTATCATCTGGTTGTATAATCTTAATATCTATTAAGGAGTTTTCGTTAGTACTAATAATTTTTTTGATTTGTGTTATTGTATTATCAGAAGAATAATCATCACTTATTAATATTTCTATTTTATTGCTATACAATTTTTGTTTAAGTAACGAATTAAGACAATCATTAATATTTTTTTCTTCGTTTCTAACTGTAATAACAACAGATGCTACTATTGATTTTATCTCGTTTTCATTACAATTTACATTATCAAAATTAATAATATCTAATGGCTTATTTATCCAATATATGTATAATAAAACAATAAATAAAGAATAACTTATAACAATAAAAAAAGGTACATAATTTAGAAATTGCATATTGATTAATACTTTTACTTTCTTCGATTAATACTTAAAAGAGGATAAAAGAATGAACCTATAATAGCAGGAATAAAAATATTAATGAGCCATAATAACGTTGTTGCTAATAATAAATTAATATGCCATTCTCCTTGGGTTAAGCCATATAAGCTAATAATATAAATAGATACAGAACATCTAACACCTATTTCGCTTAAGGCAAAAGTAGGAATAATTGTTATAAACAAAAAATAAATTGGGATTATTATAATACTTTCAGTTAAGTTCATATTTATTGAAAACACTTTCATGATTAAAATAAATTGTATTCCAAACACTATATATCGCAATAAACTATATAAAAGTAAATTACTTAATTTTCTTCTAGAAAAAGTTTTAAATACATTTATTTGCATAATAAATTTTTCCTTATTCTGTAACCATTTCCATCTAGATAATTTAGATAATAAAGCTATATTATAATAAAGGTATAACAATATTGCACAAATTATTAAAGAAAATAAAATCATATATATATGTATATTATATTTTGAAATTATTTTTAAAATAAAAAAAGGCAAGGCTAATAGGCCCGTTATAATAGTGACAAGTAATTGAGCTATTGAATTCACAGTACTTATAAAAGTAGCTTCCCATATTTTACTTTTTTTAAGAAATAATACTCTTCCTACAATTTCCCCCACACGATTAGGAGTAAATATACCTATAGCCACACTTGAAAATATAGTTTGTAAAGCTTTATTATAAGTTACTTTTTCCAACTCATTAACAGCATACTTCCATTTATATGCTTCTATTCCCCAATTTATTAGCATTAATAATAAAACGACCACAAAATATAAATTAAAGTAATTTATTTCACGAATTCCCGATAATATTATATCTATATTTTTCTTATAAAATATTTCATAATATAAATATAAATAAGTTAATATGAAAAATATTATTTTGAGCAGCAAGTCAATTCTTTTAAGTATTTTTGTTTTATCAGTCATTTCAATTCAAATTATGTCAAAAGATAGAATAATATTAGGCATAGATCCTGGGACTAATATAATGGGATATGGTATTATAATTGAAAAAAATAACAGCATTGAACTTATGTTAATGGATGTTCTTATTTTAACAAAGATAAAAGTTCAGGCATTAAAGCTAAAAAAAATATTTGAAAGTACATTATTTTTAATTGATAATTATAAACCTGATGAATTATCTATTGAAGCTCCGTTTTTTGGTAAAAATGTTCAATCAATGTTAAAGTTAGGCAGAGCACAAGGTGTTGCTATGGCTGCGGCTTTATATAGAGAGATCCCTATATTTGAATATTCACCAAGAAAAATTAAACAAAGTGTAACTGGTAGGGGGAATGCATCAAAAGAACAACTAGCAGCAATGATTACCAATATATTTAATTTTAAAATAAAAACAAAATATTTAGATGCTAGCGATGCCGTAGCTGTGGCATTATGCCATTACTTTCAATCGACAAATAATTCAAAAAAAAATAATTACAACAGTTGGAAATCTTATTTAACTAAAAATCCTAATAGAATCATTTAGTAATCGGGTCACATAACAATAGCCTCTGAGATAAGGTTTGCTATTTTAATAAATTCATCATGCGTTAATTTTAGTTTTTCTTTTTGAAAATTAATTTCAAATCCTGTATTTAAAGGAATAAGGTGTATATGAGCATGAGGTATTTCAAGACCTACTACTGCTAAGCCTACTTTTCTACATTCAATAACTTTTTGAATACCAAGTGCGACATATTTAGCAAAAACAAAAAAATCTTTGTACAATTTATCTTCTATGTTAAAAATATAATCAATTTCTTTTTTAGGAATTACTATAGTATGACCTTTTTCTAACGGATTAATATCAAGGAATGCTAAAAAATCATTATTTTCAGCTACCTTATAACATGGGATTTCTTGTTTAACTATCTTAGAAAAGATACTATCAACCATATATATAATTATTTATATAATATTTCAATTATTTCAAAAGGTATGACACCGGCAGGAGCATTAACTTCAACTTTATCTCCAGGTTTTTTACCTAAAAGGGCTTGAGCAATGGGTGAAGAAACTGATAATTTTCCACTTTTAATATCTGCTTCGCTTTCAGGCACAATCGTATATGTCATTTCTTTAAATGACTTTAGATTTTTTATTCTAACAGTACTTAACAAAGAGACTTTAGAAGTATCTATTTTAGAAGCATCTATAACTCTCGCATTAAGAATTATTTCTTGTAATTTAGCTATTTTTAGTTCAAGCATACCTTGAGCATCTTTAGCTGCTGCATATTCTGCATTTTCAGATAAATCGCCTTTATCTCTGGCTTCTGCAATTAATTTTGAAATAGCTGGTCTTTCAACTGTTATTAAATAATTCAATTCATCTTTTAATTTTTGTAGGCCCTCTTGAGTATAATATTTAATTTTTGACATAATTTCATTATTTAAAAAATACATTCTTAAAAGAGAAAAAGACCCTTTCATTTTTAGGGTCTATTTCGGAAATATAAAAATTAATCTTTTAATTATAAGTAAATTCTAGCTCCTATACTATGAGTACCTGAAAAAGGATTTGTAGCACGATAAGAATAATCTAAAGAAAAAGATGAGCCTTTTTCTTTATTTAAAGGCACTTCTATAGTAAAGCCAGCAGATAATCCTGTGAATACAGTAGTTCTCTCACTAGATTTTAATATCCCTTTTTCATAAGTATAACCTGCTCTTAACATAGCTTTCTTTTTAAAGCTATATTCAGCTCCCAAAGAATATTGGTCTTTAGTAAAAGAATTAGATGTAAAATTAGCTGCAGCTGTTAGTAAATGGTCTTGATTTTTAGATAAAGTAAAATCATAAGCTGCTCCTATATTTATTAATGAAGGCAGTTCAAATTCTGCTGAACGTTGTTCTACGGTTATGCTATTAGCAGCTCCTGGCAAATAAGCTCTTATTGACAAGCCATCTCCACTATATTTCATTCGTGGGCCTACATTTTTGAGAGATATCCCAAATTTAATATTTTCTTTTATGCCTGTTACATATTGTATACCTGCATCTATAGCAACACCTCTAGCTGAATTATCAGCAATTTGTTCTGAAATAATTTTCAAATTAGCTCCACCGTAAATACTGTTTGAAAAAGCTTTTGCATAAGATATACCTATGTTTAAATAGCTAGGAGAAAATTTACCTATACCTCCTTCTGGCAAATCAACAGTTGTAATATCAATATCGCCAAAATTCATTGACATTACACTTATTCCCAGTACTCCTGTTTCACTAATTCTTTGTGTTAAACCAAACGCATTAATATTTATACCAGATCCTTTTAGCCATATAGTATGAGAAAAAATAATTTCTGTTTTTGCTGTAAATGAAGTACCTGCTACATTAAGGAACTGAGCTTCTAAACCATGTATAGTAGCACTATTAGCTGTCCCCCATCCAGAACTTCTTGCCCAGGGGTTAATAAGAAGCTCTGTAGCTCCAGCCTGCCCTGATCTATCTTCATTACCTCCATAAATGGAAGTAACTACTAATACAGAAGCAAAATAAGTTGCAACAATAGCCACTCTGAAAAATAATTTCTTCATTATTAACATATTTTTCATTTTTATTAATTAAGTTAAATTAAAACGAGTTAAGGTCAATAGGTCTCAATGAACCAAACCATTTGATAGTTCGCTCACCAACACCATCAACTTTAACATGTATAAGATACAAGCCTCCAGATATAGGTATGCCTGCATAATTTTTTAAGTCCCAATCTATAGAAGTTTTGCTTTCGTCTTTAGTAAATTGTCTAATTAAAGTACCACTTACATTATAAATTGTCACTGTACATTTATCAGGTAAATTAGTAATTTTAATTCTATTATCTAACTGATTAGTTTCATAAGCTGAATAAGCATAATAAGGGTTAGGAACAACATTAATAAGGTCTAATGCTGATTTAGCTGTAGCGAGATCATTCCTTTTGGTAGCTAAGTCTGAAGTATTAAAAGTATACATTGGATAATTGTCATTAAGTGGTGAAGTTGAAGCAAAAGCAGAAGTAGAATAATATCTCGCATAAGGTTTAGCAACTCTAATTCTAATAGTTACTTCTGTTGGGATATTGTGAGGATCTTTAAAGCTATAACCATAAGCAAGCATAGGTATGCCTGCCCACATAATATCTTTAAATACATTACGATCATTTATAGGTCCATCAAAAACAGATTTAATCCAGACGCCTTCGTCATAAGCAGGGCAATCTTCTGGACCATCACCATTATGTCCTAAAATGTAAACATAATGTTGACCTCCCCATAGAATTTGGCCCATATCAGTAACATAATTATTAGTAGGGTTCCATATCATATCACGGCCATTTTCTCCCACTAACCAAGAATTTTCACCAAACATAATATTAAGACGTTCACCTGTTTCAACATTAATAGCATATCCTGGGAACCATCCCATTCCCGTAGTTCCTGAACCATCAGGTTGCCCATATTTATTAACAGACAATGCACCTCGTGGAGTAAATCTATCTTTTTGTCCTTCACTTAATAATTTTTCATCACACATTTCAAGCACCACACATCTTGTCCATTTTGAATCATCAGGTGTAATAACTATATCAACACTTGCAAGATTTTCCATTTTATTTAAAGCAGTTAGTGAAACATTTGCCCATGCAGGTCCATATTCATATTTTGAGCACAATCTATAAGGGGCCCATGTTCCATTCAGTATTTTTTCATAATCTTCATTATCATCAATACCAAGATAATCATCTTCTTGAGAATTTGCAGCATTAGTAGCAGTACCTGAGCGTATCCAATTCCATGGGCCTGGCCCATCTATATCAGGAACCCCTGTAAGCCATCTTTTAGAACTATCAGCAAAAATCATTGTTGCACCAAGATAACCATTATGAATTGCATTTGCCGAACCAGGTTTTTCAACCTGTTGAATAGTTATAGAAATTCCTAAATCGAGAAATAATTGTTCATTTGCTACTTTAATAGTTTTATCTGATGGGTAAGTTGCTCCTGTTAAATTATCAATAAGCGTCCACCTAGCAGTATCTATTTTATTGTTAACTACATCAAATTTTACAGTATAATCAGCATCTTTAACGTTAAGAGGATCAATAACTTTGACATTTATAGGACCTGCAGAATTTTCATAAATAGGATTAGCTGCTTTATAAGGAGGGCCTGACATAATTTCATTTATAGATTCTTTGCTCATAATCAAAAATATTCCGCCATTACCTTGACCTTCTATTCTTTTTATTTTAGGACCATCTCCATAAACACTATTTTGTACGGTACCATTACTTTCAGGTTTAGGAATATGAGGTATAGCTGTAACAAAATTAATAGGGCCAGTAGGGCTTTTACGTCCTGCAAGATAAGGTTTTTTCTGTCCCCATAAACCAATTATTCCCGGTATTTGAGACCCAGGATCTTCAGAATAAGTCATATAATTATTATATGCATAGGCAATAGCAATATAATAATATTTTTTATGATTTACTAAACGAGTATTCCCTGTAGCAAATTTATCTTCAAGAATTCTGAAAGAATGTACTATTCCTTTATCTTCTCCATTAACCATTTCTACAGGAACATTAGCTCCTAATGCTTCAGAATAATTATAATTTATTATTCTAGAGATGCCATTTTTTATATCACATTGTGCTACTAATCTTGCTTTATCAGGGTCTTGTAAATCGGCAATAGAAACAGTTTCATCTTTAAGTTGGAATATTTGATAACCTTCAAATCTATATATAGAATCATAGCGATTACTACCTACTAAGGAATCAGGAGATACGATAGCAGGGTCATATTCTTGATAATTTTCATTATAATTATTTGAAGATTTTCTATTACTAATGTAGAGAATTAGTTCTCTATCTAATTCTTGAATTGTTAAATC
>ERZ795051.5246-NODE-5246-length-11471-cov-4.540470_pt1 | contig 11471 bp, 9 predicted proteins | sample MGYA00375135_ERZ795051 | MGnify/ENA primary metagenome ERZ795051 (study PRJEB30180, sample SAMN05720222) | activated sludge metagenome | isolation source: Anaerobic digester | place: Japan | collected 2015-05-26 ... | reverse complement strand
GAAAAGGCGCTTGAAAATAAATTTGCGGTTCGCAATCAAGACGGTGAATTTGAAATTAAAGATGGACTAGAAGCAATCGCTTTAAATCTAATTTTAACAGCATTAGAACCGAAGGGAAAACAAGTAGTAACTGCTTACCAAACAATACGCGATACATTAGGCGAAAAGCCAACAGACAAAGTAGAGCAAGACACAAGCATTGAAATTGTTATGAGTGAGGAAATGAAAAAATTAGCAAAGTAAAGGAGGTGGTGCAATGGCACAGTTTATATTACCTAAACTATACCCCAAACAAATCGAATTTTGCGAGGCAACTTCCAAATACGTTTTGTATGGGGGTGCTTAACTGCCTTTTAGACAAGAGGCGGTGGCAAATCATTTATTGCTCGTATTAAAATAATATTACTAGCACTTAGATACGCGGGCATACAAATATTGCTATTGCGTAGAACATTCCCAGAACTACACGAAAACCACGTAATACCACTACAAAAACTACTTAAAGACATAGCGCAGTATCGTGTGGCTGAAAAAGTATTCGTGTTCCCAAATGGTAGTCGTATTAAACTTGGTTACTGCGCAAGCGAAAGCGATGTATTACAATTTCAAGGTCAATCGTATGACGTAATCTTTATGGAAGAAGCGGGATTGTTTACACCGTTCCAATTTCAAACGTTGACTGAGTGTAACCGTCTTAGTGGCAACATCAAAGAGCCGTTTAATCCACGAATGTATTTTACAGCCAATCCGGGTGGACCATTACACGCAGAGTTGAAACGATTATTTGTCGATAGAGAATATAAACCAACCGAAAAAGCCGAAGATTATACATTTATTGAAGCGCGAGTATATGACAACGAATTTATTATGGAAAATGACCCTGACTATGTAAGAGCGTTAGAAAGACTGCCAGAGAAGCGTCGTCGCATGATGTTAGAGGGCGATTGGAACGCAATCGAAGGACAATTTTTTGACGAATTTGATACAAGTATACACGTTATTAAGCCAAGACCAATCGGAAAAGATTGGCGTAAGTATGTCGTGTTTGACTATGGGCTAGATATGTTTGCGTGTTACTTTATAGCGCTAGACCAATTTGGCTATGCTTACGTTTATAAAGAGATTTACGAGAGCAATCTTATTGTAACTGAAGCAATAAAGAAACTGAACGACTATACAAACGAAAGGATATATGCTTATCTTGCACCACCTGACCTATGGAACAGACACAGTGACACCGGTCGTAGCACTGCCGATATATTTGCTGAAAACGGCATTTATTTAACCAAAGCAAACAATGACAGAATAAACGGTTGGCTTATGGTTAAAGAATGGCTATCGATGACAAAAGATGAACATGGTAACGAGTTTCCAAAACTACGTATATTTGAAACTTGTCCCAACTTAATAAGGACATTGCAATTGCTTGTTTATGATCCAAAAGACCCTAACGACGCGCTTGCAACAAACCACGAACATTCGCACGCACCCGACGCTTTACGTTATTGGTGTATTAGTTGGAATTATCCGCCTTCTAGGGAAAGCAATATTTATAAACCAACCGAATTTGAAAAATTCTTTGGTATAAAACACGAAACGAAAGGAGGTTATGCAGAGTGGGAAAACGATTAAAAGCAATAGAAAAGCAACTTGAACGCCTAGAACACGAAGCAATATACGAAAGAGTGCTGGAACTTGAAACTGAAAACGTAAAACTAACACAAGAAACGAAAGAACTTAAAAAAGCACAAGAAGAAGTGCTTAAAAGCCTCGCTAGAGCGAACGAAACTTTAAAAGCGTATAAAGATACAACTCAAACTCTTACAAACGATTTAGCGGACTTAAAACTAGCATTATCAGTATATCAAGGCATAGCAAACGAACTAAAAGAACTTAATCAAAAGCAAGCAAAGACAAATCAAATATTTAGCGAATGGCTATATGGCGCAAAAGGAGATGAATAAGCGTGGCGGATGAAACAACATACAAAGACGATAACATAACAAGTATGTGGAGGGACTACGAACGAGGCAAGCGCTTTTTAGAAAGCAAAGGCTTAACCACCGCAATCCCACGCTACGTTGCTTTTTATGAAGGCGACCAATGGGCAAAACCAACCGAAGCAACCAAATCAATGCCACGACCAGTGTTCAATTTCATTAAAATGATTGTCGACAACAAAGTGTCAAACATTGTTGGCAGTCCTGTAAAGTTGAACTATATAGCCGAAAACAACAAAGTAGCAACACAAAAATTTACACGCTTTGCCCACTTTATACTTAAAGAGATGGGCATGGAAAACATTGACTATGAAGCGATACTCACTGACCGCAAAAAAGGCACATTCGTTAAACATTATTATTGGAGCGAAGAAGCGCATGGCAAAAAAGGCAAGTTTGAGGGAGGTTTAAGGTGTCAACTGATTGACCCTTTAAATGTATATGTAGCCGACCCAAACGAGAAAGACATACAAAAGCAAAAATGGATAATGATTGCAGTTCGTGAAGAAGTAAGTAAAGTTAAAAAAATGGCAGACAAGAAATACCACGATAAAATTTGTCCTGACGAACTTGAAAGCCCTTATGGAAACAAGCGAGAACTAGAAGACAGCGAACTTGTAACGGTGTTAACGAAATACTTTAAAAAAGATGGCGAAGTGTATTATGAGCGTTCAACTAAATATACGCCTTTAAAAGACGAAGCAACACCAATTAATCCATATTTGGTGGCAAAGAAATTTAAAATCAAAGACGTTGACGGTAAAGGCACAAGCCAACCAGACGAAAAACTGGAACAAGACAAACAAGAAAATTATTACATGGCAACACTGTATCCTATTGAGATTTGCAGTTTAGACCCAAGCGACGACTGTATTTATGGTCTTAGCGAAATTAAGAACATGATGGTGGCACAAAAACTTGTCAATTTTAATCTTGCAATGGGAGCATTAAACTTGCAAGAACTTGGAGCGCCAAAAGTGCTTGTTAAACCAAACGCATTACAAGGGCAAACATTAACCAATCAACCCGGTCAAGTAGTTGTTGACTATACGCCGGGTAATCAGTGGGGAATACAAAACCTACAAGCAACACCGTTTACCGCACAAGCATTACAATTTGCACCAGCACTTATTGACTTAATAAGAACCGTATCAAATGCAACCGAAGTAATTACAGGCGAAATGGTAAGTAAAAACTTATCAGGTTATGCAATCGCACAATTACAAGCGCAAGCACAAAAGCCTATCGAAATGCAACGAAAGAGATTTTGGCAACACAAAGAACGAGAAGGTAAGATACTTGAAATGTTCTTTAAGTTATATTACGATAACAAACCGTTCACGTATAAAAATTCGCTTGAAGAAAAGATTGCAATGCGACAAGCAAATCCAATGCAAAACATTCCTGAAACAACTGCTGATATTTTTAATGGTGAAGAGTTCCAAGACATCAATTTTAACATAATTGTCGAAGCGGGAGCAGGAACACAATACAGCGAAATTCAGGCTATGAACTTACTAGACAAATTGCTTGAAATGAAGTTAATAGACCTTGACTTCTATCGCCAAGAATATCCGCCAACCGCAATGCCATTTAAAGAAGCATTAGGCGAATATATCTACTTCAAAGAACAAAAAGAAGTTGAACAATTACGACAACTTGTAGCAGAACAAGCGCAAATGATTGAACAATTAAAAGCAACAACCGAACAACAAGAAGCAGACATTCAAAACTTCGCAAGAGAATTAAGCAAGGCAAACAAGATTAATGCAAGTTTGCAACAAGAGTATTCAATCAAGTTACAACGATTAATGGGAGGACAAGCCCAACCACAACAACCTAAATAGCATTTTTCTTAAATTTATTCCTTTCCTGGTGGGGGATAGTGGGATGCCTCCTAACCATTTATCCCCCGCCTTTAAACTGAAGATAAAAACTGCGACGCCTCTGGTTAACCAAGCGTACCAGCGCAGACACCTTCATTCTTAGTACTTAGAATGAAGCCGTAAAATGGTAATTCACAACCGAATTACAGGCGGCATTACTCACCCTTTCTAATGCGTTGGAGGGGAAAGCCGGTATAGAGGCTTAAAACCTATACCATTGGTGTAAGGCTAGTGAGGTTAGAAAGGTTCCTAACGCACTTCTTATAATTAAGAAGTACCTGAGATGGTGGAAGACCGCCCACCCACTAGCCACACCTTAAACCACGCAAGGCAAAAGCGAAAAAATGCCACTTACAAAAATTCGCAAGTGGATAGCGTAAAAATCACAGACTTCGCCAACCGATAGGCGTGTCAAGAAAGGACAGAACAATGGAATTAGAACAAAAACAAATGGTTGAAACGGTAGAAAACAAAAACGAAATCGAAATTAACGAAGATTTTAGCGATAATGATACACAGACACAACAAGAAGAACAGAAAGAACAAAAAGAACAATCTACCGAAGAAACACCAAAAAAGCAAGACAAGAAAACAAATGCTGAGTACGCACAAAAGCGTAGAGAGCAAGAGCGTTTAGAACAAGAACGCAAAGCACTAGAACGGCAAGCAGAGTTGAGGGGAATACGCAAAGCGCTTAAAAACACAAACCCTTACACTGACGAGCCGATGGAAACAGACGAAGATGTTGAGTTTTACTTGACACAAGTTGAAATGGAAAAGGAAGGGCTAGACCCGTTATCACTAAAGGATTACAAGACGTTCCAATTAAAGAACCAAGAAGCAACTAAGCAAACAAAACAGCGTGAAGAGTTTTTACGAAAAGACAGTGAGGAGTTTGTAAAAAAATATCCCTCCGTAAAAGTTGATGAGTTGTTTGCAGACGCAAGATTTAAAAAATTTTCAAAAGGCAAACTGGGTAATGTGCCGCTTGCGGAAATTTATGAGGATTACCAAGAGTTTATTAGCGAGATTGATACTAAGGCACAAGAACTAGCGGAGAAACGGCTTGCTAAGACTATTGCAAGTCCGGGCGATTTAAAGCCAAGCGGAGCAGATACAAAGCAAGAAAGACTTTACACCTTTGAAGAATTAAAGAAAATGAGCCAAGCCGAAATTAGTAAAAATTGGGACTTGGTAAAAAAATCACAAGAAGCATTAATTAAGCAGAAAAAATGAAGAAAGGAAGATTAAACAATGGCATACGATACATTTATTCCAACAATATGGAATGAAGCATTAAACAGAGAACTTAAACCAAAATACAAACTAGCACAACACACAAACAGAGAATATGAGGGCGACGTAAAACAAGCAGGCGATAGCGTTCGTATCTTAAACGTGGGTAGACCTACAATTTATTCAACTACAACAGACAGTAAAGAAACGTTCCACACAAATATTAGTGGACCAGAAATGATTGACAACTCCAGCATTACGTTACAAGTTAAGCAAATTCGCTATTTCAACTATTATGTAGGCGACATTGACAAATGGCAAATGCTTAATGATGGTAAAGTAATGGCTGCATATCGTGCAGAAACAACTGACGCATTAGCAAACGAAGTTGACGTTTACTTAGGACAAACAATTTTCGTAGGAGCAGACGTTCCTGTGATTACAAACGCTTTTTCAAACGCTACTTATGGCTACATTAAAGTAACCGTTGGCGATAGCGCCAGTACAGCCGCACCGGGCAATGCACAAAACGTTCTTGAATTACTTGACGAAGGTGTATTAAAAGCAAGACAAAACAACATTCCAGACAGCACACCATTATATGTAGACTGCACACCAAAATTCTTCGGCTTAGTGCGTAGAGCATTAGCAAAATTTTTAACAGACAATGTTAAAACAGTTGAAGGTAGAGAATACGTAGAATACAACAACCTACGCATTTCTTGGAGCAACAACGTTAAGACGGTTGCGGCGGTTGATAATCAAAACGCTTATTATGAATATGTAACAGTACGCACAGACAGAGCAGTAGCATACGTTCACCCATTAACACATAGCGAACCATATCGCCCTGAAGACGGCTTTGCAGACGCTATCAAAGGTTATATCGTATTTGATGGAATGGTAACAAGACCAAAAGAAATCTTCAACATTAAGGTTACTTATTAGTAGCCTGTGTTGAAAGAAAGGAAAAAGGTAACAAACTATGGCAGCAACAGTAATTACTCCAATTAAATTAACAAGTTTTAACACAATCACAAAAGAAACAGCTGCTACCGATTTTGCAGCAATCGACGCAACAAACGGAGCATATTTTGTAATGGCAAAAGGTGGCGATAAATACGTTATCGGCATTAAAAACGCTGCTTCAACAGCGGTGAACAAAACCATTACAATCAAAGCGGGCAACGCCTTACAAAGCACAAATGACATTTCGTTAGCGCTAGCACAAAATGAAATTGCATGGGTGGTGTTAGATAGCGGCAAATTTAAAAACATATATGGTGAAAATAAAGGCAAAGTAATTTTAACAGGAACAGACAATAACCTACAAGTCAAAGTCATTGAATTGCCATAAGCGACACGCCGATAGAAAGTAGGTGAAAAAATGGCAAGAACAGCATTAAACGTAATTCAATTTACGAAATACAACCAAGCAATATACCCTTTTGATTATTATGTAGAATGTTTATCCACCGACACGGGTGCAATAAGTGTATTAGCAAGTGGTGCTGATGAAGCAAATGAAATTAATTATAATGATGACGCATTGATAGGTAGTGATGGAGAAGCACTATATGCAGAAGCACCTACTGGTAAATATGTATTAAAAGTAGAAGGATTTTTGAAAGCACCTGACGCAACAACCAAACAATTTGAATTTAGTATGAACAAACCAGATGAAGATTATTTGCTAGTAGTAGCAAACACAGCAACAGTAGCAACATATTATGTAGAATGTTTATCCACCGACACAGGTGCAAAAAAAGTAGTAGCAGAAGACGCAACTACAAACCAAATCAATTATAATGACGCAAGTTTAGTTGACGCTTATGGCACAGCATTATATACCGATGCACCGACTGGAGATAAGTATGTATTAGCAGTAAGTGGGGACAAACAAATTACAATACTTAAAGGCAACTCAATACAAGGAATATTAGACCAAACATACGATTTGCGACATGGCGGCACATATTACATTAGACTAGAAAGCGGTCGCTTTAAAAATACATACGGCGACGACAAAGGCAAAGTGGTATTAGAAACAACTGACACGCTAGTAAAAGCGGCAGTATTGTGTTTTAAATAACCGACACGAAAGGCAAGGCAGTGATAACAAATTGTCTTGCCTATTTTTTAAATTAAATCAGAACAGGAGAACGAGAAATGACACTAGGCGAATTAAAATTAGAGTGTTTAAAAGTAATGTTTGATATAGAATACGATATTACGCCCGAAGAAATGACTGCCAATGATGAATATGCGACACGACTTACAAATATCATGGGCAGTATTAATCGAGCATTAGCACGAATTGACGCAGTAAACAAACTAGCAATTAAGCCAAATGTTACCCACGAATATGAGCCAGACATTGAAATGTGGTTGCTAAAAAGATTGCCAAATAACTTAAGCGATGATACCGACTTAAAAGAAGAACACGGGCTTAGCAATTACATACTAGAAATAGTTCCTTACTTTGTCAAAGCAGACTTATACGAAGAAGATGACAAAAACATGGCAATAAAAGCATTTAGCGTGTTTGAAGGCTTTTTAAATGACTTACCAACACCGCCAAAGAATGACCAAATACGCAAAAGCAAGCCCAACACCGAAGAAGTGCCGCCGATTATCAACAAACATTATAATATTTATAAGTGGGATGATTAATAATGGCAAGAGTAAATTTAAACTTTGTAGCAGACAACGACACAGAAAAAGCAATAACATTTAAAAACTTCATGGGCGTTGACTTCACGAACGCAAAAATGAACGTAGCGCCAAACCGAGCAACAAATATGAAAAATTACATCTACGAAAACGGTGTTAATCGTAAGCGACCAAGTTGGAACGAAGTTGCAAAAGGAAGCGGCAAAGTCAATGGTGTATGGCAATATTATGACACCAAAAGAGAAGAACATATCATAGCACACATAGGCACGAAATTATATCGTGTATTTAAAAGAGATGAAACAACAAGTGGTTTTGATATAAATAGCGTATATACACATTTAGAAGAATTGACTTTACCAATAGGAGTAACACTTACCGATGAAATAAGTTATGGCATAACGAATGATGAAAAATTGTTTTTATTATGTGGTGCTTATCTTGTATATGACGGAACAACAATTAAGTTAGTTACCGAAAACGCTTATATACCAACAACAGCGATTGGTATAAGCAAACAAGGAAGCACGCTTTACGAAAACAAATATATACCTTTTGAAAAACCAAACAAATTAAGCCCTAAACGCAAAAACAGATTATTTGGTGAAACATATGAAGAAGTAAAACAAGGCGATGTTTTGGGCCAAGATACACATAAAACAATTATAATTGACACAAAAGCAACAATGACTTCGCTTGAAACAAACGAATTATTAAAAGTTGAAGGAACATACGACGGAACTTATACTTTCACTTACTATGTTACAAGCACTTCAACAGAAATTAAATATCGATGGGAAGAAACGGATCAAACTCCTTATGAAAAAGTATTATGGACTTCAAGTGGTGGCTGGACAACAAACAAAATTTTAGTAAGAGGAACAGTATTAAATGTTAAAAGACTTTCTAACCAAATTTTATTTTATTATGGCGTAGAAAACGAATATAAACTAGACGGTGTAGCGGATTTTGACGACGGAACAATAAAAGTCGAAATCAATTATGTAACTTACAATTTGGTAGACGACAATTATGTGCCCGTTACAAAGACAATAGAACTCAATTCAAGTGTTGTAACTAATTATTTATCATTAAAAGATGAACGCAACATTGAATTTGGTAGGGCGTATTTTAGAGTAGACGCAACATATTTAGTGTTGTTTGACCCGTTTGAACCACTAGATAAAGCAAAGGAAAACATAATTGTAACATATGAAAAAGCAAACGCAGAAAACATAAGCGATATTAACAAATGCACATTTGGAACACTATTTAACGCACAAGGTGGACAATTCTTGTTTTTAAGTGGCAATCCTGACAAACCAAATTATGATTGGCACAGTGATTATTCGTTAGAAACCGCCATAAAAACAATGAGTGATTTTACATATTTTCCTGAAACGAGTTATACAGCAATGGGAAGTCAAAACGAAAAGAACATTGGCTACACAATACTTGGTGATGGGAGTATGGCAATTCATAAGGAAGCAACAACAAAGAAAGACATATTATACATACGCACTTCCTATTTAGGTAATGCATTAGGTCCTCTTGGAGAACCCGTAACGGACATTTATGGAAATGCAATGAAAGAAGTATTTTTTACAATAAATCAGTCGGCAGTTGGCGAAGGCATGATAGCCCGAAACACAAGCGATAATTTGCTAGGCGATAATTTGTTTTTATCAAGAAACGGAGTATTTGGACTTGCATTATCGCAAAACATTACTTCAAGCGAAAGATACGCATTAGATAGAAGTTGGCTAATTAACGGTAAACTAACGCAAGAAGAAAACTTAAAAAACGCAACTGCAATCGCATTTGATAATCGCTATTATTTGGCAGTAAACGGCAACTGCTATGTGGCAGATGCAAGATTTAAAAACTATATCTCAACTGATATGCCAGACACCTTCTCATATGAGTGGTGGTTTTGGGATAATATTCCCGCAAGGTTATTCTTTGTAATAAATAACGAATTATACTTCGGTACAGAACAAGGACAAATATGTAAATTTATGTTTGACAGAACCGACTTAAACGACAAGACATACATAGCAGTTCAAAGGGATAGTATTACATACAACGATGGCGTGTTTACAATATCAAAAGCATATGACGAATTGATCGAACAACTTAAAGATGGTGATGGCATACGCATTAAAGAATTAGTACTTGAAGGCGAAAACGAAGTTGAGTATGATTTACAATACGCTCTGTTTGAAAACCAAGAAGAAGTAAATACAATGGACTTTGAAGTACCGATTGCGAAAATAAATGAAAGTGGCGACTTTGTACTGGTAAATCACATTACAAGTGATGGGACAGTTGTGCCATATGATATTATAACACGTGAAGGACATAGTGGCTTTGTAGCTTACTTTATTTTAAAAAATAAAGTTGTATCGTTCTTTACACTACCAATCACCAATTTTGGCACAAGTTTGTTTGCAAAAAAAATAACAGGCATAAGTATTACGCCCGAAAAGATTACTAACAGTATTGCTAATATATTAATACGCACACGCAACTTTAAAGAAAAAGAGGTTGACGTGTCTAATGCCGGCTTGTTTAATTTTGCTGATATTGACTTTGCAAACTTCACGTTTGATACAGACGACTTTTACACTTCAATTAACAAAAAACTAAATATTAAATGCAACTATGCCGAAGTAACATTTGCAAGCACAAATGATCGAGATAGCATATTGCATGAGATTGTATTAACTTATAAAATCACAAACAAAAACAGAGGGGTGAGATAACATGGCGATAAATAAAACGACCACAGAAACAAAAAACAAAATTAAAGCCAACTCCGTCATAGCGTTACCAAATAGACCGCAAATACCAGCCGAACAATTAAAACAAGCCTTCGTTAAGCCGATTGTCGACACTTCCAACTCAATGATACAAGAACTTGACAGAATCGTTGAAGAAACAAACGCAGAATTAAAACAAGTGCAAGTTAACATAACCAATCAAGACATAAGAATAGGTGCATTAGAAGATTTTGCTAGTAATCTAGAAATTGATATTACTGAAGAAATAGAAAATGCTGTTGCTGACAAAGCCGACTTAGTAGATGGAAAAGTGCCATTAGAACAATTACCAGATGTTGAAGATGTTTTAACAGGCGATATTACTAGTCATAATCACGCAACTGAAATCGGCAACCACAATTCGAGTGGAACAAGCCACAGCGATATTAGAACAGCAATAAACAATCTACAATCAGCAATGACCACTTTACAAAACATTATCGGAACAGTTGGCGAAGATGACGAAAACGAAGTCATCGATAAATTACAAGAAGTTTTTAAAGTCTTAGAGGACTTTGAAGAAGACAGCAACCTCGTTAGTATTTTAGCAAACAAGGTCGACATTGATGACTTACCAATCGTTATCGGTTATTTTTCAAGTGGAGTATTTTACAAAGATAGTGGGCTTACACAAGCAATCACTGGTAGCACAAGCAAAATTTATATCGATATTAAAGAAAGTAACAAAAAGATTTATTGGTTTAATGGAACGGTTTATGAAGAAATTAGCAAACCATTATCATTAGGCACAGGCTCAAATCAAGCCTATTATGGTGATTTAGGTAATACTGCCTACTTACACAGTCAGTCGGCTCATGCACCTAGTAACGCTCAAAAGAACGTTCAAAGCGATT
>ERZ795051.5244-NODE-5244-length-11475-cov-9.040543_pt1 | contig 11475 bp, 10 predicted proteins | sample MGYA00375135_ERZ795051 | MGnify/ENA primary metagenome ERZ795051 (study PRJEB30180, sample SAMN05720222) | activated sludge metagenome | isolation source: Anaerobic digester | place: Japan | collected 2015-05-26 ... | reverse complement strand
CTCACGTGAGAAAGGAGATCGGCCCCATCGCGACTCCCGATATCATCCAGTGGGCGGACGCTCTTCCCAAGACCCGTTCGGGCAAGATCATGCGTCGCGTGCTCAAAAAGGTTGCTGCAAGCGATTTCTCTGATTTCGGAGACACCTCCACGCTTGCCGACCCCTCAGTCGTGGATGAACTCGTCTCCAACAGGAAAAAGATAGGTTAGGCAGTATTGCACCAAAGGGGAGGCTCCGGGCGGGCCCGGACCTCCCCTCAGATGTTTCACGGAATATTTCAGCGGAATAGTATTGATTATTTTAATTTTTAAGGAAGGAAACAAATGAGAGGTGAAGAGAAATATCGGATGATACTGAACGCCGCCAAGCACGTGTTTGCAATGGAAGGGTTCTATAATTCCAAAGTATCGGAGATAGCACGAGAGGCGCATGTAGCGGACGGCACCATATATCTCTACTTCAAGAACAAAGACGACATCCTTATCTCCCTGTTCGAGGAGGAGCTCAACAGGATCATCATAACGGTAAAGTCGAAGATCGAGAACATAGAAGATCCTCGGGAGAAGCTGATCGTATTCTGCGACAACCATCTGAACATGGTGGAGTCGGACAGAGCGCTCGCCGAGGTCATTCAGGTGGAGCTCAGACAGTCGAACAAGTTCATGAGGGAGTACAAGAACAAGCATTTTCTTGCGTATCTGAACATCATAGCGGATATAATAGCCCAGGGGCAGGAACAGGGAATTTTCAGGCTCGATGTCAAACCCGACATATTCGCAAGGGTGATCTTCGGGTCTCTCGACGAGCTGTCGACATACCTCGTGACCGCGAGGCGGAAGCGGTTCGATGTGCATGAAGTCGCAACCATGGTCGGCAATTCTTTTATCAACGGACTGGTGAAAAGGTAATCGAGGAGAGGGTGTTCAAGGAGGTTTAGTATGATGCAGATAAAAAAGGCCGCCGTGATCGGCGGCGGCGCCATGGGGGGAAGCATAGCGCATCTCCTCTCGAGCGTCGGTATCGAGTGCTTCATCAAAGACATTGAGCAGAAGTTCATCGACAAGGCGCTGCAGCATTCCCAGGGCATCTACGACAAGCTGGTAAAGAAGGGGAAGCTCGACCAGAAGAGAGCAAAGGACATGCAGGGCCTGCTTTCGGGCTCAGTGAAGTACGAAAAGAAATACATGAGCGAGGTCGATCTCGTCATCGAGGCGGTCCCGGAGATCATGAAGCTCAAGCAGGACGTGTTCGCGGAGCTGGAAAAGCTCTGCCCCGAGCGCACCATACTCGCATCGAACACATCTACCCTCTCGCTCACCGAGATCTCGGCCAAGCTCAAAGACAGGTCCCGCTTCGTGGGGCTGCATTTCTTCAACCCCGCCCACGTGATGAAGCTTGTGGAAGTCATTTATGACGAAAACACGTCCAAAGACACCGTCGATACCATGATGGAATTCTCCCTGGTCATCGACAAGGTGCCTATCAAGGTAAAGAACGGCCCCGGCTTTGCAGTGAACCGGGTGCTCATCCCCTACATGAACGAGGCGGTGCTGGCACTTCTGGACGGCGAGGGCACCATGGAGGAGATCGATGAGGCGATGGTCGAATTCGGCATGCCCATGGGCCCCTTCACTCTGTGGGACATGGTAGGCCTCGACGTGGGCCTTCATGCGTCCTGCACCCTCGAGGAGGCCTACGGATCGCGCGCTCCCGTTCCGAAACTGCTGAAGCATCTCGTGGACAAGAAGATGTTCGGGCAGAAGACTGGCAAGGGCTTTTACGATTATTCCTCGGGCGGGAAGAAGCCTTCGAAAGAGGTGGAGAAATTCATCAAGGACTGGCGGAAGGAGAACCTGCCGAGCGACCTGGCCTTCTCCCCCGAGAGGCTCATGGCCGTACAGATCAGAGAGGCCCTGTGGATTCTCGCGGAAGGCCTCGCCTCGGCCAACGACATCGATACCGGGATGGTGTACGGCACGAACTTCCCTACCAAGGTTGCATGGGGCCCGCTGCACTATGCAGAGAACGTGGGCTGGGAAGCGGTGAACGACCTCCTGTGCTCCCTTGCATGTGAATACGGCCCTGACCGGTTCACCGCTCCTTCGATGATGGAGGACCTCGTCAAGGGCGACAGCGCGTTCGAAAACTGCAGCTACGACGTGGATGCCGACGGTGTTGCCGTCATGACGATCGACAACCCTCCCATGAACACGCTGGGCCGTAAGACCAAGTCGGACATCACGAGGAACGTCCTCCAGGCGGTCGCCGACCCCAGGGTTCGCGTTATCCTTCTCACCGGCAAGGGCAGGGCGTTCGTCGCCGGCGCTGACATCGAGGAGCTGAAGCGGTTCAAAACCCTCGACGACGGGATCGAGCTCGCACACCGGGGATACCGCATGACGAACACCATCGAGGAGGCGGACAAACCCATTATCGCGGTGATCAACGGGTTCTGCCTCGGGGGAGGCCTCGAGCTCGCCATGTCCTGCCACATGAGGATCGCTTCCGAAAAGGCCAGGCTCGGTCTGCCCGAGATCACTCTGGGGCTCATTCCGGGCTTTGCCGGCACCCAGCGGCTTCCCCGGATCGTCGGTAAGGCCAAGGGGCTGGAGATGATCCTGAGCGGAGCGCACTACAGCGCAAAAGAGGCGTGGGAGATGGGGCTGGTGAACAAGGTTGTGCCCCACGATCGGCTGATGGAGGAGGCAAAGGCCCTCGCTCGGACCATTGCGTCAAGGAGCAGGGTTGCCGTGAGCGCCGCCATGGATGCGGTCATGGGCGGGCTTGAAGTGTCTTTCGAGGAAGGGCTGCTCATCGAGGCCGAGAACTTCGCGCGGGTCGCCGTCTCGCAGGATGCGAAGGAAGGACTGGTCGCCTTCCTGACCAAGCGCAAGCCCGACTTCAGGGACAGGTGATCCCGCCCGTACAGGGCCCGGCGTAAGGCGGTTCGCCGCAAGCCGGCGGAATGATATGAGAAACAGGCCTCAAGGCTTATAAAAGGCTAATAAATATGTAGGAAGGAGGATCATGTGAATACCGTCGTATGTATCAAGCAGGTACCTGACACGGAAACTCTGATCAAAGTTCAGGGTGCAGGTATTGTAACGGAAGGAATCAAGTGGGTTATGAATCCGTACGATGAGTTCGCCGTTGAAGAAGCGCTTCGGCAGAAAGAGAAGATGAAGGCGGGGAACGTCACCATCGTTTCTCTCGGACCGGACAGGGCGATCGAGGCGATCCGGACCGGTCTTGCCATGGGTGCCGATACCGCCGTTCACATCAACGACGCAGCCTACTACGACAAGGCGGACCCGTACGCCACCGCAGCAGCGCTGGCAGCAGCCATCAAGGGCATGCAGTATGACGCCATCTTCGTGGGCAAGCAGGCCATCGACGACGACGCGGCTCAGGTCCCCGCTATGCTGGCCGAGATGCTCGGAATTCCCGTCGTTACCATGGTGATCAAGTTCGAAGTCGCCGCCGACAAGAGCAAGGCGACCGTGACCAGAGAAATCGAGGGCGGCCAGGCTGTGGTGGAGGTCCCTCTCCCGGCGGTGTTCTCGGCTCAGAAAGGGCTCAACGAACCCCGGTATGCGTCCCTTCCCGGCATCATGAAGGCAAAGAAGAAGCCCGTCGATGTGAAAAAGGCTGCGGATCTCGGCGTAAGCGAAGGCCCCAAGACCGCTATCAAAGAGATGTCCCTGCCGCCGGCACGCCAGGCAGGAAAGGTGATTACGGGCGACGATGCGGCTGCGAAGGCCAAAGAGCTCGCGAGAATCCTTCATGAAGAAGTGAAGATCGTTTAATAAAGGGGGATACGAACATGGCAGGTACACTCATTTATGCGGAAGTCCAGAAGGGCGAGATCAAGAAAGGCTCTTTCGAGGTGACGAGCAAGGCTAAAGAACTGGGCGGCGATGTCGCCGTATGCCTGATCGGCAAGGGTGCGGAAGGACTCGCCTCTCAGCTTGCAAAATATGGTGCGGATAAGATATACGTGGTTGACGGCCCTGAGTACGAGAACTACGTGACCGAGGCGTATGTGCAGGCATTCAAGCAGGTGGCGGACACAGTGAGCCCGACAGTCATTCTCGCAAGCGCAACCGCACAGGGGAAGGATCTCATTCCCGCTATAGCGGCACGGCTCAATGTCGGCGCCATTTCCGACTGTGTGGATCTCAAGAAGGAAGGCGACAAGATCGTTGCCAAGAGGCCTATGTATGCCGGCAAGGCGTATGCCATGGTCGAAGCGCTGGCAAATCCGCAGATCATAGCGGTGAGGCCCAACTCTTTCGCCGTGAAGGAGACTGCGGGCGCCGGTGCGGTGGAGAAGGTTGCGGTCAGCTTGGACACCTCCAAGATCAAGGCGGTCGTGAAGAGCATCGAAGTCGCCCAGACGGACGAGCCCGACCAGACCGAGGCGGAGATCATCGTATCCGGCGGCCGCGGCATGAAAGGCCCCGAGAACTTCAAGATGCTCGAAGATCTAGCCAAACTGTTCGGCCCGACGGCAACGACCGGCGCATCCAGAGCCGCAGTCGACGCAGGTTGGAGAGAGCACTCCTATCAGGTGGGCCAGACCGGCAAGACGGTCAGCCCGAACCTCTACATCGCGTGCGGCATCTCCGGAGCCATCCAGCATCTGGCCGGCATGGGAACCTCCAAGGTCATCGTTGCCATCAACAAGGACGCTGAGGCCCCCATCTTCCAGAAGGCCGACTACGGCGTCGTCGATGATCTCTTCAACGTTGTCCCGGCATTGATCGACGAGATCAAGAAGGTAAAAGGCTAGGATGTAAGACCTGTGGGATGGGGATTCCCCATCCCACAGCATACAAGATTCAGGGGGGAGTGCAATGCACGGATCAGGAGCAGAAATTTCAAGAGAGGTTTTTTGGAACATCTTGGGACCTGGATTTCCTACAGAACAGGTTCTCCTCTATGTGCTTGTTGTCGTAGCGTTTCTTCTGTTCTTCCATGGTCTTGCGAAGAGCGGTTTCTTTACCCGCATGAAGGCGGTCACCAATGCTCAGGGGAGCGACGTCGAGAGGGTCAATAACGCCTGGGACCGCTTCTGGTACATGGTGATGGACGTCTTCGGGCACCGGAAGATCCTGAGAGAGCCCTACCAGGGAGTGTTCCATCTTTTCATTTTCTGGGGGTTCGTCGCACTGGCCATCACCACGGCGATCGTCTTTCTCCAGGCCGACGTGATCTGGCCCATCTGGCACGTGTGGTTCATGCAGGGCGGCTTCTATCTCGGCCTGTCCCTGTTTGCCGACGTATTCGGGCTCGTGGCCATTGTGGGCATACTCATGGCAATGGCCAGGCGGTATTTCATGAAGCCGAAATGGCTGGATGAAAAGGGCGAAGACAAGATCATCCTCTGGTTCATCCTCGCCATTCTGGTGACCGGATTCGTGGTCGAGGCCTTGAGGATCCAGGCCACCGAGACCGACCCGGCCAGCCCCATGAACCCGTACATCTGGTTCTCGCCGGTGGGAAGGACCGTGGCGTTCCTGTTCTCCGGCATGAGCATGGATGCGCTGAGAGACACCCATGTGGTTCTGTGGTGGACCCATGTGCTCGGCGCTCTGGGCTTCATAGTTTTCATCGCGTACTCCAAGCTGCTTCATATCGTCATGACGCCGGTGAACATCTTCCTGCGCCCCGACACCCCTCAGCCGCCTATCAAAGTGATGCCGCCCGAGATGTTCGAAAACGCCGAGACGTTCGGCATCCACAAGCTCGAAGAATACTCCTGGAAAGACCTGTTCGACAGCGAGGCCTGCATGCGCTGCGGGCGGTGCGTGGAGGTATGCCCGGCGTTCAACACCGACAAGCCTCTGCTTCCCAGGGACGTAATCCAGAACATCCGCACGTATATGGAAAAGAAGGCGAAGTTCGCCCTTGACGCGGATGGCAATTATCATATCCTTCCCGATGAAGAGTACACCGGCCCGGCATTGATCGGCGACACCATAGAAAAGGATACCATCTGGGCATGCACGACCTGTATGGCATGCGTGGAAGCCTGCCCCGCCTATATACTCCAGTTCCCGAAGCTGATCGATCTCAGGCGCTATCTCGTCATGATGGAATCCGACTTCCCGGCAGAGGTCTTGGATGTCTTCAAGGGCATGGAGAACAACTCCAACCCGTGGAGCATCGGCGCTCACGTCAGGGCCGACTGGGCCAAGGGGCTCGATGTTCCTCTGCTCTCCGAGAAAGGCGAGGCCGAGTATCTCTTCTATGTGGGCTGCGCGGGTGCGTTCGATGACCTGAACAAGAAGGTCGCCGTCGCCCTGGTGAAGATTTTCAAGGCGGCCGGGCTCGATTTCGCCATCCTGGGCACCGAGGAGGGATGCTGCGGCGATTCGGCCAAGAAGATCGGGAACGAGTATGTCTATCAGGCCCTTGCCATGGCCAACATCGAGACCTTCAAGGCATACAACGTCAGCAAGATCATCACCATGTGTCCCCACGGATACACAGTCCTGAAGAACGATTACAAGGAGCTCGGCGGCAACTTCCAAGTGTACCACTACACCGAGATCCTCGACAAGCTCATCAAGCAGGGCAAGATCACCTTGAAGCAGCCTATCGAGAACCTGGGCGTTATCACCTACCATGATTCCTGCTACCTGGGCAGATACAACAAGATCTACGATCAGCCGAGAGACATCCTGAAGGCCCTGAACTCCGGCAGTCTGGTGGAAATGAAGAGCCACCATGCGAAGAGCTTCTGCTGCGGAGCAGGCGGCGGCAGAATGTGGATGGAGGAAGACTTGGGCACGAGGATCAACCAGAAGCGCACGAAAGAGGTGGAGGCTTCGGGTGCGAAGACCGTGTGCACGGCCTGCCCGTTCTGCTATACCATGCTCTCCGACGGCATCAAGGAGCTCGAGCTCTCAGAGAAACTCCAGGCAATCGATATCGCACAGCTTGTCGCCAAGGCGGCCGGCCTCGACCAGAAAACGGATAACGCCGGGAATGAAAACGATCAGGAGGCTGCAAACTGATCGAAGACCGAGGTACGAAACCCCTGAATCACCCGAAAAAAGAGGAGGCTGCAGAGCCTCCTCTTTTTTCTTGCCATACCCGCCCGGCGAAGATATTCTGCATGACAGGGCTGTGAGGGACAATGGGCATGCAAGTCGGTATTCTTCTGGAGGAAACCTCTCTCCACAACGATCTTGTCGAAGGACTCACGTCTGCAGGGATCGGGGTGGATGTACACGTAATATCTCCTGTCCTGTCGGGAGCCCGTGCTCTCGAGCAAGCCGGTTCGTTCCTGAACCGGGCCGCAGGCTGCGACATCGTGCACAACCTCTGCGGCTGTTTCGGGCTCCTGCTCGCACCCCTGTCCCCTGTCCCCGTTGTCTGGTCTGTCCCCGCGACGCTCACCGAAGATGAGGCGGCCGTATACCGGGCCGTGCCCGGCAGATGCTTCTTTGTTTCCGAAGAAGCCCGGGAGCTTCCGGGCCTCAGAAAAGTCCCGGGCCTCGGCCTGTTCGACGGAGACAGGGTGCGCTACTATCTCGACGTGTATTCGCGGGTTCTGGCAATGGGGAAATCAAAGGAGCATCGCCCGTGGGGAAACTATGAGATCCTTTCAGAGGACCGGGATGACCACAAGGTGAAGCGCATCACCGTGCTGCCGGGAAAGCGGCTGAGCCTCCAGTACCACGGCAGGAGAAAAGAGCACTGGATCGTCATCTCCGGGCACGCTCTGGCGACCGTCGGCGACGAGACGGCGGAGGTAGGACCGTCCGGAACCGTGGATATTCCGCACGGAGCCTCCCACCGGATCGAGAACATCGGCTCGGAGGACCTGATTTTCATCGAGGTCCAGCAGGGCGATTACTTCGGCGAGGACGACATTGTCAGGATCGAGGATGATTTCGGAAGAATATGAGCGCTGAAGACAGGAATATCGGGAACCACCGGGAGCTCTTCGGCCTCCTCTATGAGACGGCCGTCAATGCGGGTATCGAGGTCATAGAGGACCGCATCAACCGCAAGGGCGGAGTCTGCAGGCTTCAGGAAAGGCTCGTGGTCGTCTATGATGCGCAGGCGCCCTTCCATGAGCGAAACCGCCTCATCCTCGATGCCATATCCCAGGTGAACAGAGATTACCTCTACCTTCCCCCCCGTGTAAGGAGACTTCTGGAAGAGGATGATGCCTGATCGGACCTCGCTCCGGAAACACTGCACAGGTCTTGGGCGGTGTCGAACAGAGACGGTGCCGGCGAGATTTCCCGTTCCGAAACAGATTCAGGACTTTCCGAAGATCCGGTCTTCTCAGAAGGGGTGCGGCGTCACTTGCCGGATCGAATGGTGTAGAGCCTCAGCTCGCGCTGAGCGTCAGTATTCTGCGGGTTGATCTGCAGGGCTCTGCGGAAGGCGTCCGGGGCCTTCTTGGATCCCTCTTTCTTCAGCACCCACCCGAGAATCACATGCAAAGTGTCCGATGAGGGGAACTTTCTCGTCCCCTCCCGTATGGCCGCCTTGATCTCGATGCTGCTCCCCTTGCCAGTGTTCTGCCACCTGAGAAAAAGGGCTTTCACATACGCTTCCATGAACACCCTCTCATCCGGCATCATGGTAACACAGAGCCTGAAGCGGTCCAGGGTCTTGCTGTAATCTTTTTCCTTCATGGCCTCCAGTCCCTGGCTGTAGAGGATCTCGGCCTGAAGCGCCTGGTCTATCTCCTTCTTTTCTTCCGGCGGTTTGCCTTCCCTGAGCCGCAACACCGTGGTGTAGGCATTCTGGATTTCGGTGAAAACATCGTTCGCAAGACGCCTGACTTCCGGGTCGTCTGCATAGGCGTAGGTGTCGGGATGATTCTGTTTCACCAGTTTGATGTATGCCCGCTTGAGACCGCCCTCTGAAATGCTCTCATCCACACCAAGGGTCTGAAAGGGGTCCTGATCCTTGATCTTCCGCAGCATCATTCTCAAATGATCGATGATAGCCTTGTGCTTGCTCTCTTCGAAGGATGCCAGCCCGGTGCAGTAAAAGGCCAGCAGCGCACGGGCGGGATCCTGCCCCAGAAGAAGCATCTCGGATACCCTGAGCCGGTCGAAGCTGTCCATGTCGATGCCCATGTCGGCAGGCATGCTCTCGGTCAGCCTTTTGGGAACTGTATCGGCATGTGGGCTCAGGGCGGATATGACCGTGGAAAAGGGCACGTAGTTCATGATCCCTTTCCTCACGAGCCGGTGGAATTCGTTTCTCGTTATGTCAGGGGGTTTTTCGATGGACGTCTTCGCAACCCGCCGGACCGTTCCGGTTTCCCAGGAAAAGATGTCGAAAAACCGCTTCTCGAATTGACGCCTCAGCGCTTCGGCGATCATTTTCGGAGTCACCTTGTCCATCTCGAGCAGGATAACCCCCTGTTTTCTGCGCTCGAGGCGGGACCGTGCGAGCGATTCTTCGTTCTCTCCCTCCGTGATGTATCCCATGTCCACCAGGACGCGCCCGAGAAGCTCTTCGATCCTGTTCGACTGTATGGCGCAGAGGATGCCGTCCTTGAAGATAAGGCCTTTTTTCCGGTTTTCGGAGGAAACAAAGATGATCCCGGTAAAGAGCGTGTCAATAGTGTCCTTCATCAGGAGGGGAAACGTTATGTCTTCTAATCTGAACACAGTATCCATTTCATCTCAGTATCGGTAACAGAGCGGGGTATTGATAAATAATTTTCCCCGCCGCCCCGTTCGCCTCAAAGGCGGAACAGGCAAAGCGGATGCCGTGTGCGGCGGAGTTGACGCGGCGGCCGGAGATCTTTTCCGAAACGTATACCGCTCGCATTCTGTCATGGACGAAAATGAAGGGAGCCCTCTCGGTGAAGTTCGTGATGGATGACGGGCTCCCTTCCAGGTACCAGCTACTCTTAGCGAGATATTGTTCTGTTCACTTCCTGCATCGATGTTACGAATACAGGGAAACGAGCTCCTTCCAGTACAGATTTCCCCAGACATTCTTCCCAGCATCCTGGCTGCAATGCGGGCAATAGTGCCTGACCTCTATGTTGAGCGGATCAAAGGAGCTGATCTGCCTGGTGCCGCAGGAACCGCACACAGGCGCGCCGCACCCGTCGCACGACAGATCTGATATGGTGCCGCATGCGCATTCGAAAATGATTTTCTTTGCAGCCTCCATAGCCTTCTCCTTTCTGATTTTCCCGTTTTTCTAATAGAGGGATATAGCTATTTCTATGCCAAGAGGTACGCGGCGTACAGCCTGCTATAAGATGCTGTAATAACGATGAATATGTTTGACAGCGATTCTCTCCAGGTCATGAACGCCGCAGAATCATGCCTGCCGGGAAGGGTCTTGGCGCCATACCTATGGTCCTGGAACCATAAGTGCAGTAAGTCATTGCATCGAGGTGAAGCATCGCGCGTAGCAGGAATGAGGATCAGTGAGGGAAAGGCATATTTTCTTAGGGGCATAAGCGTCGGCAAGGACGAATGGAAAAGGCGGCTGCCGGAATGAGGAGATTGGCTCCCCGTATGCAACCCTTTTCATAACCGTTCTCTTTCTCCCGCCGTTAACCGAAAACCTTCAATATCAACGGGTTATCAAAGATCAGGCCGCCGCCGATGAGGCGGAAGCGGTGTCAAGATACATTTCCCTGGCGATCGGTCGACACAAGGGCCTGGTATGCACTAAGCCTGGGTAGCGCTCCACTATTGCTACGCCCTTGTGCCACCTGCCTCATCGGCTGCCACTTTGCCGTTACCCTTACCCTTGGCCAAATTTGCCAAGTAGTCGGAAATGGCAAACCCAGGTTGGCGGCACTCCTGGCTGAACCGGCTCATCCAATCGCCAGCCAACCTCTGAAAACTATGGCGATCCCTGTGGACGCATCGGTTCTCGGGCGGGTGCGAAGCGAACTCGGTGATGGCGTTGAATACCGCATAGGCGTTTTCACCAAGATCATTTCTGTATCGACTGCAGAGAGCACTTATGTGTTGAGACAGAACACCCCAATCGCTGGCTATTGGACCATCTGGTTTCATATCCTTGGGCTTTCGGATCAGAAGAACCCCACGGAACAGCGGTTCAAATTCCTGATGGGTGACCTTGCAATCTCGAAGGACGCCCAGATATTCACTGAAACTGGCCCTGAGTTTGGAGAGGCGTTCATGTGCAACCTCAAAATTGATCTCTTTTCCGATATCCCTCTGCAGATGAGTGAATTTAAAGCGGATGATCGATTCTGGGAGAATCAACCCATTCTTGCAGACCTTTCGGAGAAAACCAATGTCGAAGGCGAGTGCCCTCAAACCGTTATAGCTGTTCGTTACACGGATGAAAGGCCCGAATGCGTCCGGCCGGTCCTTGGCCGGAACGAATTGGAAGTCCAAAGCCGCTGAGTTGTGAACGAGGTCAACGAAGCAATGCCCACCGGTACCCGGGGCGTCAGTTGTTTTCACCTCCCACTCGCCGGGTTTGGTTTCGGGGAAG
>ERZ795051.5242-NODE-5242-length-11479-cov-4.391282_pt1 | contig 11479 bp, 10 predicted proteins | sample MGYA00375135_ERZ795051 | MGnify/ENA primary metagenome ERZ795051 (study PRJEB30180, sample SAMN05720222) | activated sludge metagenome | isolation source: Anaerobic digester | place: Japan | collected 2015-05-26 ... | reverse complement strand
AGGGTGAATATATAATAAAAATCCCATTAGATGTTATTCGAGTAGCAATACCTTTGATTTGCTATTTTATATTAATGTTTTTATTTTCTTTTTTAGCTTCAAAAAAGGTTGGTGCAGATTATAGAAAATCCGCAACATTATCATTCACAGCGGCTAGTAATAATTTTGAGTTGGCAATTGCAGTTGCCATTGCAATATTTGGAATAAATAGTGGAGAAGCCTTTGCTGCCGTGGTTGGTCCACTTGTCGAAGTACCTGTACTTATTAGTCTAGTTAATGTTGCCCTTTATTTTAAAAAGAAATACTTTATTGATACAGCTGAATCAATATGACAGGAGAAATAATTATTAAATGATTTGAAACAATTAAATTTTGCACACTTTACTTCTTAATCTATTTCCTTTATTATTCATTAAATTTATATTATTTTTGTATTAATTGAATTTATTTTTTCTTAATATTAAATTGTAATTTTCTGTTCTCCAAAATGGTAAATACTAATCATAAAATAATAAATTATATAACTGCTTTATTAATATGCATATTTCCTATTATTTCTTACTCAGAGATTGACACAAATGATTTTAAAGACAAATTGCCAAAGCTACTTGGTGCAAGCAATACAGGGACATCATTTGTTATGACATTTCACCCTGCACGTCAAGAAGGTGGTGCAAATTGCATATATTTATTTATTTCATCTGAAGTACAAACAAATGTGCGTGTTTATACAAGGGATAGTGCGGGAATTGAACACATTTATAAAGGCAAGACCATACCCAACGCCACTATAACATTTACAATTCCTGCATCTGAGGCTCAACCTTACACACGCACAGATGGTATTGGGTTGCGAGAAACATTACTTCCAACACAAATTTGGCAAAATCGTGCTGTGAGGGTTGAATCTGACGCACCTATTATTGTTTATGGATTAACACGATTCCAAGCAACAAGCGACGGATACCTTGCGTTGCCAACAAGCGTGCTTGGTACATCATATATCGTTTCGAGTTATAGAGAGACATCTACTATTGATAAATATTCTTTAACACCATACACAAGTATTGTCAGTGCGTTTGATAATACACAAGTAAGCTTCTTTGTTGGTGGTAATTTAAATACAACAATCAAAACAAAGGAAGGAGCAATATATAGGTCGGGTAATAAAATTGATGCAATTTTGAATAGAGGTGATGTGTGGTTAATTGCATCAAATGAAGTATATTCTGATTTAGGTGGGAGTTTGATAATAGCAAATAAGCCCGTAGCAGTAATTTCAGGTAATCATTGCGCTTATGTGCCATCCCAAACTGCGGCTTGCGATTTTTTGATTGAGCAAGAAATGCCTATGAATACTTGGGGAAAAAAATATCTTGTCACACCAATTGCGGGCAGAAAGAATTCATCAATCATTCGCATTTTTGCAAAAGAATCAATGACAAATATCCAAATTGATGGCAAAGATTTCGCTCGGATTAATTCTTATTGGGGACAGGAAGGCGAGGGTTGGCTTGAAATCCGCGCAAATAAATCAGGAAATTTACCAACAGTAATATCAAGCACAAAATGTATTAATGTTGTTCAATATAATCCAGGCCAGCAAGACGATAGCGTAACAAGTGACCCATTCCAGCTTGCATTAACCCCCGTTGAACAATTTCAAAATGAGTTAGCATTTACCACGCCCGGTGGAAGCACTGCAACTGAATTCGATAAAAATTATATAAACATTGTTTACGAAGCACCAATAAATGGAATTATCCCTAATGATTTAGAAATTGGGGAAAATGATGGAACTGGCAAAATTAAGTGGCAAAAAGTTAAAGATTTCGACACAATTAGCGCAATTCCCTTCAATGATAAAAGCTTAGATGGGACAGGAATGCAATATTTCAATAAAACAATTGAGTTGCCACATAGTGGGTATTGGCGAATTCGTTCGGCAAGTTCAAAAATTGCAGGCTATGTTTATGGATTTTCTGAATGGGATTCTTATGGTTATCCTGCATCGCTTTTGGTTCATGATCTGGACAAAGCCGATAACATAAAACCGCAATTGTTTTATGAACTCAATTGTGAAGGGAATACAAATTATTTAAAATCATATATTCAAGATTACCCTTTAGATGAAACAAAGTGTTCGGGAATTGCCTCGATATATTTCGATTCTCTTCAAAGTAGTAATTACAAATTTATCTCAGATGATTTTATTCCTGGAACAACGAAGAAAATACCTTTTCAGCTGAAAATAGTAAATCCCAATGAGGATGCAAAAGCTGTTATTTATATTTCTGATAGAGCGGGAAATGATACGACTATCATTATTGAATTTAAAGCAATTAGACTATCCATTTCGCCACGTAATTTTTACTTTGGTAATATGAAAGTTGGGGATACTATCTCGCAAACATTTATTATCAAAAATGAATCTGATACACAAATTGCATCATTATATGAAATTGCATTGCAATCTATAAGAGATTTACAAGTAAATTATGGATTTAAATTATCAATTCCGTTTGATATAACTTTGCCTCTCTTTCCCCACGAAGAAAGGACAATAAAAATCACTTTTACTGCAAAGCAAAAGGGGTTATTCACAGATTCAATTGGTATCGATGATGGATGCAAATATAGATATAAAGCAATGATTTATGCATCGGTTGATATGCCAATCATTGAGGTAACAGATGCGGATTTTGGAAGTGTTAGCCTGGGTGCCTCAGCTCCTCCAATTAATGTAAAAATTCGCAATATTGGCTCGGTTAATCTTACTATCACAGGCTTTAAAAATAATACATTGAGTGAATTTTCGAATAATTTACGTACAATATCAAAAAGCAATCCACTTATAATTCCGCCAATGGATTCATCATCATTTGATGTAGTGTTTAAGCCAACTCAAACGCGTTATTATCTTGATTCTATTGTGTTTGAAACAGATAGCCAAAGTCTAATTGACCCAATATGTATTCTACAAGGCTATGGCATTGAACCGAAAATTGCTATTAAAAGTGAAAATTGGGGACGTCGACGTGTGCATTTACCAAAATATGATAGCTATCCATATTATACCTACACTCCCTATCCTTCTCAAAATGGTGCAATAACATTTGAGAATACCGGTTCAGTGGATATTACGATTAATTCATTAGTATTGCTAGAAGATTTGCAAGGTGATGAATTTCAAGTATATAGGAATGGACAATACTACTCATTAAATGATATTTTAAATGGATTAGATACATTATTGGACGATTCAGGTAAGTTATTTAAAAATATACCTGTTGGAGAAAGCAGACATTTGAGCGTTATTTTTAATCCTGTTTCGGAGGGTCTTCATAAGCTTCGTTATCGCATAAATTCTAGTTTGCAAACTTATTTAGAAATTGAATTGCTTGGAATTGGTGTTTCCCCTGTTTTGTCTGCAGAAAATATTGATTTTGGGATGCATTATATTGGTGCTGGGGATACGTATGAAATGCTTCGTATAACAAATCAGAATACAACTTATGCGGATTCTGTAAAAATAGAGGATTTCATAATTTCTCCCCCCGGCAGTATTTCAAATAATATGACAAATCCAGGCAGCAATGGATTTGCCTACAATGAATCTAATATAGTAGATTCAGCAGGAAAGAAAGTAAGTTTCCCAATCACACTTAAACCAGGTGAATATATTGATGTGCCTGTGATGTACAGACCAATAATCCAAGGCAATGTTCAATCAACAATTGAAACTTATTCAGATGCAAAAACCGAAGCAATATCGTTATTTAATGGAAATGGCGTACGTAATCAATTAGATTTTGAGCAACTTACAAACCCTTTAATTTGTTTCCAATCTGATACTACTATAATTGTAAAATTGAAAAATTATGGAAACCAAAAGGTCACACTTCAAGCCAATTCATTAAATCTTGCAAATATTGTAGGAAATTATTTTTCAATTATAAATATTAAAAATAGTATTTATCAGGATGTAACTCTCACACAAGATTATGACTTAAATCCATCTGATTATCTTGATTTTTATATAAAATATTCACCGCGGTTTAATGGCAATCCAATTTATAATAAAAAGCAAAACCACTCAGCGAAATTAGATATGGAGTATAAGGATTTTGAAGGAACAATTAAATCCCTTATTGATACTATTACAGCAGAGGCAATATATTATGGGCGGCAAAGCCTTAGCAAGATAAATGATGAAAAGAATTTAACAATTGAAATAAGTGCCGATACAGCACAGAATCATATCAATTATGCTATTTATTTGAACGATATTCAAACTGACGAGCAATATTCAACTAAATCATTTACAATTAATTTTGCTTACCATAATTACTTTATGGCAGTTAAAAATACTGGAATTAATCAATATGCAATCAAATTGGGCAATGAAATGCCAACCGATGCGGTTATATCATCGGTTATTAGAAAGCGAGATCAAACAAGCAATATTGATTCATTTGAAGTTACAATTAATTTTGCTAATCCATTTACAATTCAAAGTGCGATTAAAATAATAGATGTCGAATTTGTCACATATTTCCCTTCATATCGAGAAGATGAAATAGGAACTCCTACTAAATCAAATTTTATTACAATATCGCATAATATTACAAGTAACGATAATTGTATTGATTATATAAATCCTGAGCCAACCATAGCAACTCGTCAACCAATATGTATAGATACGCTTCGGCAAATTGTAATAAGTTCTACAGATTATAATCTAGCACAAATTGCACCAAATCCATATCATGAAAAAATCTTACACATTGATTTTTCAGTTGGATTGTCAGGTTATACAGAAATAAATTTAATTTCTTCGATAGGAATAATACAAAAAAATATTATTTCAAATTATCTGAAATCAGGCAATTATGAAATCAATGTTCCAATTGGTGAATTATCGAGCGGAATGTATATTTTGCAAATGAAATCAGGTGAATATAATGCTTGCGAAAAAGTTGTTTTGTCATTTTAATGAAATATGAGAATTATGCCGATATAATAATAAGTAATATCAAATAATATATTATATAAATATTAGGGATTTTAGAGGTTAATAATTAGAATAGAAATTGAATAGAACGAGAAGGCATCATATTTTTAAGCAGACTGAGGACGTCGAGCATAATACAGGCCCCGACCGTTATCTATTAACTTATGCAGATTTGATAACACTTTTGCTTGGGTTGTTTGTAATATTATATGCTACATCGCAAGTAGATATTGTGCAATTTAGAACAGTTTCAAAGGCATTATCGCAAGTGTTTAATCAGAAAGATAAGGGAGTATTGAGTGGAGGGAAGGGAGAGCTTGAAGGTTCTAAGGGAGTTCTACCTGCTCCAGAATTTCATCGCAAGGAAACAATGAGTATAGAGCAAGTATATTCCGAGACACAAAGCAAATTGCAAGAATATTTATCAAAAGGTACTATCCAGTTAAAGCAATTGCCAAATGCAATGATTGTGACTTTACCTGAAGTATTTCTATTTGAATCAGGACGAGCAAATATACAAAGTCAATCGTATCCAGTACTTGATACTCTCGCGAGCATTTTTAAGGATGTTCCTTTTGAAATATCAGTGGATGGCCATACTGATTCTCAACCAATCCATACATTTCAATATGAATCAAATTGGCATTTATCAGTGGATAGGGCATTGCGTGTTGGATATTACTTGATACAAATGGGTGTTCCCGAAAAAAATGTCATAATACGCGGTTTTGGTCCAGAGCGTCCTATAAGTGATAATTTGACACCTGAGGGAAGAGCAAAAAATCGACGTGTGGAAATCACTGTGACAAATTTATCATCAAATACCGCGGCAAGCACAAATGGATCAAAATAAATTTGGCATAATTATTTCTTTTTATTTTAATTGTATTAAATTTGCAATAAATAATAAAACAATAAATGGAAGATATTGAAAAAACAGATTCCATAAAAATTTCGACAAAGCAATTTGGCGATCTTGAGATTGATGCATCAAGTATCTTTAATTTCAAAGATGGATTATACGGTTTTGAAGATTTACATCGATTTATAATAATAAACGAAGAGGAAACCGAACCATTTAAATGGTTATTATCTATAGACGACCCCTCAATTGGTTTTCCTATTCTAAGTCCATATTATCTTGATGCAGAATATACTATAATGAGGGAATTGGATCCACAGCGATATGTGATATTTTTAATAATTACTTTGCAAGACCAGAACGGTAATATTACAGCAAATATGAAGGCACCAGTTATTTTAGATGTAGAAAATTTGGAAGGTGAACAAATAATAATTCCTATGGAAAAATATACAACCGATTATATTATTAATAAAAAGGCAGCAGAATAAATATGCTCAGTTTATCCCGGAAGATAGGAGAAAAGTTGATTATAGGAGATAATATTGTCATCACAATACTTAGCGCTGACCGTGGCACTATAAGGCTTGGAATTGAAGCACCCAAAGATATTCCTATTTATAGAAAAGAAATTTATGATAAAATTGTGCAATTAAATAAACAAGCTGCAAAATCGGAAGTCAACCTCTTGAAAGAAGCTATTTCTAATAATTCAATTATACTAAAAAATAAAATAGAACAAAAAATTGACGATAAATAAAATAATTAAATAGATTATAAATTATGGCTGAATATTCTGTTCTTGTAGTGGATGATGATATATGGATGCAAAGAATTTTAGCGAAATCTGTGCAAAGTTATGGATTCCAGAATGTACTTTTTGCAAATAATGGATTTGATGGAATTGCAATTGCAGTGGAGAAGCATCCTGATTTGATAATTTTAGATATACTTATGCCTGAATTATCGGGTATCCAAACTTTGCGAATTCTAAAAACTATAAAGATAACAAAAAATATACCCGTATTAGTTGTTTCAGCACTTTCCGATACAGAAAATTTAGCATTAGCCGTTAGAAATGGAAGTTCAGGATTTATATCTAAACCTTTTACTCGAGCTACAATTTATGATAAATTAATAGATGTATTTGGCAAAGAGAAGCTTCTCCAAATTGCAAAAGGTGATGAAACAGGCAAAGCAATGGAAAATATTTCAAAGATTCAAGAAACTGCCGAACAAAATATCCCCCCAAAAATTGCCTTAAAGGAAGAAACAACCCCTCAAATTTCTCAAGAAGCAGTGCGAGTGAATCGCGAAGAACTGCTTGAACATTATCAAAGTGATGAAAAAAAGACACTTGATTCTATTAAAAAATTACTCCTTAAAAATAAAAAGTAAATTATCTTTCTTTTTTTAATAATTTTGAAAATCTATTTTAGCTTAATAAACTTTATTTACTTATGAGTGAAATCAATACTTCCGAAGCAAGTATCACCAACGAGAATCAATTTGCTTCTATGCGGTGGATTGTTCTTGTGTTTGTTAGTTTGATGATGTTCGCAAATTATTATGTTTATGATGCAATGTCATCGATAAAATCTCTAATGCAAGCTGATTTAGGCTTTTCAAATACTGATTACGGCTTGATTGTCTCGTTTTATTCTTTTCCAAATACATTCTTATTAATGGCACTAATTGGAGGAATAATTCTCGACAATTGGGGAATTCGCAAAACGGGAATGTTATTTGTGGGACTGACATTTCTTGGTTCACTTTTTTTTGCATTTGCACCAAGCGGTATATATAAATCGATTACATTTCTGTATGATTTTATGGGAAGCTTTCTACCTCAATATTCACCTGAAGTAAAGATGCTAATGTTCGGGAGGTTGCTATTTGGCTTAGGTGCCGAAACCAGCATAGTAGTAATAAATAAAATACTTGTTCAATGGTTCAAAGGCAAAGAGCTGGCGCTTGCTTTTGCCTTGAATATTTCAATTGCTCGATTAGGTACAGCCGCTGCCTTAATTCTATCCCCTATTTTTTCAAATTCAATATTAACCTGGCGAGGCTCTTTATGGATTGCAACGTTACTTATGGCACTCGGTTTATTAAGCTTTTACATTTATCTTGGAATGGATAAAAGAGCATTTCCTAATCAATTAAATGCTAATTCAAAAAATAAGGAATCATTTAGTTTCAAAACATTAGGACAAGATTTAGGTTATTTATTTAAAAATAGCGCATATATTTTTGTCATTATTCTATGTGTCACATTTTATTCAGCAGTATTTCCTTTCCAATCATTTTTGCCTGATATGTTGCATAACAAATTTGGATTTTCACTTGAATCCAGTGGAATTTTAGCAAGCTTGATAATATGGGGAACAATTATATTTACTCCGTTATTTGGTGGAATGGTAGATAAATATGGAAAGCGAGCAAGTGTGATGATTTTCGGGGCTTTATTATTATTGATTTCACATTTGACTCTTGCATTGACAACAATAACTCCTTATGTACCACTGGTTTTATTGGGTATTGCATTTTCGCTTGTTCCTGCGGCAATGTGGCCCAGCGTTGCATTTTTAGTTGATGAAAAGCGGCTTGGCACAGCTTATGGATTTATGACATCATTGCAAAATCTGGGGCTTTGGGCATTCCCAATTGTAGCAGGAGCGATATTGGATAAAACCAATAAAATAAATATAGCAAACAACTTGCCACTAAATTATACTTGGACAATGCTGATGTTTGCAACACTTGGTCTCATGGGGCTGTTATTTGCATTTCAGCTTCTACGAACAGATAAGAAATACAAATTCGGATTGGAAAATAAATAAATTAAAATATTTGTCTTTGAAATATGTTATTCGATAAGATATTGTATTTTGTTATGAAGTTTCACAATTTTCAGTTCTTTTATTTATTGGTAACTATCAATGAATAAAATTATCATTTATTTGTTTCTTGGATTTGTTCCAACATTTCTCTATGCACAAGGCAAAGTGACTGTGCTTGATGAAAGCACAAAAAAACCCCTACATTCAGCAACGGTATATTTTACTTCATTAGAGGGACAAACCAAAAATAATACTAAGGATTATATTATAAAAAGCGTAAATGGATATTTATATAAATTGCACTTTACAGCATTTTATAATGAAAAAGGTGTTAAAGGATATCCAAAATTTGAATTCCAGAAATTATAATTTATTAAAAAACAATATTTATCTTTTTTGTTTTTTCAAACCCTGCAAGGTTGCAATTTTATTGCGTTTTAATTCTATAAGTGAATAATGAGTTGTTGTATATTGCCAAATTGGAATTTCGTGCTCATCAGGATATTTCATTTGCATTTTCAATTCTTGGGTTATGGTATAATCTATTGGAATTTGACTTACCATACTCATTAATAGCTCGCCATAGCTATTGATTTTTGCATCAATTGTAAAATTCATATCCGCAGCATTAATGCTATAAAATCCACGTGCGGTTTTGACAAATGTTATCATCAAACACGAATCGCCTTCTTTATAAATTGTATCCTTTAACCGAAAAAGCGAAGTTTGATTTATATAGCCAGGTGGATAAGCATTTTCTACCAGTGTATCTTGCGTTTTTATAAGCCAGGATTGATTGAGGTGCTTGCAATTTTCTTTTAATGGAAAAAATAAATATGGTTGAAATATCCCACCCAAAGTTGAGGCAATATGAGTAGTGTCCGCATTCCATCCCTTTAAGCGATTGCCTAATGAATCAATCACAAGATGAATTTGCTTTCCAATCCAAACCGAGAAATTTCGAGAAGAACTATCCCCCTTTTGATTCCATTCCCTTGTTTCAGAAGAAAGCAATTGTAATGTTAAATAATAATTCATCATTTTATCTACTGAATCGCACACTACTTGCAAAGTCTCTTTACGATCTTTCATAATTGGTTCATCCAATCCTTGAGTTAGGCTATCTATTGTTTGAACTTGATAAATTAATGTATCATTAGGATAAAACCTATACTTGAAGCAAAATGTATCTTGCTTAACGATTTTATTTTGTAAAGTATCTACTGAAATTTTTGTAGTATCCTGTGCATACAGACTATTTATAAAAAATAATGCAAATAATATCAAAATAATTTTTTTCATTTCATTTTGCTTATGATGTCTTTGACGATTAATAATGCTTCACCTTGAGAATTATTGCAATCATTTTCCGCATCAAATTTTATCTCAATACGATTTTTCAATTGGTCATAATTTGCAATTTTTGAGTTTAATATTTCAACACGATTTGCAAGCAATTTCTCAAATCCAGCTTGGTCAAATTTGGTTTGCTCAGTTGGCTTTTTTGATTTGCTTTTTGAGGGTGCTTTAATAATTTGAGTAAAGCTATCTTTGCTATCGCAACCTGTAATTGTTAAGAAAAAAACAGGGTCGCGATTAAAACGCAATTGAGTATTAAGGTCTTCAAGAATTTTATCTGCATTATCATTAAATTCTGCTGAACTTTGCTTAAATAAATCGTACTCGCCCATTGTTCGTCCAATTTTTAACTTTAGAACATAAAAAGTATCGGTAATTTCTAAATAATTATCAATATTGGGCATTTCAATAGCAAATTCATTAGTAAGTATTGTTTTGCCTGTGCATTTCATTTTATATTTATTTCCACTTTCTAAAATCTGCTCGAATTTGCCTGTGATTGAATTTGATGATATTTTGAAGCTTTTTCCATTTTCATTTTCAATCCGAATATCCGCCTCAATAGGTTCTTTTGTTTCTGAATCAAGCAACCACCCACGCAATAAGACTTGGCCCTTTGTTTTGGAAATAATTTGCGCTTGCACTAAATTTAAGGAAAACACAAGTAATCCAAGCGCTATCAATAAAGAAAAGTATTGCTTTTTTAAAGATTTATATTTGAAAATCATATTTTTTTTATTACAAAATTAATATAATGTTTTTGAATAAAGAGGATGTTATATAATTCCCCCTTAAAAAAGGCGGTAGAGGGATGTCTCAATTCCCCCTTATCAAAGGGGGCAGGGGGATGTCTACTCCCCTCTTTGCTTTTTTTCAAATTCGTCAATCCAACTTTCTAATACCATAATAACTCCTGCCATATTTTTTTTAATATCAATATCTTTAAAACGTATAACTTTTAATCCCAAATCTTCAATTTCTTTTTGTCTTAAACAATCCTTCTCTATGTCAATATGACTATTTCCATCTATCTCAATTACTAATTTTAATTGCTTACAATAAAAATCTACAATATAATTCAAAATTGGTTTTTGTCTATTAAATTGATAGCCGTGTAATTTTTTGTTTTTCAACTTTAACCATAAAAGAGCTTCAGACAAATTACCTGAATGCCTGTTTTGTTGTGAAAATTTCTTGAGATTATTATTATAGTAAATTTTCATAATGACAAAATGTATTTTTAACATCCCCCTGCCCCCTTTTTTAAGGGGGAATTTAGGAAAGAAACATCCCCCTACCTTTTTTTAAGGGGGAATTTAGGAAAGAAACATCCCCCTGCCCCCTTTGATAAGGGGGAATTTGCACCGTAGAGACGGCATCCCTGCCGTCTTCTTGTAGGGG
>ERZ795051.5204-NODE-5204-length-11564-cov-6.550526_pt1 | contig 11564 bp, 6 predicted proteins | sample MGYA00375135_ERZ795051 | MGnify/ENA primary metagenome ERZ795051 (study PRJEB30180, sample SAMN05720222) | activated sludge metagenome | isolation source: Anaerobic digester | place: Japan | collected 2015-05-26 ... | reverse complement strand
CTTCTCGGTAACAGTAAGCATTACCGTATCACCTGCGAAAATCGCAAGAGATATTGCGATCACCACAACAAGCATGGCAATCATTGAGTTTTTCTTGGCATTTTTCATTTTTCTTTGCCTCCCTTTTATTATTTGTTGATTTGGAGATTTGTCGACTTAGTGTTTTTGAGATTTATTGCCTTCGATTTCAGAGATGTCATTCAGTACCAGATTGCGCCATCTACTTTTTGGGTTTTTCAAGATGTCATTGTAGATGCTAATCGCTTTTTTCAATGCTCCGTCTTCTTTATGTATGCAATGTAAGCTTCTATAATACCTCTCCGCCATGAAGTATCGGATTTTATCAGCAAGGTCGCATTTTTTGTCCTCTACATATTTCATTGCTTCCTCACAGTATCCAATCGTTCGCAACATCGCAGCTTTATCATCAAGATACATACCATCAATGGTAGACAAACCGTAAAGCGCAATAGGATATATGTATGTGCCTTTGAACTCACCCTTAGTGAAAGGTTGCAAAAGAGCTATGGCAGGGGCATTGGTCTCTTCAGTCCATACTGTAATGTCCGCAAGACGATAGAGCATAATACCTTTTTGTTCTCTATTGAGTTTTCCGTATTTTTCGTCATATATATCCTGCCTGATGCGAAGACATTTTTCCCATTCTTCCTGAGCATAATAAAATTCGGCTACTTTAACAGCAAGAAGCAACTTACCCTTAAAAAAAGCAAGTTCTTCCGGAGGTGCATATAACCATCCTCTTGGGTAAAACAATTGCAATCGCTGATAAGTATTAGCATCTTGCTCCTCGTAAAATTTCCTTTCCATCGGGTCATATTTCAGAATAGATTTTGAGAGCTCGAGAGCTTTGTCAGATTCTCCCTTTAAATAATATATGAAACCTAATGTTTTATCACATTCGCAGCGAAGACTATCAAGATACCAATGACAAGTATTCCTATTGATTATTTGCTCTGGTTTAATCGGTGCTTTTTCAATGTAATTGTTCCAGCCCGCAGTAATTTTCTCGCTCTCAGGCGGTCTTGTAACAACAACAGCCTTTGACGGTACTACCCACTTCGATACGTCAAGATTGAACCCGTCAACTTCATTGAGCCACTTCTTTGCAAGTTGATATTTTTCAAACGCCTTATCCATATCCAATTCTTTGGAAAATGCCCATTCAGCAAGCCTTACAAGCGCCTCTCCGCGGTAAAGGCCGAATTCGTTTTCAGAAATGAAGTTTTCGAGTCGAACGACTCCCTCGTTTTCGGCTTTTTTGCCAGTAGGAAGAGCTTTCAAAGCTGCAAGAGTCTCTTCATCTTCGGCAATGAGTGCCCGCCAATCAGCAACTATCCTCTCAGCCATGTTCTTCGAATTCAATTTCAGCTTCTTCTTTTCGTCCGAAAGCTTCTTTTCCATTGCGGAAATCTTAGTTTGCAATGCCTTTTCAGCATCTGGATCGGCAAGATTCAGTAAACATATTGGCCCATAAAGCCCGGCAGCCTCCGAATAAACAGTCTCCGGATAGTCTTTCCTTATCTGCGAATATCGCAAAACAGCTATGGCATAGTCGCGGTCAAAGTCGGCTCTACGCGCCTCCCGATATGCCACAAACTCAGGACCATAACGCTCAGAATCCCACATCTTCTTTGCCTTCTCAATTTTTCGTCTGATCCTCTCTTCAACAATAACAATAGAATCTTTCTCTGTCTCAAACTCACTCCTGTTCCTCATATTAGCAAGAACATTCAATGCAAAATCGTATCCTCTAACACTCTCCTCCCAACGCTTTAGAAGAAAGTTCATATCACCAACTCCCTCTGCAGCAAGAGACTGCGGAAGTCCCTCTGTGTTCATTCCAACAAGATCAAAGGCGGATGCAGCCGCAGCATATTTGCCGTTTACAGCAAGAATGCGCCCCATCGCCACACAGGCAAGGCTTTGCTCCTTTCGCCAGGATGACGAATGTGGAATCTTGAGAAGAAGCTCTTCATAAGACCTCTTCCTGTCGGCAGAAAATCGCAATATCTCATCAGATACTGCCTTCTCAAAAAGAAGTGGACAAAGAAGTTGAAGCGCAGACAGAAGATCACCTGAAAACTCTCCATAAAACTGCGCAAGAACAGCAGTGGCGTTCACATCGCCCTTTTTTGATAACTTCGCAAGTTCCTTTAAGTCCTTATCCCTGAACTCCCCCCTCTCCATCCGAATCAGAGCTTTCTCAGGAATAGCCAATGAAGACTTGCCACCCTTGAGCTCACTACTCTGCGCAAAATAAGAAAGAAAAACGGTAAGCAAAAAGAGAAAAAAAAATCCAGAAAGCCCACCCCTGAACTCCAACAGGCGCAAACCCCCGTTACAAGAGAAAATCGCTCCGCGATTTCCGGCTATTAAGTTAAGACATGTCTGTCTGTCTGTCTGTCTGTCGCATAAATCGTGCCATATTAGATAATTGCACAATTTTTCCTTAATCTTTTCCTAAAATAATAACCAATCCCACAATTTCAAATCAAAATTGAAAAAAAATTATATTTTAGGGAGTCCATAAAAAAGACTTCTTAATTTTTTGAGATTTATTTAGGCATTTTTCTTTTAACCTAAAAAAGTGATAGTTGTATTCAGTTGAAATTCAAATTTTCATAGTTGGACTTTATAGACTAAACAAGAGAAATTGTTTTAATTTTTCTTCTATTTTATTTTCGCTTCGAGTTCAGCGATCCTGCGTTTATAATCGTCACGAACTTTGGAGTAAGTGCCAGAGGATGTTGGATAATTCGATGGTTGACAGACGGTAGCACCACAATTCTTACACGACCATCCACTTCCATCCCAGTAATGAGGTCCTCCATATCCACATATAGGGCATTTCATCTTTATTTCCTGTCCCTCCATCTTTTTGAGTTCGTCGCGTATTTTGTCGAGTTTAGCATTGCCTTCTGCGCGAAGTGCCTCTATCTGTTTTCTGATTTTGTCATTGTTATTATTGCTTGTCTTCGGTTTTTCATCCTTCTCTCCGCTATCAGTTGTGCCATTACGACCTGATTTTTTCAATTCCCCTGCCCTTTTTGGCCCATCATCAGTCTGGACATATGTATTGTCGAAGATATTCTTGAAGTCTATCTGCCCGTCTGCTTTTTGTTCTTCTTTTGCTAATTTAACGAGAGTTATTCTGCATCTTGGAGCTGGATTTTTCGCCGGTTCGATTGGAATTCTCAACCTTGATTTTGCGGTATATCCTGGTGCGCCAGCGGATACAAAATAGTCTCCGGAAGCGAGAGTTGGAAACTCCATCGCACCAGTAGGAGTTGATGCTGAATACGAATAATTCCTGTCAGGGGATTCAAGGGCTATTGTGGCGCCACTCACAGCCTCACCGCTCTCGGAATCAACGACCATTACTGCGAGTTTCGCAAAAGCCTGAGTCTCATCTGAAGGCATTTTCATCAAGCTGAAAGAGCCGGAATATTCTTTCTTTTTAGTCGCATCAAAGGAATAAGATACTCGCCTGGATTCATAGCCTCTCGCCATCACATAAATATCGTAATTTCCGGAAGGTACTTCTTTGAAGACGACGGAACCGTTTCGGCACTCCTGACGCAGATTTTTGTATTTGGCACCGCTTATTGAGACTTCCGCATCGAGTGGAGAACCTGTCTCTTTGTCAACCACAGATATACTCACTTTCACGGAATCAGCAATTTGAGTTAATGATTTCATTTCTCGTTCAGCGTTGGATAGTGCCGTTTCGAGGTTTTTCATAGTAAGTTCGCGTTGTTTTCTGGCTTCCTCGCGTTCTTTGACGGCTTTTAAATGTTCGACATGTCTCTTATTTTCATCCTCTTCGTCGTAGTTGCTACCGAATTCTCCGCTTACATCTCGGTTTCTCTGTTCATCAATTGCCTCCTGGAGACGCCTTCTTCCGAACTCCAATTCTTTGAGGACTGCCCTTGCTTTTTTCTTTTCATCTTCTGTTGAGGAATTATCAGAAAGGATTTTTTTTGCATCATTCTCCATAGAATCAAATTTATTTCGCACTATGCCAAATGTTTTTTCCTCGGCTGTCGCAAGCATTTGCTCTTTGTTCTCGCGATTTTTCCGTTCGGTCTCAATCTTTGCGAGTTTCGCATTGAACGCGCCTGTTCCAGATTCAGCGATTTGATAGATATCCACTACTGGTTTGACCGTCAAACCGTATACCGTGTCTTTCGCAAACTGTTTTGCGAAATTATTTGCGCCTCTGAAGCCTATTGCAGTGCGCTGGAAGAAATTTGGATCTCCGGCCCCAGGATTTTCCAGATACCATTTTGCATATTCATCTATACTCGCCTCAGCTCCGGATTTTATCGCGCCTGGAGCTCCGGCAATAATAGCTCCAACGGCCGATGTCCTGGCATTTTGAGCGAGGGTTAGCAGGCTTGCACCGGCGGTAATAGTTTGCACACCCTTTTTCAGAGTGGGATTCGTGTCGAGCACAAGGTCAAGTGCCTCTCCGGTCACATCATAATTCTGGTATGCGCCATATAAATCAAGCAATTTGCCTGTATTATCGAATAGCGCTTTCCTGCCGGAAAACGGTTCAATATCCACTTTCCCGGAGCCAACAGTCTTACCTTTGCCCACAGATGACTCTGGAATCTCTGGTTTGAGCGACTCAGCAAGTTTCTTCCTTGTACTATCAGTGAGCTTTGCTTCAAGCTCTGTTGGTGACATCACTTTTCTCGTCTCAACATCTTGAACGCTGACCTGTCCGTATTTTGATTCGACGGTTCTGACGGATTTGCCTTCTTTGCAATCCGAGAGGAGTCTGATGCCTTTGTTTTCGATCACCCCATGTTCAGCACGAAGCTCAAGAGACCGTTTTTCCATTAACTTCGATGATGTTTTTTCGTAACTGGATTTTTTTTCCTGGAGTTCGCTTTGGGCTTTTTTGAATCCGGCCTCGTCGCCGGCTTTTTTCATTTCGCCCATTTTCTTTTTCAATTCCACTATCTCACTCCATTCCTGTCGACGTTTAGCATCAAGTTCAGCGTCACGTCTCGCCGAATCGGCGGAAGTCTTCTCATATGACTTTTTGACAACATCTTGCATCTGGTCATAAAATTTATTTTTCGCATTTTTGTCGGTCATACCAAGCTCCTCGAGGGAAACTCCGTTCTTGACCTGATAACATTTTCTATGCATTTCAGCTATATCAGGAGGCCATTTTGACGGGTCACTTCCGTATGCTCCTTCTATAGTTCTCATTACGGCTTTAGCGGTTGCCTGATTATCATGATAATTGAAATTTCCGCGCTTGTCCTTGTCAAAATGGTTGCCAATTTTCTTCATGTTATCAAGGGTATTCAGGTGAGGGTCTGCGATCTTTGGTCCTGGTTTTCTGACAGGGTTGCCATTTTTATCGTAGCCGACGGATGCGCCATCCTCTATCACGATTTTGCCATTCTCATCAAATTCGTAGGATATGTAACTCTCCTTGTCACCGGCTCTTGCCGCAACAACATCAAAACGCCTGACTGGCGCCCCATCTTTTCCTGGTTCCACTATTTTCACTTTTCCGTCGGGACCTTTTTCAACGCTGTATTTGTAGAATTTATTGGGATTATGAATAGTAGTTTCCTGATTTAGAATTTCGATTGAGCCTCCTCTTACGTCGAACTTATTCGAATCCGGATTTTTATTCACATAATCACATATTTTTTTCCAAGCTTCTGGTTTTGGTGTCATGTCAATATCCCCAAACCTTCCCTGTCCTTGTTCGGGTTTGGTTCCTGATTGTTCAAAATCGGTCTCCAGTATTCTTTGAGCTGTTTTATCGTCGCTTACTCCGTAAACTTCTTTAATGAAATCTCTGAGCGCCTGACTGCGACTACTTTCCATTGCTCTATTTTCGTTTACCCATTTTTCGCGGATTTTTGATATTTCAGATGGTGTGGCTCCACGCTTTACGGCATCATCAATTTGACTTTGCAATTCGATTTCTCTTGCTTTTTTCCACTCATCATTGCTTTGATACTTATCCGGAGTCTCCAAGGAATAACAAATGAGCGAGAATGACAATACAAACAAAAGGAGGATGGTGGCTCCGTTTGCGAAATTCGCAAAATTTATTTTATTATTCTTTATTTTCATTCTTCATACCTCCATGCCATTTGTCGAAATTCTTCAGCAAATTGGAAGCGTAAGTCTTCAATATTGGCGGACTATCTGATTTCAAAATGACTTTACGGAGCTCATTTTTGGCATCATCTGACCTACTTTTCCCCTGCATATTCAGTGTTATGGCGAGCGATATTCGCAAAACATCCGATCCAGGATCATTTTCAAGAAGATTGCGAAGAAACCTTTCCGCTTTTTCATACTGTTTATCGTAAATGTAATTATAGGTGATAATCGGCACAAGATAGTCGCGAAACGCATGGTAGTTCCTTGTGAGTACCTTTGTGAAAAGTTCATTGGCTTCATAATATCTTTCTTGAAGTGAAAGGCAATTTGCGAGAGAAAGCAAAGTTTGGATGTTATTAGGATCAAGTTCAAGCGATTTTCGCAGATATTCCTCGGCCAGAACCTGCACATCATAATCCGGGGCAATTTCGGAATATATTTTACCGGCAAGTAACCAATACGCTGGATTTTCATCATCAGTTCCTATTGCTACTTCAATTTCTTCAATGGCTTTCTTATAAATTTCTGGGTCATGAGTATTTTGATATTCTTGATAGAGTTTCACTGCATTATTGAATCTGGAAAATGCGAATTTCGCAAGCTCTGCTTTATCCGGTTCCCTATCTATGACGGAAATCCCATTGTGCTTTCCTGGAAGATTAGTGGAATGCTTACCGTTATCTTCAAATTTTTTCCGTCCTGATGAATCCTTTTCTTTGACAGAATAGTAAAGGGCGATAAGCGCCCCAATTAGAGAAAGAAGAAAAACTATGAGAAAAATCAGAGAACAACCTGCCGCAAATAGTTTAGGCAAAAGTGACATTTTTCTCCAGCGGAAAAAGAGGAATATGGCGAGAATAAAAATCGCAACCCCTGATATCAGGGAGATAAAAAACAAAAAACCAATTCCAAAAATCCGACCTGCGGAAGAGCCCTCAGATACCGAAGTTGTTTCGGCATCTTCATCGGCTGCTGAAAAAGAATCATTAAATTGGACTACCGCTTGTTTGTATGCCAAAATATGATTGTCGTTGAAATCATTTCCGACTGAATTTGCGAAATTTGCGAAAATCGCAAATAAAAAAGATGCCGAAAGCAGAAAAATCATTATTCTGTTTTTTGCGATGATGAGCCCTCCTTATAAATTAGAAATGACTCAAGAAAACGACTAATTATCGGAACAAGCAAATATCCGAATAAGTCATCACTAAACTAAGTATGCCCCTGAGAGAATAAAAGATGATTAAAGATTAATGTCTTCTACACCAAAATCATCATCTTTTAGATCGATAAAGAGCCATCCCGTAATGAAATCGGCTATTTCAACAGGATGAAGTTCAAATGAGAATTTTACGAGTCCAGCACCCGTATCAACGCCAATAGACCAAAAATCTCTTGTTCCTTCAAAATAGTCATAGATTCTTTCGCTGGGGGATGGGATTCCTGTTTCATAGTAATAATAATCTTTTAGAGAGCCTATTGAATCTTCTCTCTGACTATGCTCTGCTGAAAGCCATGCGAAACTCGCATCCCAACCTGACTCAAGTCCAGCACCATATTGTCTGTTTATCTGTTTTACCGCTGAAGCTTCAACGCCCACGCCCGCACCAAATGCGAGATATCTGGTAGAATACACTTTTACACGAGCTGTAGGACCAAAACCTACTGTCATAGAGAATACATCAAAGGCATCAACAATTCTGTGTGGTATGTATAAAACGATTCCTTCAAAAACAGAATCTGCTGCATAAGTTGTTGTCCCGGCAATCATTACAAATGCTGCTGCAATTATAGCACCGAGTTTTTTCATGACTTTTCTCTCCTCTTTTAACATTTTTATTTTTCAAATATTAATCTATGAAATAAGATAATCTACAATGATAAAGGTAAAAATCAAATAGAAGTTATAAATATTTTTTCAGGGCGTGAAGTAAAGGGAACCTAAGTATCTGAAAATTTTTCCTATAACTTTATAATTAAATGCAATAGGTGATATTTTATTTATTATTCTGTTTTTAATGTTTTCTCCGCCCATGTTTTATAGCGGCTGTCGGGAGGAGCATATGATAGTATTTGAGAGAGTATAACTTTTGCTTCCTTTGAGTTTGGGTCGAAATTTTTGTATTCAGCAAATAACTCATCGCATTTATTCAGCAATTCATTGTATATTTTATTTCTTTTTTCAGTCAATGCCGAAGTATCAAATTGAGGATTGAAAAACAGTATTATACTGCATATAGAACTGAGTCTATCACATTTTTCGAGATTTTCGATAGAGCCTGTCGTATTAATTGCATTAATTCTTTTTTCTACGTTAGAACTTACCTGAACTGCAATTTTAAACAGAGTTTTTCTCAAAGTATTATACTCTGATGGTTTTAATTTTGAAATTGACGATATTAGTTCTATTAAAATTGGGTCTTCTTCTTGATTTTTCTGCCACTTGAAGAAGATATTTGTTATATTTTCTGCTTCTCCTAAGTTTGTAGAGATCCTTTGCAAATCGTTTTTAAGAAGTTCATATGCTGCTCTATCAGATTTTGATATATCAGCGATTTCTGTTTGTATTTGTTCAACTTCTTGTTTCAATTTATTTATTAGAGCAAAATTATCTATAAAATTTGAATTTTTTAAGTCTTTTTCTAATTTTTGAATTCTCTTCCCAGTTTTTGCTATGTCAATATGTTTGCGAAAAAAAGCCAGGAAACTTTTCATTCCCGCTTTTTCACTTTTTTCTACCAGTGTTGTTAATATATTAGAAGCATTTTCCCAATCTTCATTCAACCATGCTTTATTAAGGCTGTTAAATGACGCAAAATAGTCTTTGAAAATTTGTATTTTCTCCATTATTTTACTGGATTTTATTGACTTAAGTTGAGGAATATTATTATATTTTGTTGCATTTATAACTTCAAATGAACTGTTTAATTCATCTGTAATACCATTGAAATAAGTTGAATATGCTTGTAATGAGAGGACAGGATTTTTACATGAGAGGAGAGTATCCATAAAGTCATCTTTTGAAATTTTAGATTCAAAATTGGAAACAATGCTTTGGAAGAATAAGGTGATAGAAATTGCATTATCTAATGAAATTAACTTTTTATATTCATCCTTTCCTGGTAACATAGAAGAAATATAAATAGCCCTGAATATATCTCCTTCATTTAGAGAGTTTGAAAGTTCTTTTGCTAATTGAATATCATCATTTTCCTTATTTGGGATTAAGGTAGATATTTTATGATGATGATAAAATAAATACAATGACAAAGATAAGGCTATAATAAAAAGAGTTGATATGGCGGTATTGAGAATACTATTAATTGAGACAGATAAATGCTCATTAGGATGGTAATCTTTGCCAAAACAAAATCTATATTCTCTAAATTTATATTGTTCAGAAAAGTCTACTACTGTCTTATCCATAATGCTTCCTGAACTACTACTAATTTCATTTGAAATAGGAGTTAATAGAATGCCTTCTGTAGTAACATTTATAGTCATTATGATTTTTCCTGATGTATCAAATGGTACGGTCAAGTTTGCTCCTGAATTAGCATCACCAATACTATACGTTTGATTGTAGAGTTTATATTCAGCTATGATCTTTGATGACTTTTTTATGATGAGGAAGGAAATCGGATTTCCTTTGTATTCAAATGACTCAATAATCATAAAACAATCACCAAAGAATATTTTTTCACCTGGTGTGATTTCTTTTTCCAATGCAATCTTACCATTAGAAAATTTAGGAGGATTTTTTCCCGATGGGCTTAATACAGTTAATGAATTATTTTGGGACAAGATGATCAAATGCGTTGATTCCACGCTATTAATATCCCCATTTTCTAAAAATTTTCTGAGAGAAATATTACAATAGTCTGATGAACCAATAGTTATGGAATTATTCTGTGTAAAGTCTATATCAGACTTTATCAGTAATGTACCTGATTTTGAGAATACTTTAATTGTATATTTCATTTATTCGCTTTCACTTTCTGATTTTGTTAAAGTCATTTTTGTTTTTAATGCCCATTCTTTATATGATAATTCGTTCTCAAATATTACTGTATCGAGCATATTTTCGATTATTTTTTCAGCCATATTTGTATCACCTATTTTAATATATTGGGTAACAAGGCCTTTCATTTTTTCGAGATTATCTATTCTTGCATTAGCGGCTTTTTGAGCATCTTCGAGAAGTATGGAGGCTTTATCATAAATTAAGCCGCCTGAGTTTGATAAAGCGAGAGTTGAGAGAGCATTTTGATAGGCATTTACAGAACTAACAATATCATTGGGACTATCTTTTACAGTTTGCCATAGTTGTTTTGCTTGCTCATAAAAATTATCTGTTTTTGTTATAATTTCATAATTATCTACAAAATTTGCGCTATCTATTATGGGTCTTGTATATAATCTCAATTGTGGTTTCTTTATAGATATAAAATTTTTGCAATTTTTGCAAACCAATGCTGTATGACTAAATTCTGCTCCAGTCCAGATTCCTATATAAGTAATCTTATAATCCATATAGTAAGATATAAGGGCAATACCCCCTTTATTATCTTCTGTTTTAAATGTAAAAAGTAGGGCAGGGATTCCTGAAATTTTATCTTCATTAACTTCTGTGACGGTTATCCTTATTTTCATACCATATCTGAGTAATGTATTCTGTATGTAAGAAGATGCTCGAGACAAATTCCTATCAAGCGGCATAAAATAGAATATATGATTTTTAAATATATCAAATATGATAATAGAACCATCAGGATGAAGAAATCTAAATGAATTCACAACCTGTTCATAAGTCCAATCTGATGGACATATAATTTCTACAATATCAGAAGATAATTTTTTAGCGGATTCTATATGAAATTTTTTGATTTGCCTATGCATTCTAATTATACTATATGATAACATCATAATGATAAGGAGAAATAAGGCGATAATAAAAAGTTTTATATATGAGATTTTTTTTGTTGTTTTCGTATTTTCCATAATTTTTACAAACCCGATAACGCCTGCATTATTGGTTTTATTAATGGTGCAAGTAATACAATAAATATACCTGGCAAAATAAGAAATAACAATGGGAAAGTGATCTTTACCACTGTTTTTTGAGCTTCTGTTTCAGCTGAAAGAAGACGTTTTTTTCTTAATTCAGTAACTATATCTGACAATATTCCTGATATACTAGTTCCCATTTCAATAGATTGAGACAAGGAAATAAAAATAGAACATACTTCTGGCATATCAATACGATACGAGATATTTGCAAGCGCTTCTGTTGCCGGAATACCAAGTTTTATTTCTCTTAAAAATATACTAAACTCTTCTTTTACTGGCCCAGGAATATATATTTGAACCAAATATTTTATGGAATTCTGAAAATCAAG
>ERZ795051.5194-NODE-5194-length-11574-cov-3.726365_pt1 | contig 11574 bp, 7 predicted proteins | sample MGYA00375135_ERZ795051 | MGnify/ENA primary metagenome ERZ795051 (study PRJEB30180, sample SAMN05720222) | activated sludge metagenome | isolation source: Anaerobic digester | place: Japan | collected 2015-05-26 ... | reverse complement strand
GCCTGCATGGCAAAGGCGTTCCCGACGAAGTTGTTATGGTTGATCTTGGGTCGCGACATCCCCCGGCAGGCGATCGCCCCTTGACCCTGGTTGCCGTAGAACGTATTGAAGGTGATTTTCGGTGAGGCGTCGTTGCCGCAGAAAAGACCTGCCTGGGCGTTTTCCGCGATGTAGCTGTATGAAATATCGGGCGAACCGTGCTGAACATCGATGGCCGTGTCGGCATACTTGACTATGGCGTATTCCAGGAAGCTGTTTACCTTCGTCGGAGCAGCGAACTGTAGGGCATGGGCGTAGAAACCGGGAACCGGAGAAGCAGCGGCAGCGGAAAAAAGGATCGGCCTTTCCCTTGTGCCCTTCGCCACGACTCCGCCATCCTTCACGACGATCGACGTCTTCTGGTCGTAGAGCACCTGGACGCCGGACTGGATGTACAGGACATGTCCCCCGTCGACGATAACATCCTTCGTCACCCGGTACGGGCTGGTCGAGAGAACGAGATACCCATCACCGGTCAGAGGCCCTCCCAAGTTCGACGAGAGCACCGGAAGTTCCAGCGGCTTCCCTCCGGGATAAGGGCCGTCCAGAATCTTGGCCACGTCGACCCGCCCCTGGACCTTCTTGAATACCTCAAAACCCTGCGCCGTCCCCCACCAGTTATTGTGCGCCTTCACCGGTTCTCCAGACGACGACCCGACCATGTCGAAAGGAGTGTTGTCGAAGATGTTGTTCTCCGCGACCGCAGCCTGGCTGCTCCGGACGACAACACCCGACCCCTGATTCTGGATGACCGTGTTACGCTGAATCGACGGGGCGGCATTGCTCGCCACTATCCCGCCCTTTGCGTTGTCCCGGATTAAGTTCTCTGCGAGGTACGGCTGCGCGCCCTCTGCTATCGTCACGCCCGTCTCGTTCCTCTGGAGGGTGTTGCGCGAAAGAGACGGTTTTGAAAAGGCCCCGCTTATTTTTACGGCCTCGGTGTTGTCGATGAACTCGGAGTCCTCTATCCGCGGCGAAGAGGACTCACAGGTGACACCCGTCAGGGCGTTACGGACGCGGGCGAATCGAATGACATTCTCCTTCTCCCTCACATTCCGGAAAGATATACCCTCCCACCGGGTCCCATCCATCCCGCTGAAGGTGATGAGACTCTCACGGTCTCCAAGCGCCATGATCCGCCCTTCGACGACGATCCCCTTACCCTTTGAACGGATTTCCGTCCCCGGTTCGACCGTCAGGACGGCCTTGTCGACAACAGTCACCGTGTCCTCGATGACATACGGGCTTGCCCCGGAATACCACGTCGTGTCTGCTACGATCGCCCCGGACACGGCCGTCGGACCAGGCGCCACGGGCATCACGCAGACCGCTTCCGACTTTTCGCTTTCGTTGCCCGCGCGGTCTAATGCCGACACCCGGTAATAGTATTTCTGGGAGTTGACGAGGTCAACGTCCTTCGCTTCCGTGAGCTCCGTCTTCGCCACCTCGACGAATCCCGTGAGCGGCGTCTGGCTCCTGTAGAGGCGGTAACCGGTAAGGTCCGGTTCCGTATTCTTCTCCCATCTCAGGAGGTTGTGCTTGTCACGCCCGACGCCGCTCAGGCCTTTCGGCTTCTGCGGCGGTGTGGTGTCCAACGTTACGAACCCGATGGCGTCAACCCAGTCCGTCCTGTTGCCCGAGTCGTCGGTCAGATGGCCCGTTATGATGGCGTTTTCGACGTTGTCCCCCGGAACGACCCTGTAAACACCGAGATAGCCGCCCGGTTCTACCTCCTGCATGTCGATGTTCTTCCTGTAGTCCCCGATGTCGAAGGTCGCCTGCATCTTCGGGGTCCCTTGGATGACTACCCTAATCTCATCGCCCGCCTTCTTCGGCAATCCTTTCGTGTCCTGGGTAAGCAGAGTGATGACCGGTGGCCTCATGGCCTCGGTGATCGTCGGCGTGGGTATTGTCTTTACCATGTCCCGGAAGAGGTCGTCACAGGCCCTGAGAAGTTGGATGTCCCTCATGTTCATGGCCGCGGCGATAACCGTTGCGATGATGCCCACGGGAGTCGTTGCTATTCCCCCTTCGTGAATCCGCGCCACATGCTGGCCGCTCCAGAGAAAATGACCCGTCTTCGTCTCGTACATCCTGACCTCGGCGCCAACGGAGACCTGAGAATATATCCCTGCAAAGAACTTATCGAAGTTTGAAATTTCCCCATAGACGACGGCGTCCACTTCCAGTATCTTGCCGAGCTCCTGGGGGGTTTTTTTATTAATCTCGGCTGCATCCGTGAGACCCGCCTTCGCGAGCAAGCGGTCGACACGGTACAACTCCATATCTTTGAAGGGTAAGGAGCTGAAATGGTTGTAGAAACTCTTCCGAACCTCCTGGGAACCCTCTACACTCCCCGACTTGTCGATAAAGGGAAGGACGGCGACAGTCCGCGGCTTGTGATCCTCCATGTAAGGGTCCACTTTGTAGGTGCCCTTGAAAAGCGATGTCATCTGAGGGGTGATCTTGGTTTTTTTGGTGTATACCACGCAGCCTGTCGTCATCACGATAAAGGCTATCGACAGAATAAATGCAGTCAATCGGCTCAACGATTGCACATCAACCCCTCGGCGGAATGACGAAAGAATCATAAAGCAAATACGACCCGGAAAGTCCAAGCATCCCGGGTATCCCTGCTCGCTGCCCATTCATCCGATGTCCTTCAACGCGTCATCCCGGCCGACCGCGAACGCCTCCACGCCGCGCAGCGCGTTCCCCTCACTCTGTACGGGCTCACCGTGGCCGGGATAGATCGTCTTTGCCTTCACGTTCCGCAACAGAAAATCGAAGGACTCGACAACACCTTCTTTCGACGCATAGAAGCCGTTCAGTCTCCCTTTCCCGCCCTTATCCATGTTGACCATCAGGTCGCCGCAGATCAACTCCTCAGAACCTCCGTGGTAGAAGGACAGGGAATCTTCCGTATGTCCCGGAGTTTCGATGACTTCCCAGCCGTCGAAACCCGCCAGGTACCGTCTTGCACCGTCGCCGTCAAAAAAAACGATTCTATCCATGGGATAGGGCAGCGTCGAGAGTTTTCTTAGCGCCGGCAAAGGAATGCCGGCAAGGCTCTCGAAGTGGAGATGGCTCGGTTTCCGGACGTAGCCCGCGCTTTTCCACGCCGTTGGACCGAAGGCGGTACACCAGTTTTTCATCGGCGCGAGGACATTCCTCCCCTCCAGGTAATCTTTGACCAGCCGGTGAAAAAACACCTTTGTGTCGGCGGCGGCGGAGAAAAGGAGTCTGCCTATTCCCCCGATATGGTCGAAATGGAAGTGGGTGGCAAGAATCGCTCTTACGTCTTTCACGTCGCCGCCGAGGCTCCTCTTGATGAACTCCATCACATCATCGGCAGCACCGACGCTTCCCACATCCACGACGGCGAGACCTGTATCCCCCGTAATCACGTAGGTTCTCGAAAAACCGCAGGCCGGAACAGGACACACCATACCTCAGTCCCCTGCAGGAATATCAGGTCAACGCGATTTTCTCTCTTTGACGGGAACCTTCTGGCCCCCTTCATCGAGCACCGCGTTGTGCTCCGGGAGCAGATACAGAAACTTATAAGGTATCGCGACAGGTTCTCTACCCGTTCCCGAAACCAGCGTCCGATGAGTAAGGACCCAGACGGCCCCAGTCTCAGTGTTTACCAGATAGGCATTGTCGTCAGCTCCCGCAACGACCTGGAATTTTCCGCATGCCTGGGCCATAGCAGCGTCGGGAACAACCATACACAGGAGAAAACCGACAATCACAACGACCATTCCTTTCAACAAATGACCTCTCATCGTTAAGCACCCCATCTCCTTTTTTGTTGTATCGAGACCTTTGAATTTTTGATTAAATCGCCTTACTGTCATTCCGTGCTTGACACGGAATCCAGTGTTTTTAATCTGTTCTGGATTCCGACTTCCGTCGGAATGACATGAAGGGGCGTTTTTCAAAGGTCTCGTATCTTTTTACTTCTCGACCGTTACTTCGTCGCTATGTTCACTTTCGATGTCGTCTTTGTCGACAGCAGTGACGACATATCTCTTGCTCGTCCCGCTACCAGGGGCGTCCACGGAGAATCTGGTATCCTTCACCCTACCTATCTCCTTGATGCCACTAGACATTATTTCATACACCCTGTACGTTACGATCTCGGGCTCTGGGTTCTTCGACCAGGTAAGGATGACTTTCTTCCCCTGGGTCTCCCATTTTAAACCGGTCGGCTTCTGCGGCTTGGCCTTTGTCATGGCCGAAACCACAGCAGAATCATCGCTTTCCACGTCGACCTTGTTGTAGGTCCTGAGGATATAATGATACTCTGCCTGATCCTCAAGCTTGCCGAACAAGCCTCCTTCGTCCACAACGCCCTGGGAATTCCTCCCCGGGACCTTCTTGACAAACTCGAACCTGCCGTCTTTCGTCTTCGACCGGTAGAGCTTATACCCCTCCACGTCGTCTTCCGTGTTAGGCGTCCATACGACCTGAACTCTCCGGGCAAGCCCGCTTATCGCCTTGACGTCGCGGGGGACGGGCGGCTTGCCTTTGGTCACTGCCGACACCACAGGCGACGGGTCAGTCTCCGTCTGAGGATATTCAAAGGCGGTCACCCGATAGTTATACCGCGTCTCGTCGGCAAGCCCTTCGACGTCCGAGTAGTTTATCGTACCGGTCGAATAGGAAACCTCGACTTTCCGCAGTCTCACAAAATCCACCTCGTCTCCCACACTCCTGTATATCCAGTAACCCTTCACAAACGGGGAATCTACAGCCACCCAGCTCAGCCTAACCTCACGGATCAAGCCTCCCTGGGCCGAAATTTTCTGCACTCCGGGAATCGAAGATGCCCTGACAGGCTCGGAGAAATTGCTTTCAAGGTTGTTTTCGTTATAGGCCGTCAACTTGAAAAAATATTCCTTCCCGTCGACGGGGCACTTGACCGCAATCTTGACCTCCGCCGAGACATTGTCTGGCGAGGTTATTCCGATTTCCTCAAGGGTCACTTTGTGCGTGTCAGTGTAAGGACCGTCGGCGGATTCCGCCCGATAGACCTTGAAGCCCTTTAAAGGCAAGGGGTCGTCGCTCTTGCGGGGGTTGACGCACCAGGTCAAGATCACGCTTTTGACGTGGCCCTCAGCCTTCAATATTATCGGTGCAAGGGGCGTGGGGACGGTTTCCACCTTGACTACCGGAGATTCACTGCTCTGAATACCGCTGCCGTCGAAGGACTTTAACCGGTAGTAATAGGTTGTCTTCTTTTCAAGGCCCTGGTCCAGGTACTCACGTCGGGGAAGCTGCGCAATCTGGACAAAAGGTCCCGACTCGGAAAGGCCACGATAGACCTTGTAGCCCGCCGGGCTTTCCCCCGGTGGGTCTTCCCACCTCAGGTAGACGCTCATGTTCCCCGGTCTCGCCTCGACATTTACCGGCGGACTCGGCAGTCCCGCCGACTCGTCCTTCCGGCTCTCCGCTTCCTTCGACAATAACTTTGCTATCTGTTCTCCCAGTTTGTACGTCTCCGTCATCAGTTCGGCATCGCCATAGGCCCTTATCAGAAATGACTGAAGGACCCTCTTCTGACTGACCGAAAAGAGTTTGCACCTTACCGTGATCGCCGAACCGGTCTTTCCCACTGTACCCGCCACGACAAAATCGAGAGCAAGTCTACTGCCGATGTGGATTACGTTTTCCGTCGCATCATTCTGTTGAAGGTCGTTGAGGAAGAGGAAATATTCGAGCTCCTTGCGGTCGAGCACACTCAAAGCTGGATTACCCCGAAACGACGAAATCAAGTAGTTGGTCACCATCGTGGCGTACGAAGAAGCATCTATGTTCGAGGCCCCGAAATTGAAAACAGAGAGTTTGACAGTCCTGGCCTGGGCGACAGATCCCGTCGGAAAGGCGAGGACGGCGGCTAAAGCGACACACATCGCGACCATGATGACCTTCCCAGCCCGACACATCGACGGCCTTTTCGATGCCCAAGACTGCGCAAACCCATAATGCATATGTCATTCCTACATATCTTCCGTCAGCTTGTCTATCATCTCTTTAGCGCTCTGCGACACCGGCGTCGATATTCCCTTCATGTTCTCGTCGAAGATCGCGTCCATGAAGCGTTCGACGGCTTCGTCTCGGTTCCTCCTCTTGATCTGCAGGAGGGCCTGATTGTTGTACTCCACTTCCAGGGACGAGAAGTGCCTGAGGACGCTCTGGCCGATTTCCGATACCTTCGCATTAGTCAGCTCATCCAGGACGTCCGTCTCCGTCGGTAATTCGAGCGGGTCCCCGTTGATGCCAGCCAGAGGGACGGCATCCTGGTACTTATCCTCTTTGGACAACCTCCCGGCGACTGTGTTCGTGAACAGATTCTCCCCCGTCCTTGCATCAACCAACTTGTAGGAGACCTCGATAGACGCGCTGATTTTTGCGTAGCCGGTCTTGTAAGAAATCAACTGGTGGTTCTTCCGCGTCACGGTCTTCGGAGGAGCCGTCTTCAAGTCCTCTTCCGAGGGATTCTTGTGCAAGATCAACCACTCCACGTATTCCGGGTTCCTCACTTCCTCCTCATCGATCACGACTTTGACTTGGTTCATGCTCGGAAAATCTTTGTACTCGGAGGTAAAACGGAGAACGTCTCCCATCACGAAGGTGTCGATCCCTCCCATCTTACTGAGGGCCTTCATAGTGTCGACGTCGACAAGGCCGGTCTGCCCGAGTTGGAGTTCCTTGAGGATCGACTCCAGGTTTTCCCGCTCGATGATCCTGATGTCACCGCTGGCATTCTTGTAAAGAAAGGTCATGAGCTTGTTGGCCACGATCCTTCCCGCATCCTTGTGGCTGCTGGGGCTTTTGAAATCGAAGATCGCGATGGATTTCCGTATCCTCTTCTTGATGTTGTCTTTTGCTTCCTGAATCTTGAAAAACAGGCCTTTGTAGTTGGGGTCCAGGGCCTCGAGCTGCTGTAAGGCGATGAGGGCGTTGCCCCATTTGCCTTTCTCTGCATACTGCTCGGCCCGGTCGACGAGCTTGACCCCGAGGTTTCCCGCCACAAACTCCTTGAATAGGGTGTCCTCCTGGAGAGAGGGCAAATAAGTCTTGGCAAGCTCCAATTTCTTGGCGCCCTGGTAAATTTTCCCCCTCTGAACGTCTTTGATTGCCTGATCGAACAAGCTCTTGGCGGCTTTCTCCTTTAGTTTCTCCAGTTGCCCGGCCACTTCTCGATTCGACGGGTCATATTCCAGTGCCCTTTCGAAGAACATGACCGCTCTCTGCCAATCCATAGCCTGGGCGGCGGCGTTACCCGCCTTGATACAGTAACCGACGTTGTCCCTACTCCTGGCTTCTTCATAGCGCTTCGCGGCGTCGAGATACCCCGGGTTTATGTCGACTACGGCCTTGAAAGCCTTCGTTGCGCCCCTCCAGTCCTCCTGCTTTTCCAGGTCGATGCCCCGCTTGTAGTACGCCCCTGAAGCCTGCTGGACGGCCTGGGCAAGCTTGTCGCCAGTGTCTTCATAACCAGGGAAAATCTCATTGATTCTATTCAATTTCTGGATCGCCGCTAGCCAGTCGTCTTTTTTTAAGTCCGCATCGGCCTGGCTGTAGAGCGTCTTGACCAGTGATTGCAACTCGCTTTTCTTTCTGTTGACGTCTTCATAAAATGCTGCGATGGCCTTGTTCTGCGGGTCAAGCTTGTAGGCAAGGTCGGCCTCCTTGACTACTTGTTCGAGCCTGGTTATGTCCGCCTGCTTTTCCGCCGGCATCAACTGTTTGGCTTTTTCGAAATGGATCTTCGCGGACTCCTGCCTGGCCTTTTCGAGGGATTCTTTGTATTCTTTACTGCTCGGGTTCTCCTCAAGCGCCTTCTGATAAAACTCTATCGCCTCGTCCCATCGCCTCTCAGCAGCAAGCTGTTCCCCCCTCTTGAAGCTTTCACCCCCCGCGCATCCGACAACGAAAGCGACACAGAAAAAAACCGCTAAGCACTTACTTATGCTGAGCCTTCCCATTTCTATCCTCCTCGAAAGTCGAAATTTCCTCATCACGGCCCGACCCTGACCTTTATCGTGTTCTGCGAGATACCCTGTACCCTGACGGCCTTGCCGTTGATGCGCAAGGCGGCTATGTCATCGGCTACGCCGTGTACGTTTCCCCGGACCTCCAGGTCTATTTCCACGTGCCCATTACGGTATTCTCTTTGGTTGACCTCCTTCACTCCCTTGACTTCGTTCGTGATCAATTCCTTGAATTTCACCAGATCCCGGTAAGACCTCAGTCCCGACGCAATCAGTTTTATGGTCGTGGTGTTTGTAAGCTCGTAAGACCAGCGGTTGACGAGTTGATCGGTCAGTTTTCGTGCGAGCTTGCCCGATGCCTCAACGGTCATGGACTTGAGCGCATCTTCCATGCCCGGACCGGACTGGATCTCACTGTCCGTGGCTATAACCTCGGCCGTATCAACCTTCACTGCCCTCGCGGACAGGTCCACCTTGTTGAACCTCATCTCGACCCCGTTGACGGTGAACCGACTTGTCGAGGCCTCGGTCCTCCCGACCACCAGGACCTCGGCGCCGTAACGGCTTCCCAGTTTCGAGGCGGCGGCCGCATCATCGGCAACGACCGTGAGATTATACCTACCAAGTTCCCGATTGACATCTTTGGTCTCCACCAACTTGAATCCCTGGGCGAGGAAATGCTTTATCATGGCCGACTCCGCAACCTCGTCCCTCTTCTCTCCCTGGACTATCAGAACCATCAGCCTGGGTCGGGACTTGCGCGACAGGATCAGGTTGACCGCTTCCAGTTTGTCCTTCAACCGGTTTACGCTGACGTCGGCTTCGATCGTGACACGGTACTGGTTATCCTCTCTTTTTTCATCAAGGACCTTGTACGTGTTGATGAAACCACGGGACTCGGACAGTATCTGGTCGATTTTGACCTGATAATTCTCTACCTCGGTAAAGCTCGACACCATGACGCCAACCGCCTTCTCAACGGCTTCCCTCTGGGCGTTGTCGATGGCCTTGTCGCGGGCGACATCGACCATGTTGTTGTGGATTGTAGCCACACCCTGAGCCTCAATCCTCGTTTGAGCGAAAAGACTGCCGCCAGCAAAAGCAAGACAGAGGCCGACCACAACGATTTGTAAGAGCGTCTTCCTTTTCTTCATGATTGTTTCACCACCCCATGGGAGGTCTCGGTGCTTTTTGCCGTCAGCCAGGCCTTGTTCTCGTCGATGAATTCCTTCAGCGCCACCTGCCAGAACCGCAATGTCTTGCCCGTCAGGTTCGAGAACTTCATCGTGCTCATGACGGACCACGCCGGTCTCATGGCCTTTCTTATCAACCGGTCGGACGTTATCGGCCTGACTTCTATCCTGTTCCCCAAGTCGGCGAACTCGATTATCTTCAGCGCAAACTCATACCAGCTGCATCTTCCGCGGTTCGTCAGATGGTAGAGACCCCTGTGGCCTCCTTCCACAAGAACCTGGACGGCGGCGGCAAGGTCACGCGCGTACGTTGGAGAACCGACCTGGTCGGCAACTACTTCCAGCACATCCGAGTTTCCCGCTTTTTCCAGGATGGTCCTGACGAAGTTCCTGCCATTCTTGCCGTACAACCAGGCCGTCCTCACCAAGACATAATTATCGGTCATTTCGCGCAGATAACGCTCACCGTCGAGCTTGGATTGGCCGTAAACATTGAGGGGGTTGGTGGGGTCATTCTCCTTATAGGGTTCTTTTTTCGTCCCGTCGAAGACGTAATCGGTGCTGAAATGGACGATACAAACAGAGTCGCCACAGGCTTCCGCTACGTTCCTCACGCCCTGCGCATTCACCGCAAAACACAGGTCCCGGTCCGTTTCGCATCCGTCCACATCTGTGTATGCTGCGGCGTTGATCACACAGTCAGGCGCCACTTCATCGATCACGTCCCGGCAATCATAGGCTGAGGTGATATCAAATTCGTCGATGTCCTTACCTACGACCTCATGATCGGCAGAGAACCTCGAGAAAAGCTCGCTTCCCAACATGCCTTTGTGGCCGAGGATAAGGATCTTCATGTGTACTTCACGTCTACCAGAAAAAGTCCGTTCGGAGGGGCCGTAACACCCGCTTTGCGCCGGTCTTTTGCTTTCATCACCTGTCTGAACCCCTCGGGAGAAAGCTTTGACTTACCCACATCAACAAGGGTTCCGACTATGTTCCTGACCATGTATCTCAAAAACCCGTCCGCCTCGACCGAAAAAAAGACCATGCCCTTGCAGTCGGACTCGAGGCGGCAGTCGAAAACTTCTCGCACCATACTCTTCGATTCGTGGCCGGAGGCGCAGAAAGAGGAAAAGTCGCGCCTTCCCGGCAGCATCCCCGCAGCCTCTTTCATGGCCTCCAGGTCGAGATGACCGTAAACATGCCAGCAGTAGTTCCGCAACAGTGCCGTCCGGGTAGGGCTGTTGAAGATCCTGTACTCGTAAACCTTGCTCTTCGCGTCGTACTGGGAATGAAACTCTTCGTCCACTTCTGTGATTTCTTTGACGGCGATGTCCTTAGGGAGAAGGCTGTTCAGACCTCGCAGGAGCGTTCTTTCCGCTAGGCCCGTCGTCGTTCGAAAGTTCGCCACCTGCCGGAGGGCATGCACCCCGGCATCGGTCCTTCCCGAACCGATGAGCGTAACGCGCTCACGGGTCATCAGCAGTATTCTACCTTCGACCGTCTCTTGAATGGTCCTAACACCGACTTGCCGCTGCCATCCGTAGTAAGCCGTACCGTCATACTCAAGGACCATCTTGAGGTTCTTCATCTAATGTTCGAAAACCATGGAATTCGCCGAACCAGCGTGTGCCCGTATGCAGATAACGGAATACAACGACAATCTCATTGCCGACCTTGCAACAACTGCCCGCAAGTCTTCAATGCCTTTACTGCGGGGAGGTCCTTACCCTCCAGCAGTTCCAGGAAGGCGCCTCCTCCCGTCGAGATGTAGGACATGTTGTCGCGTTCCCCGGCCTTCGCTATCGCCACATCGGTATCGCCACCACCGACTATTGAAAGGGCGTACGTATTGGCTACGATATGCGCCAGGGATGACGTCCCACGGCTGAAGGCGTCGATCTCGAAAACCCCCATCGGTCCGTTCCAGACGATGGTCTTCGCGTTGCTGAGGGCTTCTGTAAACAGCGTGATAGTTGCCGGTCCTATATCGAGGGCCATCCACTTGGAATTTATTTCCTGCACAGGGACGATTTTTGTCTCCGCTTCAGCGCTCATTTCTTCCGCAACGACGCAATCTACCGGAAGGTACAATTTTACACCCAGTTCTTTTGCGGTCTTCATGATGTCCCGGGCCTTGTCCAGGAAGTCGTCTTCCACCAGAGACTTCCCTACCTCACAACCCAGGGCCTTCAGAAAAGTGAAGGCCATGGCACCTCCCAGGATCATCTTGTTCACCTTCTTCACCAGATGGCCCAGGGCATCGATCTTCCCCGACACCTTCGAACCGCCGATGATGGCGACCAGGGGCCTCGCGGGCTTTTCCAGGGCTTTACTGA
>ERZ795051.5193-NODE-5193-length-11574-cov-5.147235_pt1 | contig 11574 bp, 9 predicted proteins | sample MGYA00375135_ERZ795051 | MGnify/ENA primary metagenome ERZ795051 (study PRJEB30180, sample SAMN05720222) | activated sludge metagenome | isolation source: Anaerobic digester | place: Japan | collected 2015-05-26 ... | reverse complement strand
CAGGAGTCACGAAAGAGGAAGCTATTAACAATGGTCTCCGACAAGCGATTGAGATGTACACTGGATCGCTTGTCTATGGCGTAACAGATGTGCAGAAATTTGAACTTCAGAAAGATGATATTGTCGCTGCCTCACTCGGACATGTAAAGAAGTATCACATTGTCAAAGTGAGTAAGGCCGATGATCTTATCAATGTTACGATGGATGTTACGCTTTCTGAAGATAAGATCATTCAAATTATGAGGGAACGAGTGGATTTGATCACATATCAAGAAATTCTAAAGGACTACAACAATGTCGCTCAGCGTCAGGAACAGATCAGAAAACTCGCAGAGATGTTGAAAATTTTGGACGGCAGACCCTTGCATGAGAGGTATGGTGTCATTTACGACGGCTACCAGATCAAGCATATAGGTGCGTCCTACGTGGATGTGATTCTAAAGGTACGAGTCACAGTGAATCCATTCTTCAGTAGGGTTTACCATGAAATTCTTAAAAATCTATCTCTAGATGAAGACAGTCTAGAGACTCAAACTGTAGGAGGAAAATATAGATTTGAGAACGGTAGATTGACGGGTGCAAGATATTACATTCCGAAAGATGTTGATACTCTATCCGTCGAAGGCTTGAAGGCCCAGATCCATGTAGATGGGAAGCCTGTTGATAAGTGTCGTCGGTATCAGGACAATTTACAAGTTGTCATCGATCCAGTGGTACTTATCGAAGGTCTGATAAGACTCTTTCCCCAGGCTTTTAAACACGCCTGGGATGGTGAGGCAATCACTATCGACAAAAAGTGGCATCACGCCGCAATTCAAAAATCGAAGGTGATTCCTCCAGAAGGATTGCCAATGAAAGTTAAGTATCGCATCTCAGATGCGGCAGAGATCAAAACGCTCCAAAATCTCAAACTGACAATGGAACCATGTGGTCGATAACAGGTTATAGCCAGAGAAGATATTCCCTGGCTGTAACTCTTTTTTTGTTTCTTCCCATAGCGTTAAAAAGACCCTCTTAAATGGAGAGGGCCAGGAGGAGAGCAATGGCAAAAAGATTTGCTGGGAGGCGAACACCAAATCTTTTAATGCTCTCAATTTCTTTTATTAGGGTCTGATCTCGGAAGAAACTGAACCATTATGCGAACCCCATGGAGAGACAGATGTACCATGATCATGATAACGAGCATAAGTGGAATCAGCATCACCCATGTACTTCAGACTCTTCAGAAGATTAATAACTGTTTCCGCAACTTTAGGCTCAGATGAAGTAAGCGGCGCACCATCAAAGCTGAAAGTTACAGAGAGCTGAATAGTATCATTTGTGGCAATATCAGTTGCTGCAGCTGTATCTACAGGAATAGAGGTTGGAAATACACCCTGATAGATATAGCACTCCTCAAGATCACCAATTGTCAGATCTGCCCCATCAGAACGAACGGGCTTCGTCTGAGCAACTGCGACCCAGCCTTTGTAATTCTGTGGAATAAAACGATTGCCTTCCAGAGGACTCACACCTGTAAATGGATCAAAAACAGAAGCCCACCGACGAATGATATTCAGAATAGGCTGATTCTGGTATTCCCTAAAGGTCAGTGTAAACTCTCTCGTTGTAGTAACATTAGCAACATAAGAAGAGCCAATCTGTCCCTGGCCCATAATGTCAACTTTTGTTAGAGCCTGAGTATGGGGTGTAAATCCCTCTACTGTACTATGCAACCACTTAGAAGCAATCTGTACACCATCTGACCCATCAAATAGCTCAGAGGGAAGTCCATAGACTACCTGAAAATAACCAGAGATATAAGGCTGATTAGATCTCCAGTGTCCACCAATATCTCTAGTAAGAAAATCAGGCTTCTCTCGATCCCTAATAGCATTCGTAAATCGAGTAGCAAGTCTGCTGATAATTGTCGTCGAATCCGCCATATAATAATTCTCCTTTAGTTCTTAGAAATCGATAGGTCGGCGAGATCAGGTAGAAGATCTCGCCGATCTAATTTTTTTAATGGACAATGATGAATACATTGATCTTCTCGATTGCCCGAATCGGTGTAATATCGATAATTACATTCAATTCGGAAGCAACGTCATCGAATGTCACCGCAACATTGAAACTCTTCAGAACGGAGTACCTCTCAACACTGGACTCCAGGAACTTACTTAGGAAGTTTGTCACCCTAAACTGCGCCTGACCAATCCAGTACTGAGTTGCCCTTCTCTGGAGAATATCCTTCAGGAGTGTAGGAATTACCTTTCGAATATACGCAACAAACTTAGCTACATGGAGCCGCTTCAGGACCGACAGACGCTTCCATGTTGTGAACTGAGACAGAATATATTTTCCCTGAGGCTCAACAATCACACAATTAAGCTCTGCATCGAGAAGATCTCCACGCTCCGTATGATTGGATTTGTATGCAAGATCAATTGGTTCAGTAATTGCACCCTTCTCAATACCCGCGACAGGCTCCGCTAAGAAGTAAGCACCATCACAATAGAGATGACGCTCAAGTGCATGATAAACAGGAGTCATCCAGATTTTCTCACCAGTGAATGGATCTGTAATCTTACGATACTGAACATAAAGAGCTGAAGTCCAATCATTCCAGGGAACGTCGTCTTGACGAGCTGTCAGATCCTGGGTGTAAGAAGTTTTATAACTCCCAGTATCCCCAAGATGGATACAATCCTGCCGATAGCTGGCAAGATAGCGACCACCTTCCTGTACCGAAGCAGAATAACCACCCGTAATAACATAGTCGGGCTGATACCAGGGATAGACACACTCAGGCATCTGCTCAATCGAACCATCAACACTAGTGAGAGCACCCTGATAAGCTAACAGTACCTGACCGTCAAGATAATCGCGATCGGTCTCAAGATTCCCAGCGGAATTATACATCGGAAGAGTACGCCCAGTATTAACTGTTCCGTCCGTACCATTCTCAAGAGTAATCCCACCAGCGGCGATACTCCCAGTCGAAGAATCAACAGTAGCACCCGTCACTGTTAGTAACAACTGGACCTGTAAACGACGCTTAGTAGCTACCGTTTCAGTAACAGACCCAATCGCAATCAGACCATTAACAGCCTGGGCAGAAATGCATCCCACATAGTTACTGTTTTCGTTGATAACATCCTCAATGTACAGAATAGCACCAGAAGTAAGATCTTTAATTGTCGAGCCAAGTGCATTTGTTTTCGTCAGAGAGACAGTCCACGGACCCTCAAGTAGAGTTGATGTACCATCATCATTAACATAATAAACACCAATATCCATAAATAGATATTTATATAACACTGCACCATTTGTATCAGTGTACATCTTTTCTAGAGCGACGTTCCTGACACCCTTGATCTTAATTTTATTGTAGTAGGTACCCGCGCCTTTGGCATAAAAATACCAAACAACAGAAGAAGATAGTGGATCAAAAGCAGCTGTAGAAGTCACGCTTGTGGTGGGAACTGCCTGATATGGAGTACATCTATATGCATTCTTTCCAGAACCACTTGTACTCCCTTCATAATTTCTATCAAGTGTCAGTGTTAGTGTAGAGGTAGTCTTTGCTACAACCTGTGCAGCATACGCAACAGAATCACTCATTCCGTAAATCCACTCTCCAACACTAACAGCGTTGAAAGAACCACTGTTTCCTGCAACAATTGACTTGGAACCCGGTGTAAAAGTATAAATGGCATCAGTAGGGGGTGATGAACCGTAAGTGATTTTTGTACCAGAAGTAGAAGTCCGAATACTTGTATTGCTCCAGTACGCATCATTGGGCATGGCACGGACAAGAAGCAATTTACTTGAATACTGTAGAAATTTATCAGCAAGATAATGAGCCAGAGATGTTCGACGATAATTGGGTTGACCAAATAATTTATAAAACTGCTCACGAGAAGTTACAGTAACAACCCTATTGTGGGGACCGCGATCGCAGAGGGTTACAATATATCCCACTCGACCGGTTTCTAGAGATGTAGCTGCGTACGACGCATCTTCAATACTAACGTACACAGCAGGTTCACGTCTATCTGTAACCGGCATATTATCAATTCTCCTTTTGAAATTATTTTTTAATCTATATGCTCAAATATTTCTCTTTCCCCAACTTAATTGAAATGTTTCTTCTAAAAGATCATGTATCCTTGATTCTGTTATTTTCTCGTTGCTACTTCTTTAAAGAGCAACAGAAAATTTTTCCATTTTTAATTAATCAATAATACTTCTGATCTGAACATCATATTCAATTGTGGGATTCTTAAGAGATTTGAGATATAGATTGGACAATAGAGAAAATTATTAATCTTCGAAAAAGTGTATCAAAATTAGAATAAAATATACCACTGAATTGTTAAAGTAGACTCTTTCTCCTTCCATTTCGGCGCGAAACAAATGTGAGAGAACAATTTAGCGGTTGAACCTGAAACAAAGTATAGACCCGCTTCATCAACTTTAACAGACGCCCCCGCCCCAAGAGAAGTCGGTTCCCCTGCTGGCATAATACAAGTACACAACATTTTAGTATAATAGGTACATGATGATCCACCACCAGAATAGCTAACTGACTCTAAATATTTTGAGCCACCACTGTTTGTAATTGCTTTGACGGCTGTAGAAGTCCCACTTGGCTCCTGTAAATATCCAACCACTCCAAGAGAAATTGGTGAAATTAAACTGGTGTCGCAAATATACGGACCATTCAGAGTAACTGACGGGGGAGATCCAGAAACTGTTGATCCACCACTCCCAAACGCCACATGGGAAATGACGTAACTTGTCCAGTTTGGTCTTGATCCCCCACTGTATGCATAGCTATTAAAAACTCTTTGTGCTACATACTCGCGCCCCTGGGCAACAACTAAATTCGGACCTTCATCATAAATGAGCCCATTTTTTGTCTGTAAAAAAATTCTTACCCATCCAAGAGGACCTACGGCACCTCGCCTCATTTCCTGTTTTAACTTATCAAATATCCTATACTCTTCACTAATTGTTAATTTGTGCTCTGTCACTCGGCTTTCCTCCATATCTTATGGACTTGAGTGAGACTAAAAATAACTCTCCAAAGTGATTACAGTCCTGCCGGGAACTGAGAGAATTATCTTTAGATTTATCCTTCAATCAACTCATAGTCATCAGAAATTTGACTAGCACTTACTTCTCCTACATAATACGCTGACGATAGCGCTTCTGAAAGATTTGACAAATCATCTATACAGTTTAATATTAAATTATATATACCACTTTGAATTATTGATAAGGATGATTCTGATGTATAAACATCTAGTATAGAATAATCATTTGAAATAGTTTCTAAAGTACCTATTGGTATATAAATTGCACACGTATTAAAAAGATCTAATAACTCTTCAGTAGAAGAAGATCCAACTGTTAATTTAAAACCATATCCGGATAGAATTGAAACTGGAGACTCTGCATTATAAACATCTAGTATAGAATAATCATTTGAAATAGTTTCTAAAGTACCTATTGGTATATAAATTGCACACGTATTAAAAAGATCTAATAACTCTTCAGTAGAAGAAGATCCAACTGTTAATTTAAAACCATATCCGGATAGAATTGAAACTGGAGACTCTGCATTATGAGTAATTCCAAAAAGATAATCAACTGAGAATGATAACACACTTGCTAAAGACAATCTATATATAAATCTCAATAAACTCTCATCATCAATAAAGACCTGATTGAATTTATCAGAACACCTAATTCCACTCTCCCAAATACTATAAATCTCAACATGATATGGCTTTAAATTATACAAAATGGTGTACGAAACCGTTTTATCGGGACTAACCAAAATTTGTGGTAGATATCTTAGAAAATAATCAACATATTGATTAAAGTATGAATCACCACTATATGTTGAAGCATACAACAATAGTGATGAATAAATTTCATTTAAAATTAAGTTAATCTCTTCTTTTTGACCAATATGAGAGCTATTAATTCTATCATCAATATACGTTATTAATTGAGCATTCTCAATCAGAAGCTCATTAAACATATCATTATATGTTGTAGCATCACTGTTATCAAATGTATAAAACGCTTCTGATATATCTTTGAAAAGCTCATCTCTTAATTTTTGACAATTATCATAATCACGATCTGACGCATTGACGATTTCTATATCGTTATACCTATCAATAATAGATTGAAGATTATCGATTGTAGTGGAAGTTGTGCCTATAAATAGTGGAAATCCCAAATCACTATAGACAAACCTTAAAAGACCTCTCGCCGCAAAGGCCGTCCATGTCACATTATAATATCTGGTTAAAAGATAGTACCATAAAAAATAAACGGTTTTTAACTGCACTGCTAATGATTGATCTTGGAAATAAATGTCTAAATAATTGTCCTTATATGTGTGAAGAAAGACGGCAACAATAACATCATACAAAATTGAAACGTCCGTTACAAGATCATTATCAAAAAGAAGAATATTTGATTTTAGCGGCAAGATCAATTTTTCTTCTTCATATAAAGCCTCTAGTTGCTCCTCACTCACAAGCAAAGAAGGTACAGAATTATAAATTGTGGCATAGGGAATGGAATCAAGCCGGCAATCCATATCACTATGTTGATAAATAACAACTGGCTTGAATACCCAATTTGTCCCTTCTCTATCAATGAATAATTCATATATGCTAATTCTGTCACTAAATGCGTTCGCTACCTTCTGGAAGAAAGATACTGTACCTTTATATCTTTCAAAATCAGCCAAGGTCTTTAAGAAAATGATCTTATTGGTAACGGACAAATTATAAATTATCTCTTTAGGAACACCTATAGCAATTAATAACTTATCGTAGATTTCAATAGCACCAAAATTTGCTTCTTCGAAAAACTGCTTAAGACTATTGGGAACACTAAAATAGAGATAATTATAATAGTACTCGACTAAATTATTAATTAGTGTATCATAAATCTTCTCTTCTGAGTAAGGTGCAAAAGGTTTAATATAAGAATTGAAAAAATTTCGAACATCTTCAAGTGTTAGAGGGGAAAAACTTACGTACTCATTATCTTGTGTGAAATTAGGATCAGTCGACACATGAGATCTCCTTCTTTTTTCCCTATATAATTGATGTCACTCAAAACGCTGCCTGAGTCAGTTGATAAGCATATAATAACATTTCATCAATTTTATTCTGAGCTTCTTTATGAGTCACTGACCAAGTATAATCTTCTACTTTATTAGTTAACAAATTATAAACATGATAAGTATAATTTCCAGGCACAAAGCACATAGCTTCAATACTTGGATAAACTTGTGTGAAATTCATCTTATCTAAATAACCATAAGGAAACTTATATTTCTCAAAAATTCGCCTATATTTTGAAGTGTACATTTTCTTGAAGAATATTATAACTTCATTGGTCTCAATCGGCGCGAGCTGATTGTATTGATACAAATCATAATATGGATCATAGAAATCCGCCAGCTTATCGAGAATACTTTCACATTGATCAAACTTTTTTATAAATGATATGTACTCATCATAAGTAACATAACTTTCTTCAGCCATGTTATACACATAGTGTTTCAATATTTTCAGTTCCTGCGTAGTCCTAATAGGAGCATACTCCAGCTCAAGCTCAAACCATCTCACATTGGGAGAGGAATGAACAGCATTAACGGCAGTACGCAATCCTGACACTCTAAAGATCTCTCCCGATGACACTGGCTCATAAAACATCACAAGATCATGTATCCTCGGCGAATTAATTGAATAAGTAACAATTGACGAAGTAGCATCCATCATCTGACCACGTAGATCAGGAACATTAGCTGCTGCATTTACAATTGGAGCAAGATAATATGTTGGAGTAAAATCATAAATATTAAACATCAACTTAGACACATGATATAAATCATAGGTGGCATCTAACTTATCATCATAGATAGATTGATCTATATCAATGTTAAAATATCTGACAAAAGCACTCGGTCGCTTTGTGTTCATATAATAATTAATTAACCTAAGATACTCATCATGATATGTCGATACTATCTGAGGATCGTGTATAGCACTCTGCATTATACAACCTCATTATACTTCAATTCATATATAGAAATAGTTTTTTTGTTATTAAAATACATTTTTTACAGGAGGGTAAAAAGCATGATTAATCGACCAAAAACACAAACTACAAACCCTACCCAAGTTGTTATCTCATCAGATCAACATTTTATTCTTTCAAAAAGTATTGGGAATTACACTGATGTTGTTAGTCCTTTTAAAAGGATACGAGATGATAGGTATGCCTCTGTGTTTGTCCTCCCTATCAGTCAGCTACACCGCGTTCAGAATCTGTATAACTCGCTCTCATCTATTGCTCAGTACACTGTCATAGATAACAACATCAGGTTTGACTGTGTCAGTAATCTTCCTGAGGACATATTCGGAAATGCGACAGAGGGATACATTCATTTCTCTGCCGTTAAACAGTATAAAAAAGAAAGTGGCAAAAAGGACAATTTAGAAATTGTTATAGATCCTAGATTAGTTTTTCAGATTGTTGAGAATGAGCCACAGGTTTTCAAATTTAGTCAAAAAATTAAATTCAAAAGTGATTTTCTCAAAGCATTCCCTATCATATTAAAACCTGGGTTCATATTTTCGACTGTTAATAAAACTCTTTGTCAGCTATTTATCTCTGTATACAATCCCAAAGAAATGTTTGTCGGCGAATGTTCTAGATATGGGATTATCAGTGTAATACAATATATCCTGCCGTTGTGGCCGATTTTCGACATTTATATTGGGAAAAGTATTCAGATTAAATTCCAGGAAGAGTTCATTCAGGATAGATTCAGCAAATTTGAGACTCCAATTCTATTATATATAAGTTACAATTTGGAGAACCCAGAAGAAATTACAATTATGAACTTTGGAGATTATATAAGCATCGAGTAAGGAAATTCGAGATTACCGGCGAGATCAAGTTAAAGATCTCGCCGGTATTTTTAACTACTCGTCCCAGAAAATTCTACGTTAATTTGCTTTCTCTGTTCATTATTAATCTTCAACAAAATTACCACTGAATATTCTGTATTAGCTCCCATTGACGTGGGTATAATTTGCATATCTTCAACAACAATATCAGCATCAACTTGATCAGCTATAACTTGAATAATATTATTAATTTCATTAGAGATCAGGGTTTGACGGAGATTCAAATCTCTAGTCTGCAACTGAAACTTCAACCTACTTCCAAAGGTGGGATCCCAAGGATAAGTCCCCGGAAGAATCAGTAAATAATTCTTCAAATACTCAACAATAAGATCTGTCACATTCTCAATAGTCTGAAAATCATTATACTTTGAAATGGTCGACTTGAAGTCATAAACAACCTTATACTTAACATCAAGCTGTTTTTCAAAATATTGTCTGATAATATACTGTATTCTAACGGGTAATTCCTCGAGATCATAAACATCTTTAAATGTTCTCAGAGATAAAGGAATTTGTCTTTGAATAGATTTTGGCAATTTTGAGAGATCTACTTCCATATACACTACCTTCTTCTCACCAGCCTCTTCTGATTCGCCTTAATTTGGGCCATCTTCTGATCATAAAGCTTCTTTTCTCGCTTTTTCTCGTCAATTTGCCTCAAAATCACATCATTATACAGTGGATATGGAAGATTCAAAATCGAAACCAAATCACCACTGTTTTCAAACAGTACCTGATAAAGTAAAAAATTATCGATGAAATACTTATAGCTCTTCGCTGCTCGCTTCTCTACCAAATAAGCTTCGACGAAAAAACTCAATCTCAAGATCGATCTGGAATCTTATCTCATTTCCACAACTTGGACAATTAATCAAAGTATAAAACTTTGGATAATATTTATCAAATTTGTTTCGATATATCTCGAAGAAGTCCTCAGATACAACATGGGGGACGTAGCTCGAGAAAGCCAACAACATCTCAGACATATTCTCAGTGCGAGGAACATCAGGACCCATCGACATGCCTTTCTTTCTAATAGAAACGGCTTTTGATAATAACGTCATCTGTTCCTTCCTCGTAAAGAGAGCACCAGTCTGAGTTAAGTTATTCTGCAAAGCGTCAATTGATAGATTACTCATCAACCTATTATTATCACGAATCGATGGCAATCTACTTTCAAACCTGTAAATATAACCCTCGTACTCAACTTCAATTGGATAAATATAATCGTAAAACTCTTGCTCTTCCTCCCATACTGTAAAGGTATCTTCTTGAATTAACTTATCTAGTAAAATTTCATATTTGAATTCTGTTTTACAATTTGCTTTATCACAGACAAATTTTCTGTGTCCGAGCGTTTCGTATGTAGTCTTGTAAAGCGCCCAGATCAGACAAATTTTGTCAATATTAGAAAGTGTTGCGCAAAATCTTTCGAAATTCTCCTTCACTGGTGTCGCACCTTCTGCTAAAACCATCTCAGAATGATCGTACAACATCCGAGTAATTTCTCTATCGTAGTTAACAGGAGATGTGAGAGATGTCCTTAAAGCAAGATCATCACCAACTTTTAAAGGAGTAACAATCGCCTGTTTTCTGGCAATAGGCAGAGGAACTTCCTGCTTCTTAATACCAGCAACGGCTTCTGCTGCTGCCAAAAATGAACTTAACATCGTGCCTCCCATTTTTTCTTTTTCTAAACTTTGTTCAAATGTTGCGAATAATCAATGCTCTTAACTACTTGATTAATCGCCTTGTCTGTCCTCAAATTATGAATTAAATCCCGAACAATTTTAGACTCAAGTGTCGTTTGACTATAATAAACTCTTGGATTGTCATATGTATTTAATTAATCGTAATACGTTTTGATTTTCTCTCATATAGCTATCAATTAAATAGACATTTTTTGAAATCTCTGAACTTGAGTTACCTTTTACTAATATAACTAAAATTGTTGCCATCTATAGTCACTTAATTTGATGGATACCGGCGAGATCTTTAACTTGATCTCGCCGGTATCCAGTTAACTATTACGCTAGATGGGTATCAAGACCACTGATCGTAACAACACCAAGACCATCGGTACGCGCGATCTCAATCAGCGTCCGAGCCTTGACGAAGTTCCTGGTGTTACCATCAGTTACTTCTGTCACGATGTAAATGGGCTGATAAACTAGATCAATAATAGTAGATTTCTCAAGAGCATCATTAGGAGCCTTCGTGGACAGATAGATCTTACCCTCATTGATGGCGTTACTCTCAAGTACCTTCATCTTCAGGAAGGAAGCCGTATCCCCGGTCCAACCAAGACCACCCTCACCCTGACCAATACCAGGCATAGCAAGAGCCAGAGTCTGCAGAGAGCGAAGCAGAGCTGCAGTCTTAAGGCCAGCAACCAGATAAGACGGATACATATTGAAGTTCCTGCGAATCGTACCAGCCACGATAGCAATACGAGGAATAACAGACTTAAACACATCAATGATATTACCAGGCTCAAACCTACCACCTGTAATATCATAGCTGGCAAGATTCATGCTCAGACTCGTACCATTAGTGGCCATATCGGCCTCTGCAGCCGCCA
>ERZ795051.5189-NODE-5189-length-11585-cov-6.196184_pt1 | contig 11585 bp, 17 predicted proteins | sample MGYA00375135_ERZ795051 | MGnify/ENA primary metagenome ERZ795051 (study PRJEB30180, sample SAMN05720222) | activated sludge metagenome | isolation source: Anaerobic digester | place: Japan | collected 2015-05-26 ... | reverse complement strand
CATAATCATTCTCTGCATGTATATTAGCACCGTTTTCAATTAATAATTTTACAATGCTATAATATCCATTATATGCTGCCCACCGTAATGCGTAATCATTTCTTGTGTGTATATTAACATCATGTTCGAGCAACAATTTAACAATGTTATAATGATTATTATATGCTGTCCATTGTAATGCATAATCATTATCTGCATGAACATTTGCACCTTCATTAATTAACATCTCAATATTATCAATCACCTTCCCAACATATTTCAAATTAACTTCATGAGCCTTATATTTTTTTGGTTCACCCGGATTCTCGTATATTTCACCAATAGGGTCTACTTCATATAATTCTGTACCGTAATCTATGAACGCCAATATATCTTCTCTGGCGAAATATATTCCACCCGGTTCACAATCACCACTCGGATTAAATGGTAATGGGTCAATGTTTATGCCCTCATGGTATATTATACCGTTATGTCCTTCTGGGTTTACTATTTTGTAATATTTCATATTATTCTTTTTTATTTGTTTATGTAACTTTCGTATATAACAATTTTTCGATAATTATAGGGCATCAATAGCTGACCGCACATCGTGCCAAAATTTCCTCCTTGAAACTGCTTTTGTTCCTATAACCTTTGAACCGTTTAAAATCTCATCACAAACAATGAGTGCGCACTGTTTTGCTATATTAATTTTCATTTTTTCGCCTTCATAGCGAGCAGATGGCGGCTCAGAGATTCTATTAGTTGAAGTCCATTCAGATATATAGTTGTAGTATCTATTTATCAATTCATTTGCTTTTTCTTCTGGTGTCATATAGTTTTTTTTTGTTAAAAAGTTTATTCGTGAATGATTACATAATCAGTTTTTTGACTTATCTTATTGATAAGTCTTTCATAATCAAAGCGAAATGTATGTTCAATATCATCCAACTTTTCTTGAATTAACATTAAGTCGTCAATCGAATATATGTAGCTATTAAGTGGCTTTGAGTAAGCAAAAAAATAATCGCCTCTATATTTGTTTGTAATTTCAACAAATTTATCGTAGTCATAATTAATTGTAATTATATTTGATAGTTCTGTAATTCTTTCGCTTTTCCCATAAATTTCATTATCATCCAACTTTATTTTATCATCTGTTATATGAACTACATTATATTCACCATCAATTTTTATGGCAAGATAATAAAAATATCCATATAATTTAGCCAATCTTATTGCCTTGTCCATCAACTGACTATTAATTTTAATTTTATGACGATAAAAATAATCATCTATATTACATAATAATTGATCATGGTCGAAGTTTAAGAACCATAATTTATTTGCTTTTACATTTGTATTTTCCATTTTGAATTTTATTTAAGGTTAAAAAACTCATTTAAAATTTCTTCATTTTCAAATTCGTAACCACTATAGTGAATTGGCAAATTATAGTGTTTGTCTAAGCAATCGAACCATCCAAACTTCCCTTTCATTTCCCTTTTTGTTTCGTAAAAATAGCTTGGTTTATTTATGATTCTTTCCCTATAAATAGCATTAGATTTTAAAAATTCCAATTTCCGGTTTTCCAATTGTTTTCTATAATCTTCTTTCTTTTCTTTTTGTAATTCAAACAATTCATAATTTCTTTTGTAATTATCGAAATTAGTAGCAATGTCAACTATTTGTTTTGAATTGAGAAAATAAGTTTTATTCATTCCACCACCATAGCGTTTTGGAATTTTACCTGCATGATGCCATTCCATGTTCGGTATTGCAAACATTATTATATTTTTAATTAATGCAACATCTAATCCGGTAGCTTTTTTAAATAATTGCGTAGCTTCGCCAAGTGTTAATTTTCCAACATCATTTCTTGCATCTTCGTGTCGCTTACTAACAAACTTATTGCATGAAATTCCACCACCTATGTAATAATTATCTTCATTAAAATCAACATGTGAATAGCTTTCTATAATAGTTGATAATGTTATTTTAGTCTTTCTCATAATGTCGTGATTTAATGTTATTAATCGTGAAACAACAGTAGGCAAAGATTAACTCTGCCCACTGTTATGTAATTACTTAAAGTAACACTTTAATAGACGGCTGTATATAATTGATAACCAATACATTATTTTTGTTATCTATTATCCTTTTAGAATGGTAATTCATTATTGTCTTTACTATTTACACTATCATCAATATCGTCATTAATGTTATCATTTATATCATTATCAATGAGTGTAGTGTTTGTATTATCTTTCTTATTGTTCAGAAAATCCGGTAGTCCATCATCATTGCTAATACTATTATTAATGTTTTGTGTTGATTCTTTTTTCTGCATTTGTTCTTTAATGTAATCATCGAAGTGTAAGCTCTTATTAAATTTAATAACTTTGCTTTCATCGTTTGATACAAAAAATCCTGATATGGAATTATTTACTATATATGGTGAATACACATCGTATCCCTTTTCATTTTGTCCTTTATATTTTCCACCTAAACACCAATATAAATACTTATTATATATATCTAATTTCTTAAAGTCATTCACGAAGTCTTTTAATGTATCATGTTTACCATCTAATTTTATAAATTCATCATGAACTCCACATGCCTTAGCTATTGTTTGTAATTTTGATATTGTAATATCTATTGTATTTTGTTTCTTTAAATTAATAAGATAGTTGCTAATGTCTGTAAATGCAACTGCACCTTTATATGTTACTCCTTTCTTAGTTGTTATACCAACAAATGAATCATCTTCTTTTGTTTCTAATACAAGTGAAATATTTGCTAAGTCCTTTGTAATTTCACGATAATTAATTTCTAAAATTCTTGCATGGCAATTACCAAAGTCAATAATTTTCTTTTTAAATTCTTCGCCTTTTGATTTGTTAATGTTGATTTTCATAATTGTAATTATTTAATTGTTAATAGTTCCGTTTATTACTTTTAATAATTCATTTTGTATTGAAGTTTTTATATCATCAAAATATTTATATGGCAAAAATACAAATTCTATATTATTAATATCTATTGGTTTTAAATTTTCTATTTCTTCATTTAATATATCATGTAATTTTTTATTTTTATCTTTATCAAATTCATATATATACACATTTTTATTATGTGAATTATCAATAGATATGTAATTATTTTTCTGTGGATGCAAAACTATATTAAATATAAATTGTTTAATGACAATTGTATCATTACTATTTATATCTATACCATAATAATATTTTGCTATGAAATTTGTTTTTGTTAATTTGTTTACTATACATTTATTTTGATTAATAATAGCAGTTTTTACCTGATATATTTTATTGTCATAATGTTCACTAATTGATATTTTCATAACAAATTAATCTTCGATTAGTTCAAATCTTAAATCACCGGCTTCAAAATCTGGACGTTCAATTAATAATTGCAAATCATTTTTCTTTGCGAAGTCCAATACAAACTTCATACTTTCTTTATCTAATGCTGAACAATCAAAGTGCATGACTTTTAAATCTTTTAAAATCATAGAACCTAATAGCATTGCAACAATATATAATTGGCTTGTTGCTAATGTTTCCCTACTTAATATCAATCCCTTGTAATATATATTTTCACCATCAATTGTAATTCCATCAGGCAATGTAATACTTGCTATTTTTTCTTTTATTGAATTATTAATATTCACAATTTTATTATTAATGTCTTCAACTTTTAGTTTCAATGATTTTATTTCATTTTGCAGATTTATATATTCATCTTTTGCTTTTAGTTTTGAATTATGTTCTTTTGCATTATTAATTTTTTCGTCAATTTCAGTAAGATTTGGATATTCTGGATATGCTAAGTTTACAAATTCACCAAGATATTGTTTTAATCCATCAACGGTTTTCTCCGGTTTTATTTCTATTTTATTTATTTGTTCGTATAGATTATTTGCAATATCTTTAAAGTCATCATATAAACTAATCATTTCATAAGCCATCAAAAGTCTATTTTTCTTTTCAGCATTTTCCTGTTGTTGTTTATTGTACGCCAACATTTTTGATAGCAGTTCATTGTATTTTTTATCATAATCCTCTCTGTTTTTCTTATTTTTATTATCAATATCTTCCTTTTCTTTATTGTATTTATTTAATATAAATTCTCTTTGCTTGTATAAACTATCAATATCTATTGGTTCTTCATCAATATAATCAATATTTTTTAATAATATTTCTTTTTCAGAAATCATGTTGTTCCATATCTTTTTTTCATTTTGATATTCTAACAACATTTTCTTTTCTTCACTTACGTCAATATTAAATATCTTAGTTATATACTCATATTTTTCTTTTGGTTGTAATTCTAAAAACTTATCTATATCAAAAGGCTTTCCAATATATTTCCCTATAATTTCTTTTGTTGCTCTTACTTCAATACCATTTGATCTATATATTAATTTTTCTTTCCCCTCACTTGTAATTATATATTTAAAAGAACATCCATCGCTCATTATAATTTCTGATATTCCATCCTGTTTTTTATCCTTTAAAATTGAGTTATCATTTGTTTTATTTAGTGATAATCTATCGAATAGAAATCTTATGAACGTTGTTTTCCCTTTTGTATTCCCACCAATAATATATGCGGTATTTCCATTCAATTCGATTTCAAATTCACTAATTGATTTAATGTTCTTAACTTTACTTTTAATAATTTTTGTTGCCATAATTTATAATTTTAATAATAACTTTCTAATAGTTTAATCATTCTTTTGTCATCATTATGCTTTGCCCAACGCAATGCATCGTCATCATTAGCATGAACATCTGCATCGTGTTCAATTAATAATTTTACAATGCTATAATGTCCATTGTATGCTGCCCAACGTAATGCAGCATCATTTTGTGCATGAACATTAGCACCGTTTTCGAGCAATAATTTCACAACATTATAATGTCCATTACATGCTGCCAAACGTAATGCATAATCATCTCTTGCATGTATATCAGCACCGTTTTCAATCAATAATTTCACAACATTATAATGTCCATTACCTGCTGCCCAACGTAATGCATAATCATTTTGTGCATGAATGTCAGCACCATGTTTGAGTAATAATTTCACAACATTATAATGTCCATTACCTGCTGCCCAACGTAATGCTTCATCATCATCTGCATGTATATCAGCACTGTGTTCAATTAATAGTTTCACAATATCATAATGTCCATTGTATGCTGCCCAACGTAATGCAGCATCATCATCTGCATGTATATCAGCTCCCTCATTAATCAACATTTCAATATTGTCAACCACCTTTCCTACGTATTTTAAGTTTACTTCATGAGCCTTATATTTCTTTGGTTCACCCGGATTCTCATATATTTCACCAATTGGCTCTACTTCATACAATTCAGTTCCATAATCAATAAATGCCAATATATCTTCCTTAGCAAAGTATATTCCGCCCGGTTGACAATCACCTTTTGGATTGAATGGTAATGGGTCAATGTTTATGCCCTCATGGTATATTATACCGTTATGACCCTCTGGGTTTACTATTTTGTAGTATTTCATATCATTTTGTTTTATCTGTTTATGTAACTTTCTAATAGTTTAATCATTCTTTTGTCATCATTATGCTTTGCCCAACGCAATGCATCGTCATCATTAGCATGAACATCTGCACCATGTTCAAGTAATAATTCAACAACATCATAATGTTTATTTCTTACTGCACAACGTAATGCAATATCATTACATGCACGAATATCTGCTCTATATTTAAGTAATAATTCAACAATATCGTAATATCCATTATTTGCTGCTAAATATAATGCAAAATCATCATTCGTATGTACATCAGCACCACATTCAATCAATAATTTAACAATATTATAATGTCTATTGTTTGTTGCAAATCGTAATGCATAATCATTCTCTGCATGTATATTAGCACCGTTTTCAATTAATAATTTTACAATTTCATAGTGTCCATTCTCTGCTGCCCAATGCAATGCATTATCATTTTGTGCATGAACATCAGCATTATATTCGAGTAATAATTTAACAATATCATAATGTCCATTTTTTGATGCCAAACGTAATGCGTAATCATTATCCGTAGGAATATTAATACCATTTTCAATCAATACTTTGATAACATTTTGATGACCATTTTCTGCTGCCCAATATAATGCATAATTTTTACCTGCATGTATGTTAGCCACTTCCTTAATCAGCATCTCTATGTTGTCAGTTATCTTTCCAACATACCTTAGGTTGACTTCATGTGCCTTATATTTTTTAGGCTCACCCGGATTTTCATATACATCACCGATAGGCTCAACCTCATACAATTCAGTGCCGTAATCTACAAATGCCAATATATCTTCCTTAGCAAAATATATACCTCCCGGTTCACAATCACCACTCGGATTAAATGGTAGAGGGTCAATATTTAATCCCTCATGGTATATTATACCGTTATGACCCTCTGGGTTTATTATTTTATAGTACTTCATAGTAAAACACTTTATGTTTAAAAATCAAATTATTACAGTAATTTAAAGTAAGTAGTTTTGTTCATCATCTTCATTTAAGTCATTATTTATTACAGGAGTTGTTATAGTTATACTAAACTTTGGTAATAGCTTTATTTTATAAATATCTGATACTATTGGATATGACTGATTACCATATTTCAAAATAAAGTATTTCTTTGCAATTTCTTTATATTCTTTTATTTCTTTTTCTTTATCTAACATCAATAAATATTTGCTTGCATATGTTGCATCTGATTCATCTCCTTCAACATACTTAAATCCTCTGTCTGATATGTTTGACGTGTCTGATATTAAACTTAGTAGATTTGTTTTTATATTACTCAAATTTGTTATATTAAATTCTGTATAGAAATTGTCATTTACTTCATTAATCTTCAAGTCATTTATAATACATGTATTTAATATGTCGTAAAATTCTTTTGTTTTTTGTATTAAATAATCTAACTGTGATTCATATGTATCTAATAATATTTTACTTAGTATTAAATTTTTATTAGACACTAATGTAAATATATATCCATAATCAACATTAAAAACTAATTGTTGTAATACTGATTGCCATGCGTATTTTCCAATTGATACTTCAATATTATTTGTTTTAATTGAAAATAAATCTATGAATTTTGTTTCAATTGGTATTGTTAATCCATCATCATCTATAAAATATCCATCCGGTGAAACAATGAATGGTACATTATCTAAATAAAGAATATAAGATTCATTGCATCTATGGCTTTTTCTTAGTTTCTTATTTTCTAAATAATTATACATTGTCTGTTCTTCATTGTATTCATAGTAATCAAACTTGCTTAATATATCATTTTCAAATATAGTTCCTAATGACATGTAGGAATTATTAAATTCATTCATAAATCCAAGTTTTGCGAATAATAAATCCTTAATATTTTGGTAACTATTGATTCCCATAATAGCACCAACTTCGCTTGCTCCAACATATTTATTTCTAAGTGCAAGCCATTCCGGTGATTTTTGAATGATGTTAAGTTTTTCTACCTTGATTTCCATTTTATTTGTATTTTTTAAATGATTCGTTTTTGTTTATTAAATAATTCCATTGATTATCTGTTAGTTCTGACCAATTGCAGTTCTTTACAAATTGAACGCATCCATTAGCAATTAATAACACTCGAAATTTTGTTGGACATTTTTTTAATAGTGAATCAAATGTCTTAAATTGCTTAACATAATTTAAAAAATCTTCATTATGAATTGATTGTTCAACATAATCAACAAATTCTGTTATGTTATTGAATGTTAATGATTTCATTTTAGTTCCCTATTTGGTGTTGTATTAATTGCCTCGAAATATTAGCATAAATATCATTATCAATAGCATCTACCATGAATTGTTGTAATGCAGTTTTTCTTGTAAGTGTATGTTTTATTAATAATTTATATGAATTTGTTCGTCCCCAATAATTTCCTATATTTTCCTTTAGCATTATACATATCATTTTCTTTTTGTTGTCATATAAATATGCTATTGGTATTAAATAATTTACAAGCAAAAATTTTTTCTGTTGAAATAAGATAAATATTTCCAATATCTTTTTATAGAAAGTTGACTCAGAGTTATATTTGAAAAATATATAAACGAATTTATACTTCATATCATTTTCTATATTAATGCTTGTTATAACTCTGAATCGAAACTTTCCGTTATTTAGATATTTTTTATAAAAATATTCATTAAACTGATATTCTCTTGTTATCATTTTTTTTATTGCAAATTTAGTGATTAAATTCTACATAATCAAATTTAGATTATAGTTTTTTTTAATTCACTTAATTGTTGTTCTATTGATTGGATTAATTGCCGTTTAATCTTATTACAACTTTTAATTTCATATTGTTCAATTAATTTATCATATTCATCTATATCAACGATAATTAATTTCATGTTATATTGATTTAATATATTGTTGATTGTAGTAAGTTGTTTTATAACATCATATAAATTTATTGTTAGCATAGCCTTTTAATAATTTAATCATTTTTTCATCACCATTATATGTTGCCCAATGTAATGCACAATCATTATCCGCATGAATATTTGCACCATGTTCGAGTAATAGTTCCACAACATTATAATGACCATTATTCGCTGCCCAACGTAATGCATAATCATCATTCGCATGAATATTCGTACTGTGTTCAATTAATAATTTAACAATTTCATAGTGCCCATTTTCTGCTGCCCAACGTAATGCTTTATCATTCTCTGCATAAACATTAGCACCATGCTCGAGCAATAGTTTTACAATATTATAATCTCCATTACTTGCTGCCAAACGTAATGCGTAATCATTATTTGTATGAATATCAACACCGTATTTAAGTAATAATTCAACAACTTTATGATGTCCATTATTTACCGACCAACGTAATGCTTCATCATTCTCTGCATGAACATCAGCACCATGTTCGAGCAATAATTTCACAACTTTATAATGTCCATTACCTGCTGCCCAACGTAATGCGAAATTTCTATTCGCATGTATATCAGCACCTTCCTTAATTAACATCTCAATATTGTCAGTTATCTTTCCAACATACTTTAGGTTGACTTCATGTGCCTTATATTTCTTAGGTTTACCCGGATTTTCATATACATCTCCAATAGATTCAACTTCATACAATTCTGTTCCATAATCTATAAATACCAATATGTCTTCTTTTGCGAAGTATATTCCACCCGGCTCACAATCACCACTCGGATTAAATGGTAATGGGTCAATGTTCAAACCTTCATGGTATATTAAGCCATGATGACCATCTGGGTTTACTATTTTGTAGTATTTCATAATTTCTATTTTTTAGTTAAAATAATAATTTATAACTATAGTTTTTTTAAAATTGATTTTAACTCTAAGAATCTCGAAACTTCCCATACTAAATTTTCAATCTCATCGTAATCAATTAATTTGTATAACTTGCTTTTTTCATAATCGAATGATAACAAAATGTCAATGTCTTCGCTTATGTCCATTTCATGTGATTTATAAATATTATGTATCAATTCAATTATGAAATTCATTTCATCTTTTATATAGTTCTTTAATTTATTTATTTTATCATTATTCTCTAATTCATTCATTTCATGATAAATATCTTCTGTCTTCATAGCTATTTTGTTTTTAGAATTGTTTTCAATTTATTGATATAATTTTTGTCTTCTGCATAGGATTTTAGAAAATTTAAGTATGCATTATCATCATTTTCTTTATAGTATTTTGATTTCTTCCAATATTTATTTTGCCATAATGAATAATCTTTCAAGCATTCAATATATGAAGAATATCCGGCATGATCATGGTCTATATATAATGATGTCTTTTCTCTTTGATATGCCATTTTCATTCCTAATATATTATTGTTTTTTACTGCAATGTTGCTATTCAAATTCTTTCCGGCTTCTAATTGTATTTGTGCCTTTACAATTTCTTTATTAGATATATTGAAATGGTTTAGCCAATAATCAATATTATCCCAATTCAATATTGTTTTACTATAAATGTAATTGCTATTGTATTTTTCAATAGATTTAATATTCTTTTGTAAATTCTTTAATAACTTTATTTTTTCATTATCAATATTGATTTTTATTGCTATTCCCAAAATAATCAATACACTTAAAATAAGTGATGATAATATTAATCTATTTTTTGTTTTTAAGTTTCTATTAATGTAATAATCAATATCATTTTTAAGTTCATTATCTGTTACAATAGTTATAAATTGTTTTAGTTTCATAATGCTTATTTTTGTTTAATGAAAAATAGGTGGCTGATTACCAACCACCTGTAAACTAATTATTGTTGATTACTGATGATATGCATAATAAAATTTGTCATTAAATTCAAATTCTATTTCACTACCATCATAATGATTTAATGCATTTCCTCTCCCATCAATTTTTGCATCTTGAATCCATTTTTCTTCATTAAAATATTTTATCATATCTTTAGGCAGATCAGAATATACACATTCTTCAAGATAGGATTTTAGTTCTTCTTCCCAATAGTAATCCATCGTTTCATCATCACCGGCAAGATATGTTGTTCCATATACATTATAATAATCACCATTGATTTCAATACAATTTAATCCCTCTAATGATAATTTTTCTTCAAAACAAAAAAGCATTACAATTGGGATTTGTTCTTCATCAAATAATTCCGTGTTTTTTATTGCATGATATATTTGATTTTTATCATAATTATATAAATCAACTAATGCCATTTCATTGTTTTCTTCTATAAGTTCTTCAATTATATTTTCCAATGTATCAACAATATCTTCCGGTAATTCTCTTGTTAACCATGAAGTACCATATTTATATCCATTATCTTCATATAAGCCAATTGATTTTAAATATTCACATCGCTCAACATAATCAACGTTTTTACTTCCAAAGTGTTTATATAATGCTTCTTCTTGTTTTTCTGTGCCAGAGTGCATATCATTCAAATGCCATTCATTCCATATATCTACAAGTTCTTGTTGTGCATTTGTTTTTGGTTTAATATTATCTACAATTTGTCCATATGAATTACCATAATCACCAGACATACTTAATCTTCCATCAGCAATTTCAATATATACGGTACATTTAACATTTTTTGCATCAATAAATGATATTTTTCTATCAAGATAATTTTTCATATTTATTTTTTTAAAAAAATTAATAATTATTTTACAATTTGTTCTTTAATATAAAATGACATGTGTTCATTATCAACACAATAGCGTTCGTTATAGTTTTTAACTTCACTATCTGCTGTAATGAAATCTTTGCATAGTTCCATGACGTCTCCATATGGAGACATTACACAGTAAACTGTTTTTGTTTCTTGTTTTGATTCAATAGTTGTATTCATAATTTTATAATTTATTTGTTTATGTAACTTTCTAATAATTTAATTATTCTTTTGTCATCGTTATATCTTGCCCAATGTAATGCTTCATCGTTATTTGCATGAATATTCGCACTATGTTCAATTAATAATCTCACAATTTCATAAT
>ERZ795051.5182-NODE-5182-length-11603-cov-4.885175_pt1 | contig 11603 bp, 7 predicted proteins | sample MGYA00375135_ERZ795051 | MGnify/ENA primary metagenome ERZ795051 (study PRJEB30180, sample SAMN05720222) | activated sludge metagenome | isolation source: Anaerobic digester | place: Japan | collected 2015-05-26 ... | reverse complement strand
ATTCAAAACATAATGGTGTAAATAATTTGCTTATAGAAGAAGACTTAAAAGCTCAAAATAGCTTTAAAATACAAAGAAATAAATATGAAAATGATATTTTCTGGTATTTATGGAGTGGCAAGGATTCGCCTTTGTTTGGTAAGAAAAAGATGGCAACATTTGAAAGGTATTTTATTGAGGAAAAAGATGCACATGAAGAACCGAAAAATCATTATTATTCTTTCAGAGATAAAGTAGAAATAGCAGATAAAATACTTAGAGAATTTTCAATAGAAGATGGAATTATTGTAAATGGCCATGTGCCAGTTAAAGTCAAAAAAGGTGAAAATCCAATAAAGGCAGATGGAAAACTTCTTGTAATAGATGGCGGTATGGCTAAGGCATATCAAAAAGAAACAGGGATTGCGGGATATACACTGATATATAGTTCAAACCATCTTTTACTTGCACAGCATTCTCCTCTTATAGATGAAAAAGAGATAATAAAAAATAATTTTGATCTTGTCCCTAACCTGATAACTGTCAAAGAGTTTAAAACACCAATACTTATAAAAGATACAGATATAGGAAAAGAACTTCAGATGCAGATCTTGGCTCTTGAAGATTTGATAGATTATTACAAAAAGAGTGCAAGGCTGTAAAATTTTTATTCATCAACTTTATTTTTGACTGATATATTTAAAGATTATTAAAAATAAAAATCAATGGTTAGAAATCCATTAAATTTAATGTATAATTATAAAAGATTTTCATCTGGTTTTTAATGGAAGGTTTTAAAAACAATAAAAGGACATTTAAGGAAAGGTAATATGGCTAAAGCAATAAAAGTAGTCAGCGGGCATATCGAAGAATATTAAAAAATTAAAAAATAAAATATTTAATGATAAAAAATTCAATAAAAAATATCTTTATAAAGAAAATCAATTTTATAAAAAGAGGATGGATTTTATGATTAGAAATCAATGGTATGCAATTTTGGAATCCAAAGAAGTGAAAAAAGGTAAAATGATTGGAGTAACAAGGCTTGGAGAAAAACTTGTTATATGGAGGGATAAAGATAATAATTTACATTGTATAAAGGATAAATGCGCTCATAGAGGTGCGCAACTGTCTTTCGGTAAACTATGTAAAGATTATGAAGCTGTAAAATGCCCTTTTCATGGATTTTAAAATGTTATAAATGGTTAATGTAGACTTATTCTAGCTAAGTGGAAAAGTTCGCAAATTCCTAAAAATTTCAAAGTCGATAGTTATCCTGTTCGAGAAATCCATAAAATGATATTTATTTTCTGGGGTGATAAGGATAAAGTTGTAGATGATTTGCCAGAGTTTGATGATTTAAATGTTTACCAATTTTCTTCAATTACATTCAAAGATGTTTGGCCAGTCCACTATTCAAGGGCAATTGAAAACCAACTTGATTTAGTACATGTCCCTTTTGTGCATTATAATACCATTGGAAGGGGAAATAGAACTTTAGTAAATGGACCTGTTCAGGTTATAGATAAGAATAAGATTTCATATTGGGTTTATAATGAAAAAGATGTTGGACAAATCCCAAAAAAGGCAGGAGATTTGCCTATCATAACATATAGAAGAATAAGGGATTAGTTGATAGAGAAAAATTCAATTTGAACTATTTTATCAATAAGTTAAAATATTAATACAATATCACTATAATTATAGACATAAAGAGAATGTTTTTATAAAGGTGTTATGAAAAATAAAGTTAACAGAAAAAAGAATTTATCATTAAAAGAAGAGATATTTCTTTTAACAATTACCTTAACTATATTTATTCTTCTAATATTTGGAATTTATTTTTCTTATTATTATTATAAATTTAATATTCAAAAGGTTTATGATATCATAAGGCAAACTAATATAAATTCGACTGAAATCATAGGTAATTTTTTTAAAAATACATGTGATTATATTATGTTTTTGAAAGATAGTGACGAAGTAGTTGATGCTTATTATAGTGAGAAAGAATCGAAAAAAGTCCTGAAAATTCTTAAAAATATTCAAATTAATAATCAATATTTTACCTATATTTATATAGGTTATAAAAATAACAAAATGTTAATAAATGATTGGACACCTCCCGAAGGTTTTGATTTGACAAAAAGGCCCTGGTATATTGCTGCAAAAGAAAATGCATATAATTTGACTATAGGACTGCCTTATAGAGAGATAAAAACAAAAGAATGGTTGTTAAGCCAATCTATAGCCTTAAAAGGTAAAAATGATGAATTTATAGGTATACTTTCTTTAGATTGTAATATAAATAATCTATTCAATCTTTTTAATCAAAATATGATATATAAAACCCAGAGGACATACGTCATAAATAAAGATGGAATGGTTTTAATACATCCAAATGAAGTATATATAGGGAAAACATATGATTATGTTATAGATAAAATCAAAGATAATTCAGGATATATTAATTATACTATTCTTGATGAAAATAGGAATGTTGTAGCTTTCTATAATAAAATTGGAACTACGGGTTGGTATATTGTAACTGCTATAGATAAAAAAGAAATTTATACTCCTATATGGCGGAATTTAATAATTAATTTTTTGATTATTATTATTTTATCAATAAGTGTTGCAATTGTTTTAAGATATATTTTAACAATAAGATTTTTTTCGCCAATCTTCCAGATAAATGAAAGAATAAATAATATTCTTATTGGTAAAGAGATAGATAAAAAACCCATTAGATTTGCAAACAAAGAGCTAATAGAACTTATACATAATCTTGAAGAAATGACTGATAATTCTTTTAAAAGAAAAAATATTGAACTTGAAGCTATAATGGAATCATCAGGAAGAGGAATTCTCGTAATAAACAAAGCAAAAGAAATAATATACAGAAATTCTATCTTAAAAGAATTATTTAAAACAGCTGATGGTTCTTTTTCAATTGATTCAATTAAAAACTTTAAAGATATTGGCGATTTTATTTCACATATAATTAAAGAACCTGATAAATTTATCAAAAAACTTAATTTAATAATGCTAAAAGATGATTTTTCTCAAAAAGAAGCGATCGATACTTTTGAACTAATTGATGGAAGAATTCTGGAAATGTACTTTTCTTTATTATTTTATAATGACGAAAAGATAGGCTATCTTTTTGCTTTTAACGATATTACCGAAAAGAAAAAAATTGAAAAAGAATTGATTTTGGCAAAAGAGAAAGCCGAATCGGCTTCTAAAGCAAAATCTCAATTTCTGGCCAATATGAGCCATGAAATAAGAACTCCACTAAATGGAATAATAGGTTTTTCTGAACTTCTTTTGAACACTCCATTAAATGAAGTACAGTTAAATTATTTGAACAATATTAAAACCAGTGGAGAAGCTTTATTGGATGTAATTACTGATATTCTTGATTTTTCTAAAATAGAAGCTCAAAAATTGGAACTCGAATTTATCATGTCAGACCTGATAGAGATTCTTGAAAATTCCATAGATATAATAAAATTTAGTGCAGCAAAAAAGAATTTAGAGGTAATATTAAACATTCCACCAAATCTACCAAAATATGCATTAATAGATCCTGTAAGAATTAAACAGGTAATTATAAATTTACTTGGAAATGCTGTTAAATTTACAAATCAAGGAGAAATAGAGCTTAAAGTAACTTTTGAAAAAAAAGATGATAAAATCGGAATATTTAGTTTTTCTGTAAGAGATACAGGTATTGGTATCAAAGATGAACAAAGAAAAAATCTTTTTAAAGCTTTTTCACAGGCGGATAGTTCAACTACAAGAAAGTATGGAGGAACAGGTCTTGGGCTTGTAATTTCAAAAAAAATTCTTGAAAAAATGAATTCTACACTAGATTTTACAAGTGAATATGGAAAAGGTACAACATTTTTTTTTACAATAGAAACAGAATTTAAATATGGTGAAAAGATTCATATTGAACCAAAGAATATAAATGATGTTTTAGTTATAGATGATAATGAAAAAAATAGGATTATTCTTAAAGATACACTTAATCATTACGGTATAAAGGTAGAGGCAGTAGAAAACGGGATAAAAGCTATAGATATGATTAAAAATGGCTATAAACCCGATATCGCTATTGTTGACTATAATATGCCTGAGATGAATGGACTTGATACTATTAAAGGCATAAGAAGTTATCTTAAAGATAAAGATCTTCCCATCATTTTATTGCATAGTACTATTAAAAATTTGAGTTTGGAAAAGGATTATAAAAATCTTGGTATTAAATTTAATGTATTAAAACCTATTAAAACGAAAGAATTGTTAGAATTATTTAATAAATGCTTTATTGATGATTTTAACTATCAGGATATTCAGAAAAAGGAAGATGAAGAAAATTTACTATCAGACTTAAAGTTAAATATTTTAATAGTTGAAGATGTGGAGATTAATCAGGTTCTAATAGAGACTTTATTAAGACAGTATATGCCTTATTCAAATATATTTAAGGCTGAGAATGGGAAAAAAGCTATTGAAATCGCTAAAACACAAAATTTAGACCTTATATTTATGGATATACATATGGAAGAAATGGATGGATTTGATTCGACAAAGATAATCAGGGAATATGAAAATAAGAATAATATTAATAATTCTATAATAGTTGCTTTAAGTGCTTCAAATATAAAAGAAGAGATAGAACAGGCATATCAGGTTGGAGTTGACGAATATTTACTTAAACCTTTCAAACAGGAAGATATTATTAAAATAATAAAAAAATATTTTATCAAATCTAATAAGACATATTCAAAAAGTATGGATTTGGAAAATAAAGAAAAAGATAAAAGTTTAGAAATAGATAATCAAGAAAAATCTAAAGGTAATGGAAAAAATAAAAGTTTAAGCATAGAAAATCGAGAAAAATCTGAAATTTCTGAAAAAGCTGAATATTATATTGATGAAGAAAAGTTAAATATATTAGTAAAAGAGGGAGTTGATGTAAATGGTGGAATAAAAAATTTTCTTAATAGAAAGGAATTGTATTATAAATTTGTTTTTAAAAGTATTAAAGATATAGAAGATTATTTAATTCAACTGGAAAAAGCGATTAAAGAAAAGAATTTAAAAGAATGTGAGCTTATTTCTCATTCATTAAAAGGCTTATCAAGAACTATAGCTTTTAATAATATTGGTGATCTATCTGAAAAGCTTGAGACCTGTTTTAAGGAAAATAAATTAGATTATATAGATTCTTTATTTTCAAAAATTAAAGAAAAAACAAAGAAAATAATTGATATTTTATCTTAATTATTTTATTTATAAAACTTTCATGTTCTTCAATTCTTTTCTTATTAAGTAATAAAAAGAAAATTAAAATTATTAAAAAATTGATAGGGAAAATTTATGAAAATAGCTTTTGCTTCTGATTTACATTTGAATAAAGAAAAAGATTGGACTTTAAATGTACTTAGAGAACTTGTCGAAAAGACAAAGGATTTTTCAAATATACTTATTTTAGGCGGCGATCTTTTTGATAGTTTTAATGATCTTATAGCGCTTAAAGATTTTTTTGTATCGGTAGTTGAAAATTCACCTATTGAAAAAGTGTTTTTTGTACCTGGAAACCATGATATTAAAGGTGGAACTCTTGAAGATTTATCAAAGATAAATTTTGGTAATAAAGTATTCTGCTTTACTAAAACTCCATATTCTATTGTTAGCTTTGATGGAGAGGAACTGGAATTTTTAATAATTCCATTTCAAAAAGATCTTTTATCTCTTTATAATAAAGATATCGATTTTTCAAAAAGGTTTAGAATAGTTATCGGTCATGGAAGTATAATAGATTTTAAAAATGATATGGAAGATGAAAATTCCTTTTTTGATACTGAGTTTTTTAATCTTGTAAATGCTAAAATTGTTTTTTTAGGTCATATTCATAATTCTAACTTAAATCAAAGAAAAATTGAAAGAAAGATTATATATCCTGGTTCTGCAAGGATATGGAGAAAAGGGGAAGATGGCGACCATGGCTTTATTGTTTATGATACTAAAACAGATGAAATTATATTCAATAAACTGGAAAGTGGTGGTATATATAAAAGAATTAATATTGAGATAGAAAAAGATAATTATTTTATTGATAATTCAATTTTCGAAAATCTTCCTAAAAATTGCTTTTTAGAAATTATTTTCAAAGGGATAGTTTATAGTGATAATTCTATTGAAAATATAAAAGGAAAAATAAGGCAAATATTAGAAGAAAAATCTATAATTAACAAAGATGATTCTTCACTTTTTAATACTGAAAATGTTATAAAAGCAACAAATTACTATAATTTAGAAATATTTAAGGCATTTATGGAAAAATGGAAAAATTACTATTCGAATGAAACAGATGAAGATGAAAAAGAAAATTATCTTCTTGCAAGAAAATTATTTATTGAAGAATTAAGTCAATTCTTAATAGGTGGAGGAGAAAATTGATAAAACAGCTTATTTTAAAAAACTTTGGTAAATTTAAAAACAAGGTTTTTGATTTTGATAAAATAACAGTATTTTATGGAAAAAATGAATCTGGAAAAACTACAATCTTCGATAGCCTATTTATCAAGATGACAGATGTTGGTAGAATAGGAGAATTTAAAAGATATCAGGGATATGATAAAAACAAAGATATTTTTATAGATATAGATGATGAAAAAATTCCAATCCCATCAACAATTTTTAAAAATATTTTGGCGATAAGAGCGGGAGAAATAGGATTGGATATTAAAGAAGAGAGTTTTTCTAACCTTATATTTGATAAAATAATGGCAAGTGATGTAAACCTTACTAAAATGAAGGCAAAAATAGATTTTAAGGCTTCGACAAATAGAAGTTGCAGTCTTAATAAAGAAAAAGAATCTTTAATTGAAAAAATAAATAAATTAAAAAATGATAGGCAAAATCTTCTTTATAAAATTGAGGAGATTAAAAAAACAGAAAAAAATATAACTAAATTTTCAAGTTTAATTTTAGAAAAAGAAAAAGAGTTAGAAGAGAAAAAGGAAAAGTTAAAAAAAATAGAGGAAGAGATTCAGATTATTAATAAAAAGAAAGAATATAAAATAGCAAAAGAAAATCTTGAAAATATAATAAAATACAATGAACTTGAAAAGGAAGTAAAAAATTTTAAGCAGGTTGATAAAGAGATAGTTGATAATTATTCTAAAAAAGAAAAGGAACTTTTAAGCTTAAATAAGGAAAAGGATTTCAAAAAACAGCAAATTGAAGATATTAAAAATGAAATAAAGGCAACAGAAGATGCTATTAATAAGTCTAAAAGTGAACAGATCTTACCAGAAGAAATCGAGGATATTAATACAGATTTTAGCTTAATAAAGAAAAATAGTAGGCTGAATAAAATATTTCTTTTTTCTTTTATTGCTTTTTTAGCTTTATCTTTACCAGCATTTTTCATCAAGCAACTTCTTGTTAGCCTTATTTTGCTTTTTTTAGGTATCATATTTTTGTTTATCTATATTTTTAATAATAAAAATCTTTCTACATTAAAGGCAAAACTTATAAAAAGATTTCCAGACTTAAAGGTAAACGATAATGCTGAAATAGAAAAATTTATTTTAAGAAAAGAATATGAAGCACAAAACAGGATAAAATCTTTAGAAGAACTGGAAAAAAAATATAAAGAATTAAAATTAAAAGAAGATCAATTTATAAAAGAATTTAACAATATAATAGATCAGATAAATATACTGGAAAATCAGATAAGAGAATTTTTGTTTCAAAATGGTGTTAAAAGCATAAATGAACTAAGTACAAGATTGGGTGAGCAAAATAGAATAATAAATCAAAAGGAAGAATTAAAAGAAAAGATATTAAAAATTATGCCAGAAGCTGGATCAATTGAAAGTATAAAGAATGAAATGTTAATCAAAATAGAAAAACTTGAGCATGAAGGAATAGTAGATGCAAACTATAGCGATTCTATTTTCAATAAATTTAATATGGATAAAAAAAGGTTAGAAGAAGATGTTTTTTTAATATCAGAAGAGATAAATAGAATAAAAAATAATATTGAACATAGCAAGGGTCAGGTAAGTAGTATGGTGACCTTTCTTGAGGAATATTCAAAAATTGAAGAAAAGATAAATGAAGAAGAAAAAAACTTAGAGGAAATAAGACAAAAGCAAAAAGCCTATGGTAAGATTTCTATGATACTTTCAGAAATAATGGAAGACACATCCCATAAATTTAATATAATATCAGAAGAAATATCAAGTGAGTTTAGTGAATTTTTCCCTCATTTTAAGAAGGTTGAAATAAGATCTTTTAAAAATTCCAATGATTTACTTTTAAATGATAAAAATGGAGAATTAAGAGAAATAGAAAACCTTTCAACAGGAACAAGGGATCTTTTTTTGCTTTCTTTTCGGCTTTTACTTGCAAAAAAATTCAATATTGCAAGATTTTTAATTTTCGATGAGCCATTTTTAACTTTAGATCATGAAAGAATAAATATAATGCTTCAGATCGTTAAAAAATTTTATAATAATCATGATTGGCAGTTGATATTTTTGACAAAAGATGATTTTTTAAAAGAAAGAATCATAGAGACTTTTGGTAATATGACAAAGGTAGTGGAACTTGGTTGAAACGTTTTTATGAAGTCAAAAGGGGTTATAAAATATGCCAAAACCATTATTTGATACAAAAACATTAAATTTTTCTGAACTTTTAGGTAATTCAAAAATTTATAAAGTACCAAGATTTCAAAGAAGTTATTCATGGGATGAGTCTAACTGGGAAGATCTATGGTTTGATATTCTGGCTTTAAAAGATAATATAGAATCAACCCACTATCTTGGTACTATTGTACTTCAAACAGAGGATAATAAAACATTTACCATCATCGATGGTCAGCAGAGATTGGCCACATTAAGTATTATTATACTTGGATGTTTAAAGTTACTTGATGATTTAATTAAAAATGGAAATGAACCAGAAAAAAATAAAGAAAGAAAAGATATATATATATCAATCAATATATTGGATTTAAGGAGCCAAAAGCCTTAACATATAAATCTAAACTTACTTTAAATAAAACAGATAAAGATTTATATAATTCTTATCTTGTTCAATTAAAAACTCCTCTTAATATATCAAAACTACCTGATTCAAATCAGCTATTAGTTAAAGCTTACAATTATTTTATAGAAAAGTTAGAAAGTATAGGATTGAAAGAAAACGGAGAGGCTATTATTGATTTTATTGAGTCAATAATCTCAACTAAAATTATATTTATACAGATAGTCGTTGATGATACTTTGTCTGCCTATACTGTATTTGAAACACTAAACGCAAGAGGAGTCGAATTAACAACTACTGATTTAATGAAAAATTATTTATTCTCATTATTAGATAATGAAATAGATATTAACAATTTAAATCCAGGATGGAATAAAATAGTTAATACTGTAAGTTATAGAAAATTTCCTGTATTTTTAAGGTATTTTATTAATACTAGACACCAAATTGTAAGAGCAGAAAAATTATTCAAGGAGATTAAAAACAAGATTTTAAGTAAAGAAAATGTATTTAGCCTGATAGATGAATTGGAACAATATGCCGATATTTATATTGCTCTTGATGATCCAGATAATGAATTATGGCATAATAACAATAATATAAGGCAAATGATAAATGAACTTCTGCTTTTTGATGTACAGCAACATAAATCATTGCTTCTTTCTGTTTATTTTAAGATGAATCAATATTTTGAAGATGTTTTAAGAATTATAAGGGCATTGACTTTTAGATATAATGTAATTGGAAAATTAAATCCAAATGAATTAGAAAGAGAATACAATCGTATAGCTATAAAAATATATAATGGTGAAATTTCAACACCTCAGGTCATTCAACAGGAATTAAAAGAAGTATATATAGAGGATGAAACATTTAAATATTCTTTTAGCACCAGAATATTTGATACTACAAAAACAAAAGAAAAAAAACTGGCTCGTTATATTTTGTTATCAATAGAAAATAAGGAATTCAATAAAGATTATCATATTTTTGACACTAATGTAACAATTGAACATATATTCCCGGAAAATTATATGAATACAGAAAAAAAAATAGATGAATCGATTATTTATAGATTGGGAAATTTAACATTACTCGAAGCCAGTTTAAATCGAGAATGTTCTAATAAAAGTTTTATAGAAAAAAAAGAATTGTATAAAGATTCTCAATATGAAATTACAAAAGAAATTTCTCAAAATACAGAATGGGATGAAAGTGAAATTAGAAGCAGACAGATAAATTTAGCAAGAATTGCTAATTCAATCTGGAGATTACCTTATTAAAAATTTTGAGAAAGCTAATAAAATTAATGCAATAAATTTTATAGTTCTGATTCTAAATTAATACTAAAATATTTCTATTTTACTTTATTGGAAAAAATATTTTTTTATTTTTAATTAAACATATTTTATTGACATCTTTTTTATATTATTTTAAAATTTTTGCGAAAGGTAAAATATAAAAATATAAAATTTATAGGTTTATATTATAGCAAAACGTAAAAAAGTTTATTCATTAAGAATAAGTTTATCAACAGTATTTACAATAATAATTTTATCTACATCTTTAGTTTTAGGTCTTGTTACATTTTTTGGTTTAAAAGAATTTATTAGAACATCATTTAAAGAGAGATTGCATGATATTGCGGGTGTTTCAGCACTTAAGATTGACCCTGAAAAACACAAAGTGCTTATGACTAGAGAGGATGAAAAAAGAGAAGAGTATATCGAAATAAAAAACTATTTAAAAGAAATAAGAAATATTAATCCAGATATTAGATTTGTTTATACATATAGATTAAATTCAAATGGGCAGATTGAATTTGTAGTAGATTCAGAAGATGGCATAGATGCCAGTCATATCGGTGAAATATATGATGAATATACAAATGAAATGATTGATGTGTTATATAAACCTTATAAAATAAATACTGACAAAGAATTTACGGTTGATAAATGGGGTTCATGGTTATCGAGTTATGCACCAATTGTGGATTCAAATGGTAATATTATAGCTGCAATTGGAATCGATGTAGATGCAAAAAAAGTTATTGAATATGAAAATAAATATTTATTAACAATAATGTTTAGCAGTATTTTAGTTTCAATTTTTGTTCTTATATTAGGATTAATAATAGCTAAAATGATAAGCACACCATTGTCTGAATTGACTTCTATTATTAAGATGATAGAGAAGCTTAAACTTGATAATCAAAAAGCAGTTATTTCAAACATTAAAGAAATTACAGAGATAAGCGAATCTGTTGATAACATGAAAAAAGCATTAAAATCTTTTAGAAAATATGTTCCAGCTGATCTTGTTAATGAACTAATGAGTATGCATAAAGAAGCTATTTTGAGCGTTGAAAAAAAAGAGTTAACAATATGTTTTACTGATATAGAGAATTTTACCACTATTTCTGAAAAGACTGATTTAGAAATATTAGTAGAAAAATTGGATGAATACTTTGATGGGATGACCAGAATTTTACAAGATAATTATGCAACTATTGATAAATTTATTGGTGATTCAATAATGTCATTCTGGAA
>ERZ795051.5177-NODE-5177-length-11615-cov-4.053028_pt1 | contig 11615 bp, 14 predicted proteins | sample MGYA00375135_ERZ795051 | MGnify/ENA primary metagenome ERZ795051 (study PRJEB30180, sample SAMN05720222) | activated sludge metagenome | isolation source: Anaerobic digester | place: Japan | collected 2015-05-26 ... | reverse complement strand
CAGCTTTTTATATCAGTATTTCCTAGTTTATTTTTAGTTTGGGATTCGAAAACAGGTTCTTGAATTTTTATCGCTATAGCACCAACGATTCCGTTACGAACATCAACCCCGTCAAAATTTTTCCCCGTAAATTCATTTATAGCTTTTACAATTCCTTCCTTAAATGCAGAAAGGTGAGTCCCCCCATCTTTTGTATACTGTCCATTAACGAAGGAATAAATCTGTTCTCCGTAATTTGACCCGTGTGTAAAGGCAAATTCTATATTCTTTTCCTTATGATATATTACCTCATATAACTTATCATCTCCGATTTCATTCTCAATCATTTCGAGCAGACCAGTTTTAGAGTAAAATTTTTCTCCGTTAAAATAAAGAGATAGTCCGCTATTCAGGTATGCATAACTCCACAAGCGCTTTTTTATAAAATCAGTATCAAATGAGTAATCAGGGAAGATTTTTTCATCAGGTACAAATAAGATATAAGTTCCATTTTCTTCTTTTGTAACGCCTTCCTCCTCCGAAATTTTTTTACCAAACTTAAAATCAGCCCTTTTATACTTTCCATCGCGAAATGAAATTACCGTAAATTTTTCTGAAAGCGCATTTACAGCCTTTGTCCCAACTCCATTAAGCCCAACAGAAAATTGAAAGACATCAGTATTGTATTTTGCCCCAGTATTAATTTGCGATACGCAATCAACAACTTTTCCAAGCGGGATGCCACGACCATAATCACGAACTTCCACACATTTATCAGTTAATTTTATGTCAATTCGTTTTCCATATCCCATGATAAATTCATCAACACTGTTATCAATCACTTCCTTGAGCAATACGTATATTCCGTCATCAGGGTGAGAGCCATCCCCCATTCTACCTATATACATTCCGGGTCTTAACCTTATATGCTCAAGGCTGCTCAAAGTTTTAACTTTACTTTCGTCGTATATTTCAGATTTTTGTATCATATATTATAGAAGATTTTTGTGGAGTAGAATTTATATCAAAAAAGAAAAAACTCCAATAAAAAAATAAATTTATATTGTAATTCGATAAAAATAATATTAATTTAATAAGTATGAGACTTGCTATCATAAGTGATATCCATGGTAATATAAGTGCTCTGAAAGCTACTTTTGCAAAGCTTTCTGAACATGGGTACGATCGCATAATATGTCTGGGAGATGTAGTTGGATATGGAGCAACACCAGAAGACTGCATCGACTTTCTCGCAGAAAGAGGAATAGAAACTATATGTGGGAATCATGACTATTTGACATATTCAGAGAAGAAAGATAAAATCCAACCTTATGCCGAATATGTTATTAAATGGATGCAAGATAAACTCGATAGAAAATATATTAATTGGCTTTCAAAATTGCCTTTCAAACTATCTCTTGAAAATATCGAATTTGCTCATGCTTCACTTGAGTGTACAGATGGAAGATATTGGCCTTATGTTCTTGACCAACATACAGCTCAATTTCATTTCTTCTGTCAAACAAAAACTATTTCAGCTTCAGGGCATACACATATACCATTACTAATTAGATACAAAGTAACATCTACAACATTTGAATTATTGAAAAACTGCATCCTTGATTTGACAGAAAATGAAAAGGTAATAATAAACCCGGGCTCGGTTGGACAACCAAGAGACCTTGATCCAAGGGCATCATCTGTGATTTTTGACCTTAAAAGAAACTGTATTTCAGTTATAAGAGCAGAATACGATATTGCAAAGGCCCAAAAAGACATAATAAAAGCAGGATTGCCGAAAAATCTTGCATCAAGACTATCTGCTGGAATGTGAAAAATATTCAGGAGTAAGTAATACGTAAACTTACGCTTTAAATAGATTCAATTCAGCCAACTCTAAATTAAAACTTTATCAAATAACTCTTCGTCGTATAACTTCATTAGGGATTAAAATCTAATAGTAAGAAGCGAAAGATTTGTGGAAATTATAACTTTACTGTTGTTATTCAATCTGAATTACAAAATTTTTTATGTCTTCATTAATCCGTAAATCGACCATCTTTTTCTTCGTACCCCCTACATTTCTATTATATATACAAAAAGACAAAAAATTCTCTAAATATTTGCCCTTTCTATCTTGGATGATTCAAAATAGCAATCTTGAAAAAACAAAAAGAAGATTTAATTTATCTGAGTTTTCTTATTTTCTCTTTAGGGCGCGTAGCTCAGTTGGTTAGAGCGCCACGTTGACATCGTGGAGGTCACTGGTTCGAGTCCTGTCGCGCCCACCATGCAGTTATCTGAAATATATAACCTTTCCTATTCGGCAGAAAAGAATAACTCTAACACATTGATCTGTTTTTTTTCTTGGAATAAACAGGCTTCATGGTTATAAGTCCTATAGTCCTAAAAAAGATGAGCCAATATCACATTACTCGCTAATAGTTTTTCTCTGCGGTTGCAAATTGTTGACTCTTAGAATTGAAAGGGAATCTCCCATCACGAAATAGCCGAGTTTTTCAAGCAGACGATTTGTCAGATTTATAGAGTGCGTGGGATTTGAGACGAATGATGATGCAAAATAGGATTAGGGTTTGAAATATCAATTACGTAAGTGAATCTTGCCTCAAAAATAAATGTTTCTCCGTCAATGGCAAAATGCCAGGTGTAAATACCACTCGCTACAAATATTTCATTTTTAATGTGTTGTATTTGTAAGGTTTTTTCGTGAATAGTTACCCTAAGTTCTTCTCGTTTAGCAAGCTTTTCAAAATATTCCAAAATTTTCTCTTTTGAATTTAATAATCTGTTTGAAAATGTTGGAATTAATACGGCTTTGGTATCATATAAACCAACTAAAGCTTCAATGTTGCCGTGATTAATGGCTTCCATCCATTTTTCTATAACACCTTTTGGCGTTTCAATCATAATTTCTCTCCTTGTTGTTATGTTTATTCCTCGACTTTTTTCAAATAATCTTCTTGGGGCACTTCCAACTTCGATGAAGACTTATTTCAATTTGGGCTCTCGGCTAAGCCTGATTGTTCAAGCGCACGCAGTAGCGTAGCGAGTAAGGGCTATGGTCTGGGCGATACAAGTGAAACAAAGTCACCACAACTAATTGACATAATTATAAAATTATTTCTCCAAAAGTTTTTTCAAAAGTTTCTTGGTGTTCTCAGATATGGGGTATATACTTGTAACATGAGTATCTCCATAACATACATTTTCAACCCTGTGAAATAGTTTTTCAGGATTTGTGATTATTAGAGGCTCATCTTCTTTTAAGTCTTTAAGAAACTTTCCTTTTCCAAGATAAACATAGTCGCATTGCCCATTTCTTACTTCATCTCCGTTCTTTGGAGGTTTTGTCATAGATGTTGGACAGATAAAGAGTTTCGGTATTTCCTGTTCATTTCTTTCAACGCTCCAATCCAGAAGAACGCCCAAATCATCTGGTAGTTTTCCATTATTAGCGTTTGCATATTCCTGCAACAAGAGACTCAACATTTTTAGATTACCTGCATCTTCTATTTGGATTTCAAGAAAATAACGCCAGGTACCATCTGGAAATAAAAGAACTTTCTCGTTCTTATCAGTCCTGGCCATTGTCTTTTCTTTTATTGTAGGTTCTGCAAAGGTTCCATTTGCATTTATTTGGAGTTGTTTTCCATCTTCCGTTTTCACTGTAAATTTTTCAATCTTATCATTGTCAGCATAGACATAAAAAAAACATAACACGCTCAGAATTGCAATTAACGAAATCCCCAATAAGTTCTTATTCATTTTTTCCTCCTTTACAATGAACAAAATCTGCCACCGCTTGAATGCGAGCCTGACAAAACTAATCTGCTATATAAATTTTTTAATTCTTTCTTTTTTTAGCTAATCAAAGCTAATAAAAAAGCTTTATTTATGGCATTCTCGCCACCATTTATAATTCATTAGAATATTGTTATTGTATTGCACATTGAACAAAATACAAATTGCTTTTTGCCTTCTTTTTAATTATCACTTGCATTAATATCAAGCTATGTTTTCCGTTTGACCAGTGCGATGAGCCAACGCGAAGAAGAACTTCAGAGAACTAACTACTCCGAGTTGATGATAACAAAGTAGATATACCATAATAAGCAAGCCATTGCAGAGCCAATCAGGACAGTACAAGATGGATAATTTCGTAAACTGCAATGCAGTTCACATCATATTTAAATCCATAAATCTTACGAACAAGAGTAAGCCGAAAATAAATTCAATTAATGAGAACTTCCTCTTTCATTTACTTTTTTGGATAATGAACAGGCTCTTCTAATTGGATTCTACTCGGGAGCTGAGTCAGATGAAGTTTTTTTATTAGGCATTTTTCTGGCTTTTAAATAGAACAGGGCAATACTGACAAATGGAATGCCAGATGAGAATACAAACGCGATGAGCTCTGAATGTTGGAGATCAGACTGTATTGAAATATTTTACCTTCATTGTAACCGTCAAAGATAGGAATGTCTATCCAAAGGGCTGGTCCAGCTATGAAAAGGGCAGACATTGTGGCAGCAACAAGGGCAATGATAACAAATTCTTTTTTTTGTATCAGTACCCACGAAAATAGGATTACGCTCGAAGGTAGATAGACACAGAGACTCCACAGAGGCGACCCCTTAGTGATAATTGGTCCTCCGCAATCAATTACCGAAGCAAGGTTCATTATTTTTACTCCCTCTATACAAGTAGAAATTATTTTTTTTTTGGGTATTACAACATTAAAAAATCAATTTTAAATTTCCACTTTTCAGAATGATGAGTAATCAATAATTTCTATTGTATTCGATTTTTCCAAATTCGATATTTATCAAACAGTCTGTTTCGGCTTGCAATTTTAGTGATTTAATAAAGGTTTTATCATATCCTTCTGCCTTCAATTGAAGAGTGTAGGTTCCGGGCGCAAGCCATCCACTTTCATATACTGATATTTTATTGGTAAAAGTTTCTGTTTTTATAACTTTCCCAACGCTATGAGAGTAAAATTCTATTGTAAATTCCGCAGGGGCATTTTTTAGCTCTCCCACAACTCTTGTCATATTTTTCCATGCATTTCCTTTTCTTTTTAAATATTTTGGGGAGGAGGGATATATCTCCTTATATTTTCCAGCAAATGAAGGGCAAATCACGAAGAATAGACTTGTGAAAATCGCAAGATGGAAGAAGGTTTTTAATATTTTTCTCATAAAATTATTTTTCCAGAAAAGTTTTAATTGTATATAAGATATTTTCTAACTTTTTGATTAAAATAGTTCAGGTCTTTTTGATATAACCCCACAATCTGTCGATAATCCCATCCGGATTCAATTGCTCTTCGGATTTTATCGGTTCCCATAGCTTTATCAAACATTTTAATTCTCGATGCTTTTCCATCTGCAGAAAACTTAAATCTTGATGGATATGCTTTTTTGAAATAAGATATCATCGCAATTTCTGTAACAGTAGGATAGAATTTAGATGGCTGAGTAACGAATAAACGTATTGCCGGATTATTATTAAACTTCATAGGATAAAAAAGCACTCCTGGCAATTTGAGGCTGTTAAGATATCTTGCTGCCGAAACTGCATCAATCCAACTTGCTGATAATACCTGAAATGATAGAGCGCTACCAAGCCCAAGATTAAAGACTCCCGTCTCCCCAATAGTACCAGTTGCTGCAAAACAGAAGGCAGATTGAGGATTCGGTATATTCGGTGATGGAGGAATCCATGGTAAACTGGTCTCATCCCACGTCATACCACGCCTATAATTAAGCATCGGTATTACAGTGAGTTTACAATTTATTTTTTCCTCATAGTTAAGGTATCTTGCCAATTCTCCCACTGTCATACCATAAACCCGCGGAATTGGATATAATCCAATAAAAGAGCGATATTGCGATTCAGTAAGAGCTCCATCTACAACAGTAGCTCCAAAAATGTTTGGTCTATCTAAAACTATCACTTCCTTTGAATTTTCAGCCGCTGCTTTCATGCATTCTGCCAGATGCCAGATGTAGGTATATGCTCTACTTCCAACGTCCTGTATATCATAAATTATTACGTCTATCTTATCGAGCACTTCAGGTGGTGGTTTATGATCTTTTCCCCCATAAAGACTTATAATCGGTAAACCAGTTATATTATCTCTCCCCCCTTCGACTTTTTCTCCTGCTTTAAGATTTCCATAAACACCATGTTCAGGAGCCAATAACAATCGTAAATCTATTCTCTTGTCTGAATAAAATAACTTAATAGTAGAACGCTTTTCAAAGTCTACTCCTGTTTGATTGGTAAGGAGGGCTACTCTTTTTCCTGCAACAAGATAAGTATATTTTGCAAGAAAAACTTCGAGTCCAGAATACACTCTCGCTTCCATATTATAAGAGAAAAACGTGAAGACTATTACAATAGCGAATTTTGCAAAAAAACAATGCTTTAAAGTATTTTTCACTCTTTATTCTTTGTAATATTGCCTATTTTATTTATGTGGATTTTTCCTTAAAAATATTATACTCCAAACTCGCAAGTAAGAGATGATAAAATGCTGTTATCATACTTGCCATAAGTCCACCAAAAACAAAATAATTTCTGGTGTCGAAAATAAAAACTATCAACAATATCAGAGAAAATGTAGAAAATTCAGTAAAAGCAAAACGCAATGAAATCCATTTTGGCAGAAAAATATTCCCAATTATACCATTTCTTCTATCGGTTAGGGTAAACATAGCAACATTTCTAATGTGTCTAAAATGCATACATGCCTCAAGTATAAGAAACATCCCACAAAAGAATTCATATATTCGCCAGCTTGCAAGCAATCTGCAAGAATATAATATCAGCCAGACAAAAAGAGTAGTTAAAAATAATTCTGAAAGATATCTAAAAAACAAAATTTTACCATGATTAATCTCAAATTCACTTATAGCCTTAATATTGTAACCTTTTTCAAAAGTACATATTTCTTTTACTTTTTTATTATATAACATTCCTCCCCACCAATCCATTAACCAATCGGAGGAATAAATTATAGCCCAAAGCAGGGTTATTGTTTCTGGTTTATAAAACTGAGCACTATCAATAAGCATAATTTTAAATTTTAAAGGAGATTTTTAAGGGCTTCTTTACCTTTGTCAGAACTTTCTTTTGCATCAGTTTTTTCTTTATCTGAAGGGGCAGTCTTATTTTGCTCATCTTTCTTTACGTCCTCTGCAGCCGGCTCTTCTTTACCTTCCGCCCATGCTTTTATTTTATCTATTTGTTCCTGGAGCTTTTGTATTTCAGCCTCTTTTTTGGAACAATCTTTGTTTTTTTCCTTCAATTTATCTACTTCCTCCTGAAGTTTTTCCTGCTTTTGCTCAAGAGGTTTAATCATTACATCAACTTTTTTCTCAAGTGCTTTTTCTTTTTCTCCTATTTTCTTATCTATTTTCTCTTTATCTTTATCTTTTTTGGCTTTTTCATATTCCTCTTTTAGTTTTTGAATTTCTTTTAGATCCTTTTCAAATGGGTTTTTCTCTGTTGTCCCAGCAAAAAGGATAGAGGAAAAAACGGCACAAAGAAAAATTGTTGCAATTTTGATTATTTTCATACTTGTACTCCTTTTTTTACTTAAACTATACCTTCATTCACTTAAATCAAGTGAAATTTGAAATGAAACAGCATTTTTTGAAAAGCTTTCAACTTCAAGAGGACTAAAATATTTTTCGAGATATTCAGCTATGGTGATTTTTTCTAGCGTAGGTATCAAAAAGTCCGGTTCAATTTCAAATATAGGGTATAGGACAAACAACCTTTTTAAAGCTTCTCGATGCGGAATTTCCAATCTTTTCGATTTCACTATTAATTCATCATAAAAAACTATATCTACGTCAAGTGTCCTTGATGTCCATTTCGAGTGTTTTTCAGGTCTACCACATTTAATTTCAATATTTTTACAAAGGAGAAGTAAATCCTCCGGGCTTTTATTAGTTAATCCTGATATTGCAGCATTAAAAAAATCTGGAGTGCCATCTGGACATCCAAATGCCTTATTTTTATAAACTCGGGAGCATTTCAAATTCTTTAAATTCTCCCTTTGAAGTTCATTAATGCAATACATAAAGTTATCCTCTATTTTGCCTATATTTGCACCAATAGAAAGTATCACTTTAAAGTATTTTTTTTCAAAAGTCATTGATAAAATCCTGTTTTTATATTGGAATATTGAAAAATATAAAATATATTAATAGCTCAATTAAAAAATGTCAATAAAACTTAATTTAATGAAAATTCTAGTGATAAATGGCCCAAATTTACAGCTTCTTGGAAGTAGAAAACCTGAAATTTATGGTAAGAACACTTTACAAGACATAGAAAGAGATTTAAAAGCTCAGGCAAAAAAACTTGGGGTAAAATTAGTATTCTTTCAAAGCTGTATTGAAGGAGAGCTTGTTGAAAAAATAGGAAACTCAGCCAGAAATGGTTTTGATGGTATAATTATTAATCCGGCAGCATACACTCACACGAGCGTAGCCATCAGGGATGCTATAGAAGCCTCAAACTTACCTACCGTTGAGGTACATTTGAGCAACATACATAAACGAGAAAGCTTCAGAAAAAATTCTATTACCGCAGAAGTGTGTAGTGGGCAGATAAGTGGTTTCGGAATCATTGGCTATCGCCTCGCATTACAAGCCCTTTATGATATGAATAAAATGAAAAATAATTAAAAGTAAAAATCAGGAGACCTAAAAAATGGATATTGACAAAATCAAACAGATAGTGGAAATGATGTCAGAACATGATATCAGTGAGTTTAAAATCGAATCAAAAGATAGTAATTTATGTATAAAAAGAGGAAGCGGTATACCAATTATTCAACACCATGTTTCCCCACCACCCACATTGGCTGTACCATCATCTCAACCACAAGTTCAACAAGCTTCTCCAAAAACTCCGGAACCGACACAAAATGCACCTCAACCTGCCAAAAGAAATACTATTGATGCGCCGATTGTTGGCACTTTTTATAGAGCGCCATCTCCGGAAGCACCTCCTTTTGTAAAAGAAGGAGATAAAGTAACTCCAGATACTGTCGTATGTATTATTGAGGCAATGAAAGTAATGAATGAAATCAAAGCAGAAAAAAGCGGCATTATAAAGGAAATTCTTGTGGAAAATGCCAAACCAGTAGAATATGGACAACCCTTGATGGTAATAGAGTAATTTTTTGGGAGTTTTATGTTTAGAAAAATTCTGATTGCTAATCGTGGAGAAATTGCATTACGCATCATCAGAGCTTGCAAGGAGCTTGGAATAAGGTCCGTTGCAGTTCATTCAAAAGCAGATTCAAATAGTTTACACGTGCATCTTGCTGATGAATCAGTTTGCATCGGAGAATCATACCCTTCTTCAAGTTATCTCCAAATTCCTCAGATAATTAGCGCCGCTGAAATATGCGATGTTGATGCGATACACCCAGGCTATGGTTTTCTAGCAGAAAATGCTCATTTTGCTGAAATCTGTGAGTCTTGTAATATAAAATTTATAGGACCTGGGCCGTCTCAAATCAGAGCAATGGGCGACAAAGTTGCGGCACGGCAAACTATGAAAAAAGCTGGTGTCCCGACTACCCCCGGAAGCGATGGAGCAGTTGCCGATGAAAAAGATGCTAAAAAATTAGCTGCTGCTCTCAAATATCCTGTTATCATAAAAGCCGCTGCAGGTGGCGGCGGTAAAGGTATGCGAATAGCACATAATGAAGCTAGTTTGATCCAGGGATTTCACGCAGCAAGATCAGAAGCAGAAAAAGCTTTTGGAAATCCAGAAGTTTACATAGAAAAATACATTGAAAAGCCAAGGCATATCGAAATCCAAATTCTCGCCGACTCCCATGGCAATGTAGTCCATCTCGGAGAACGCGACTGCAGTATTCAGCGCAGACACCAAAAACTCATAGAGGAATCTCCATCTCCTTTCTTAACTCCAGATTTACGTAAAAAAATGGGCAATACTGCCATTAAAGCAGCAAGCTCAGTAGGTTATACAAACGCAGGCACCGTGGAATTCCTCGTAGATTCAAATAAAAATTTTTACTTTATGGAAATGAACACAAGAATTCAGGTCGAACATCCAGTAACAGAAGAAATTACAGGAATAGACCTGGTAAAAGAGCAAATCCTGATTGCCGCCGGGGAAAAGTTGTCTTTTAAACAAAAAAACATCTCCTTCAACGGACATGCCATAGAATGCAGAATTAATGCAGAAAATCCTTATAACAATTTTAGCCCTTGTCCTGGAAAAGTAAACCTCTTCCATCAACCCGGAGGAAAAGGCATCAGAATCGACTCCCACGTATATAGTGGCTATAGTATTCCTCCTTACTATGACAGTATGATTGCCAAACTAATTGTCCACGCAGAAAACAGAAAAATAGCAATAGCTAAAGCCCAAAGAGCTCTCGATGAATTTATCATCGAAGGAATCGCTACAACTATTCCATTCAGCCAATTCGTTCTCTCATCAAAAGAATTTGTTACTGGTGATTACGATACTGGATTTATCGAAAATGCCATAAAAGACGGACGCTTTTCACATAAGTAAGTCAAATCAAGGAGTTTGACAATATGTTAGATAGAAAAAATAAAATTCAAACTGGAAATATGGGCGGAGCTCTCAAAAGTGACGGCTCAGAAATGGGACAAATTCGTATACATGAAAATGTAATCGCCAGCATAGTCCGTAAAACTGCATGCAGTATTAATGGAGTAAAAAGGATTGCTGGTAGTCATTTCGTAGACAATATTGCTGAAATAATAGGCAGCAGAAAAATTGGAGATAGAGCAATATCTGTTAATTTGGACGGAAATAATGTATCAATAGAGGTAAAATTAAATCTAACTTATGGCTCTCACATACCAACAGTAGCAAGTCAAGTACAGTCTTCAATCACTTCAGAAGTCGAAAATATCACTGGTTTAAATGTAAAAAGTGTCACTGTAATAGTTCAGGAACTTGAAGATTCAGAACAAGAAAAGGAGGAATAAGCAATGACAATTGAAAATCTCATATCCCAATTATTTGACATTTTGTTATCAGCAAAAGACATTGAATTGCAAAATTTTAAACATGGTTTTTTTGCTGGAGTAATAACTTTTGCGATTCTCGCAATTATTTTACGGCTTATAATCTTTCTTTTCTCTTCTGGAAATAAGAAATCACGTGGATTTAAGATATCGAACGAAAGCGGCTCAATAATAATTTCAGCTCAAGCCCTTTCAGATTTGGTAAAAGGCGTTGGAAATAGTATAAAAAATGTAGAAGTCTCAAAAGTAAAATTAATTGAATCTGAAAATGATAAAAACCTATTTCTTGAAGTTCATCTTGTAATGGGGGGAGCAGATACAAAATTTGGAGAACTATCAGCAATTCTCCAGCAAAAAATACTCGACTCTATAAAAGATAAATTTGGAGTTGATTGCATTAAGAGTATTTCAGTTTTTATTGATAAAATAGTAGATTCAAAACCGGTATAGTAATAATATAATCTTTCTTAATTAGTTTTTTTAGCAATGTCTTTTTTATCTTTGCTTTTTAATGATCCAAAAACTTATTTTCTTTGGGTTTTTCTCGTTATATTT
>ERZ795051.5160-NODE-5160-length-11644-cov-4.821900_pt1 | contig 11644 bp, 8 predicted proteins | sample MGYA00375135_ERZ795051 | MGnify/ENA primary metagenome ERZ795051 (study PRJEB30180, sample SAMN05720222) | activated sludge metagenome | isolation source: Anaerobic digester | place: Japan | collected 2015-05-26 ... | reverse complement strand
GCCGGGCGGAGGCCATTCGCATGTTGCACCAGCCGGCGTCGCTGGCGGAGACGGAGCGGGCGCGGCAGCGACTGGCCTTGGATGAGGTCTTCGAGCTTCAGCACCGGCTGCAACTTCGGCGGAAGCATTTCCAGACCCAAGCGCGCAGCCTCCCGTGCGGCGGCGACAACCGCCTGATCAAACCGTTTCTGCGGAAACTGGGCTTCAAATTAACGGACGCCCAGACGCGCGTGTTGCGCGAACTGCGGCGGGACATGTCGGGGGCGCATCCCATGCGCCGCCTTTTGCAGGGGGATGTCGGGTCCGGAAAGACGGTGGTGGCCGCCTGCTGCGCGCTCATGGCGCTGGAAAGCGGCTACAACGTCGCGCTGATGGCTCCCACGGAAATCCTGGCGACGCAACATTTCAACACCTTCTCAGCCTGGCTGGCCGATCTCGGCATCCGGGTTGAAATGCGAACCGCCAGTTACAAAACCGCCGTGCCGCCCTCCGCTCCGTCGGGTGCAAAGGCCGCCGCCCGCGATGGCCAATCCCCCGCCGGGGCCGGTTCCCCCACGCTCCATGTGGGCACGCATGCGCTGCTGACGGAAGGGTTCGAGATGGGGAACCTGGGACTGGTCATTATTGACGAGCAGCACAAGTTTGGCGTGGCCCAGCGCGAACAATTGGTTCGCAAGGGCGTCTATCCGCACCTGCTGGTCATGACCGCCACGCCCATCCCGCGCACGCTGGGTTTGACGGTCTATGGCGAGCTGGATGTTTCAATCCTTGACGAGCTGCCGCCCGGACGCGGGCGCATCCAGACCTTTGTGCGCAGTGCGGACCGGCTGCCGAAGGTTTGGGAATTCGTGCGGTCGCAGCTTCAGGCGGGGCGCCAGGCTTATGTGGTGTATCCGCGGGTCGAGGAAACCGACGGCAACCAGGTCAAGGCGGTCGTGCAGGAGTACGACCGCGTCAAAGCCGCGCTGGCGCCGCTGGAGGTTGGCCTGTTGCACGGGCGGATGCCGTCCGCTGAAAAGGAGGCGGTGATGCAGGCGTTTCGCCGGGGGGCGATCAAGGCGCTGCTGGCCACCTCGCTGATCGAGGTGGGGGTGGATGTGCCCAACGCCACGATCATGGTGATCGAAAATGCGGAACAGTTCGGCCTGGCGCAGTTGCATCAGTTGCGCGGCCGGATCGGGCGGGGCGCGGCCGACGCCTACTGCATCCTGGTGGCGGCGGCTCAAACGCCCGAGGCACGCGAGCGGTTGAAAGTGCTCGAATCCACGCTGGACGGATTTCAGATTGCCGAGGCGGACCTGCGGTTGCGCGGCCCGGGGGAGTTGCTGGGCCAGCAACAAAGCGGCATGCCGCGCTTCCGCTTCGCCGATTTCAACACCGACTGGCCGTTGATCCAACTGGCTCGGCGGCTGGCCGCCGCCGCTGTCGCCGGGTGAGGAAGACAGGGCGCCAAGGGGGCGGGCGGCGGAAACCGCGGAGAAATCGGGGGCGGCTCAACCGAGCACCCGGAAAGACAGTTTTTTGATGAACTCACGGCCGAAACTGGATTGCAGGCGGTCCAGGATTTCCTTGCGGCGAAAGCGTACCAGTTCGTTGAGCTGAACGTTGCTGTCCACGGAGATGAAGAGGGTGCCGTTGCGGAGGCCGGTCGGCTGGGCGTGGGCGGTGATCATCGGGTCCAGGAGATGATTCCAGACCTTCAGCACTTCCAGATTCGCCCGGCGTTGGTCCAGGCGAAGGCTTTTCTTGACCTGCAGGAGAATCTCCGCGGCGGATTTGGCGCTGACTTCCCGCGCGCGCTCTTCGGGAGCGGTATCCACCCCCCGCCATTGCGCCAACACGCGCTGGCGGGCGGAGGATTTGGGTGGGCCCAGTGGCCGGAGTCTGCGAGGGGGGGGCCGCATCAACCAGTCAACGCCCGGCTCAGGCCTTGGCGGCCTCCGGCTCGGCGGTTTCAGCCGATTTGGCCGCAGGATGCTCGTCCAGCACCAACACGCCGTGGGGATGCAGGTCGTAGTTGCCGGAGAAGGTGTTGCCGGTGAGGTAATCGTGCATGGGCTTGTAAAACTGGACGCGCACGGGTGAAGCCTGGTGATTGAGGAGGAAGAACACTTTGGTGTCCTCCTTCTGCCGGAGGCCCACCTCGACCGACTCCGGGACTTTGAGCAAGGGATGCAGGCTGCACAATTGCCGAAGCCAGACCACCAGGTCGCCATAGAAATGCTGGTGGCTCATCGTGCCGATGTAGATGGCGCGGCCCAGCCCGTAGCTGTTCATCGTCATGGCCGGCCGCCCGGCATAGAAGTCCTTGGCGTAGGTGGCAAGAATCTGACAGCCCTTCGGCTCGATGATGTCGCACCACAGGCGCGCCGGATGCAGGTGGCTGGTCGGGAAAGTGCCTTTGAAGGTGAGGTGATTTTCCTCGCCGGGGGGCAATTGGTCAAATTCCACCACCTCCAGCCCGAACAGGTCCGTCAAGTCGTGCGGATAGCCCGTATCGGGGGCGATATTGTGTTCGTCCACAAGACCGGTGTTGAACGTGCCCACGAGCGTGCCGCCGTTTTGGACGTAAAGCTTGAGCCGGTCCGCTTCCCCCCCCGACAACAGGTGCAGCGAGGGGGCGAAGACCAGGCGATAACGCGAGAGGTCTTCGGAAGGACGGGCGAAATCCACGAGGATGTTACGGTCGTGCAGCGAGTTGTAGAAGAGCTGGATGTGCTCGCGAAGCTTGAAATGTTTGTTGGGCTGCATGGGCTGCTGCAGGACCCAGTCATTGTCGTGGCTGTAGAGGATGCAGACCTCGGCCTGGACATGCGTCCCTTTGATGGCGGGCGCCAGGAGCCGCAGTTCCTCGCCAATGTGCGCCACCTCCTTGAAAATCCGGCTTTCGGTGCTGCCGCTGTGGGGGAGCACCGCCCCATGAAACTTTTCGGTGCCAAAGCGGGGTTGCCGCCAGCGGAAGAAGAGGATGGCATTGGCTCCCCGGGAAACCAGTTGGTAGGTGAACATGCGGAGAACCCCGGGCCGTACCAGTGAATTGACCTCCTGCCAGGTGACATTTCCCGCTTTCTGTTCGATCACCCAAAAGCCGGTGTCGCCATCCGGGGTGCGGATGCCGGTTTTCTTAAGCGAGCGGAGCATGTCTATCTCGCAGGCGAGTTCCGCCGACTTGGACTTGAGGGCGGCAGTGCTTTCGATGCTGACGAAGTCAATGACCTCGGCCAGGTCGAAGTGGTCGAAGCGATGGACCAGCGGGCGCAGATTGGTGGTGACAGGCCGGTCGGGAGTGGCGGCGCGGAGGATGTCGGCCTGCATTTTGGCGAACTGGACGATGGTGTCGCTGCAGAAACGGCACCAATCCAGGACCAGCGCCGGGTTGTGGGCGGCGGGCGCGACCATCGGCATGGGAACCTGGTCCCAGGAGGTCACCACCTGGCCCCAATGGCGCAGGCCCATCATCTGGTTCAGGCGCTCGATGGTTTCGTACTTGGCTTCCAGCCACAGGTGCCAGTCACGCCGGGTATCCTCGTTGAAAGACGCCTCGGTAAAATTGCCGCCCAGGCCGTTGTCAATCTGCCAGGCGATAAGCTGGGGATGCTGCCCCAGCGCTTTGGCCATTTCCTCGACGATTTTCTTGCAGTACGACCAGTACACGTCGCTGTTGAGGCAGGCGGCGCGGCGCGTGCCCTCCCGCTTGATCAAACCGCGCTCGTCCACCGGCAGAATCTCGGGATGTTTTTTTGCCAGCCAGATGGGCGGCCCGGCCGTGGGCGTTGCCAGCACCACCTGAATGCCGCCCTTGCCCATCAGGTCCATGACCCGCTTCAACCAGGAAAAGTCGTACTTGCCCTCCTCCGGCTCACACAGACCCCAGGTGAATTCGCCGATGCGGACCACGTTGATGCCTATGGACTGCATCAACTCGACATCACGTTCCCACGCGGCCTCGGGATTCTCTTTCGTGCCTCCATAAGGATAAACCCACTGCTCGGGGTGATAATCGACGCCGAAATACATAAGCTGCGCCTTTCGCTTGTGTTGGTTTTTCGTGTGCCGTCTAAACTCACTTTACGGAACAAGCCGCCATTTCGCAATGGATTTCTGTTCGCAAGCTGTTCGCAAGCAGGCCGAGGGGTGAAATGGCAGGTTACCCGCGCGGCAGGACGGGCCGACGCCGGGCTTGCGAGGTGGACTCTGCTACTTGACCGCCTGGCCCTCTTGGACGTTGAAGGCGCCTTGGGCACTTTTCAGGCCGGGGTCATCGAGGTCGAGCCGATAGAGGATTTGATTGTAATCGTAGCGCGGGGTGGGGGGCGGGCGGTCGGCGAATTCCTTGGAATGGGTCCCTTCAAACAACAGGATGGGGGAGTCCTCGGGCGTGAGCTCGGGGTGGATGCGGGGATTGTAGAAGGTGTAGTTCTCGTGTGACAGGATTTTGACCGCCTTGCCCCAGGGTCCCAGCGGGGAGTCGGCCTCCGCATACCAGACCTCGCCGAAGGCGGACGGCTTGCCAAAGGCTTCCATAAACACCGTGACCCAGCGCTTCCGCCACGCATTCCAAGCCACCGAGCCGCTGTGCGGTTTCACCGGCTTGCGGTCCGCCGCCGACACCAGGGTCGCTTGCGGCGTCAACGGCTCCCAAGCCGCGGGGTCCTCCCACGCCTCGAAGGTGGCGGGGCAGCGCAGAAAGGGGAGCGGGTTGCCAAACAACACCCATTCCTTGCCCGCGGCGTCCTTCCAGAAAACCGGATGCCCGTCGGGAATCGGGGGCCGTTCCGACCCCGACTCGGACTTGGTCCAGATAACCTTGTGCCGCAGGAACTCCTGCTTTGCCTCATCCCAGACGCACAAGCCCCATTCGTAACCCTCCAGCGGCGGCTTGATTTTCACGTAAGTGCCCACCAGCCGGGGGGTGCCGGTCTTGTCGGGCAGGCTGGTGTAACCGCTCACCCAAGTGGGGCCACTGCCCGGCATCCGGGCCACCCCACGCGGCGCGCCTTTGGCGTCGGTGAAGTAATCGAACTTGAGCCGCAGCGGCGGCTCGAAGGAAGCCAGCGGCCGCAGGCTGGTGGTGGCGCTGGTCATGTCAAAGATGCCCAACGGGTATCGTGAAAGGGTGGTATCGCCCCAGGCCCAGAAGAGCCTGCCTCGGTGCACCGCGTTTTGAACACTGTCGCAGCCCAGGATTCCGAGATTGTCTTCGCCGGCAGCCTCACCCAGCTTCTCTGCCTCGGCAAACCGGCCCGCCCCCGTCAGGCGGCCCAACCGCTTCGCGATGATCACCCGCTGGACCGTCACTTTGAGCGTTTTGCCGGGCGCGGGAGTTAGCCGAACGCCCCGGTAACCGAAACCATCCTTGGGCACCTCATAACCGTGGCCGATGACCTCGAACCAGGTTTCGCGCCCCATCAACTCCGGCAAGTCCAGCGCAATCAGGCCGGCGTTGTCGGACACCAGGCGGACTTGGTGCAACGTGCGCAACTCGACCATCGGGACGGGCCAGCCGCTGCCTTTTTCGACCACTTCGATCCGGCAGGGGCGGGGCCCGGCCTCCGCCGATCCGGTTGCGGCGAGGGCCGACGTCAGGATTCCCGCAAGGCCGAGGAGCCGGCTGAAACCTTCAGTGCTCAGGAAAGGATTCATGGAGACGTTAAGTTTGACACAGCTCAGTCAGGATGCACCGTGGCGCGGCATCCGGCAACCAGGATGATCATCACAAGGATGATCATCACGGCGCGGGCTCGCGCCGCCCGGGCCCAGCGGGGCCGCTCTCAGGCACGGCGTCGTCATGGGTCAGGCCTGACCACGGCTTCGAAGGCCGGCTTGGGCCGCGCCTCGCGATCGAACAGCAGCGGATGATTGGCCCGCCGCCAGGGAAAGTCGTTGAGCCAGCTTCGACCGTCGTGAAGGTCCCAGAACGCCACGCGCGTGATGGTTTTGTCGTACCGACAAAACAACTCGAACAGGCGGCGATACTGTTCGGCCTGCCGCTGCAAGACCTCGGGGGGACACCCATTGACAAAGGGATTGTATTGCGCCAGCTCGGCGCGATGTTTGCCGTTGTCCGCCCACCATTTCGACCGCAGGACCACGTCAATGTCCAGTTCGGTGATCATCACCTGCAACCCGAGATTCCGAATGGCGACGACGGTGTCTTCAAGATCCTGCCAGGGGATGGCGTCCAGCTCGAAATGTCCCTGGATGCCGACCGCGTGAATCGGAGCTTTGCGGTCGAGCAGGGTTTTGAGCAGGCGCAGCAGTTTGCTCCGTTTGGCGGGTTGCTCGATGTTGTAATCGTTGAGAACCAGGATGGCGTCCGGGTCAACCCGGTGGGCGTGTTCAAACGCCTGGACCATGAACTCCTCGCCGGTCAAGGCCACCCACTGCGAGGGTCTCAAGTACTCCTTGCCATCGTCGAGCGGCTCATTGACGACATCCCAGGAAATGACCCGGCCGCGATAGCGTCCGGCGACCGCTTCGATATGGGCCCGCATGCGCTCGAGGAGTTTCTCGCGGGTGACCGGCTGGTCGCCGTCGCGGAAAATCCAAGCCGGGGTGCGTTCGTCCTTGGCCCAAACCAGGCAATGGCCGCACACCTTTTGTTTGTTGCGGGCGGCAAACGCCATGAAGGCGTCCGCCAGCTCGAAATCGAACCGCCCCTCGGCCCGCTGCACGTGCATCATCTTCATGCAATTGGCCGGCGTCAGGGCGTCGAATTGCCGCGCAATCAGCTCCTGCTCCGCGGTTGAATAAGCGTCAGGCAGGCGGCCGTCCAGGGCGACTCCAACCAGAAACCGGCCTGCGAATCGTTCTCGCAGGGACGGGGCGTTGGTAACGGCCCAACCCTCGTGAGGGTTCCAGCCGGCGGCCAGGCAAAGGAGGGCCCAGGCTGCCCAAGGTCGTCGAAGCTTGTTCATGCGCCCGCCACTGTAAGACGCGATCGCGGCCGTCGCAATCCCCGGCTCGACACCTGGGTGCGGCCGCTTTACCCTGCGTCCCGGTTGCCGTTTGGAATCACCATGACCAAAACCGAAAAACTCTTGCGCGAGCTGATCGCCCTGCCGAGTGTCAACCCGGCGTTCCTGCCGCCGCAGGACCCTCGCGCCGGGGAAGAACGCGTGGCGCATTTTCTGGCTGCAGTCGCCGCCCGGGCGGGGCTGGAAATCGAGTTCCAGCCGGTGCTGGACGGGCGCGCCAACTTGCTGGCACGGCTCACCCCGCGGGGGCCTGTTCGGAAACGGCTCCTCCTGGCGCCGCACCTGGATACCGTGCTTGCCGCGGATGCGCTGCTGACCCCGCGCCGGGCGGGCGGGCGAATTTATGGACGCGGCGCCTGCGACACCAAAGGTTCGGTGGCGGCCATGCTGACCGCGCTCGGCGAGGTGGCGCACGGCGGGCGCCGTCCGGCGCAAACCGAGATTGTCTTCGCCGGACTGGTTGACGAGGAGAACTTCCAGGCCGGCTCGCGCGCCCTCGCCGCCCGGGGCGTGAAGGCGGACCTTGCGATTGTGGGCGAGCCGACCGAATTGCAGGTGGTCACCGCGCATAAGGGAAGTCTCTGGATCCGGCTGGAAACGCGCGGGAAAGCCGCGCATGGGTCCCGGCCCGAGCTCGGGCGCAACGCCATTCACGAGATGGCGCGGGTGGTCGAGCTGTTGGAAACGCGCTACGCGGCGAGTCTTCGCCGGCGGCGTCACCCGTTGCTGGGGTCGCCCACCGTCAGTGTCGGCCTCTTTTCCGGCGGCACCCAGGCAAACATCGTTCCCGATCGCGCCGCGATCGTGGTGGACCGGCGCACGGTCCCGGGCGAGACCGAGGCCGGCGTGCGCCGGGAATTGGCCGGATGGTTGCGGCAGGCGAAACTGAAGGCGGTTTTGGCCACGGCAAAGCCGGTGCCCTGCCGGCCCCTGGAGACCGACCCCTCCCTTCCGTGGGTGAGACAACTGCTCGGAAGCGCCGGACGCCGCCGGTCCGTGGGCGCGGATTACTTCTGCGATGCGGCGATCCTCGCCGAGGGCGGCACACCCAGTGTGGTATTTGGTCCCGGCAGCGTGGCCCAGGCCCACACTGCCGACGAATGGATCGCCTTGGATGCCCTGGAGCAGGCCACCGCCATTCTGACCCGCTTTTTGCGCGGGCTGCCTTGAACCCGAGCGCTGCTTCGGAGTCCAAACCCCATGTCTGCCGTTCACGCTGAAACCGTCGCCCCCGCCGATGCCGCGCGGGATGCCGGTTTTTTCCGGCAAAGCGGCTGGCTGATGGTCGCCAACATCGGCGGAGGTGCGCTGATGTGGGCGGTGCATTTCCTGGCCAGGAGAATTCCGCCGGGCGAATACGGCAATTTTGGGGGATTTCTCGCGGTGATCATGGTGCTGCCCACCATTCCGCTGCAGATGGTGCTGGCGCAGCAAACCGCGCGGGCGCTGGCCACGGGCCGGCACGGTGAGCTTTCGGGAGTCATCCGCCTGTTCTGGCGGGGGACGTTCTGGTTCTGGCTCCTGGCGGCGGTGGCGGCCCTGGTGTTTCAGCGTCAAATCCTGACGGCTTGGAAGGTTGAGAATCCCATGGCGCTTTACCTCACGCTGCCCGTTGTGCTGCTCACGCTCTGGATGCCGATGTTCTGGGGGGTGCTGCAAGGCCAGCAGAATTTTCTGTGGCTCGGCTGGAGCATGTTGAGCAACGGGATAGGCCGGCTGGGCGTGGCCGCTTTTGCCGTGCTGGTGCTGCACGCCTACGCCGCCGGCATGCTGACCGGCGTGTTGTTGGGCACTGCCCTGGCCTTCGGCATCGCCGCGTGGCAAACCCGGGCGCTGTGGCTGTGTCCCCCCACGGCCTTTGACCGGCGCGGCCTGGCGCGGCAGGTGATTCCGCTGGTGCTGGGATTTCTCGGGTTCCAGATTCTGTTCACCGCCGACACCATGTTTGTGAAAACCTATTTCAGCGAGGAGACGGCTGGTTTTTATGTCGCCGCGGGCACCCTCTCCCGGGCCCTGATGTGGCTGGTGCTGCCGCTGGCGGCCGTCATGTTTCCCCGGCTGGTGCACAGTGCGGCGCGGGCCGAGAAGACTAATTTGCTGGGGGTGGTCCTGGTCGGCACGGCGGTGCTGGCGGTCGCGGGGGTGGCGGGGCTGGTGCTGCTTGGGCCGTGGGTGGTGCGGATTCCCTACCCGGAGAGTTTTGCCCGGGTGGTCATTCCCCTCCTGCCGTGGTATGCGGGAGCCATGGTGCCGCTGGCGGTCGCCAACGTCCTGCTGAACGACCTCCTGGCGCGCCCAGCCTCGAAGCTGGGGCTGGGGCTGGCCATTCTCACCGTCGCGCTCGCCTACATGTTCTGCCTGACCCGCCTCCACAGCAGCCCGGTCCAGGTGCTCCAGGTCATGGGCTGCTTCAACCTCCTGTTGCTCGCCGTCTGCGCCGCCTTCCGCTACGCCCGCCAGTCCCCTCACCGAACGGGACTGCCGCCGTCCTGACGGCCGGGGCTCGAAGGCCGGGGCTCGAAATCGCTCTGGTTCACCCAGCCCGCATTGAGTTTTTCCCCTCGCAGGAAGCGTTCATGGAACCCCACATGGGCGGGGTTGGCGTGCGGATACTGGTCAAAAACCTCGCCGTGCCCGGACATTCGCGGGTCGTCTTGCTGCTTCAGTTCACGGAAAAGCGTGTTGGTCAGCGAACGCAGCAGCGCCGCTGCGTCGGCCGAGCCGGCCAGGTTCCGGAGGCAATCGGGATCGTCCCGCAAATGGTACAGTTCCTCTGCCGGCCTCGGTCCGAAGCAGAGCGCCCAGTGCGTGTCGGCAGGGTTTTTCCGATGCGCCTCCAGGATGAACGTCTTGGTCGCGCCGCCGTCGCAGTCAAGGTACCCGGTTTCCGGGTTGCCTGCGGGCCAGCGGGCCGGCTCGAAATTGCGCAGGTAAAGCCAGCCATTGCGCACGATGCCGCGGGTGGGGTAGCCCCAGTCGTGCGGGCGGCCAATGTCCGTGCGCTCCTTGCCGATGAGAACATGGTCGCGGCCCGCCTCAACCAGACCGGACTTCGTGGACCGGAAAATGCCGGTCAAACTGCGGCCTGGCGACTCGGCCATGCCGGTCGAGGCCCATCGCAGTCCCGCCACTTCGATAAGCGTCGGCGCAAGGTCTATGAAACTGACGAAGTCATCCACAACGCGGCCGGGGCGGACAATGCCGTTTTTCCACATGATGGCCAAAGGAACCCGGTTCGCAAAGTCATAGGCGTTTCCCTTGATGCGCGGGAACGGCATGCCGTGATCGGAGGTGACGATCACCAGGGTGTTGTCCAGCCAGCCGCGTTGCTCCAGCGACGCGAGCATCCGCCCCAGGTGCCGGTCAAAGTGCTCCACCTCGAAGGCGTAATCCAGCATGTCATGACGCACCGTCTCGTGGTCCGGCCAGTAACCCGGCACCCGGTCCAGGTCCGTCAGCTTCTTGCCCCCTTTGGCAACGCCCGACCCGAACTCGTAACCCCGATGCGGTTCGACCGCGCCATACCAGAAACACCACGGCGTGTTGGGCGGGGCGGCATCCAGGAAGTCCTCAAAATTGGCCGCGTAGTCGTTGTTGCTGATGCCGCTGGCGGGCGGCGTGGCCTTACGGCGGTTGAAGGCCTTGCCCGTCATTTCCCGCGGCGCCCCGGCGGCATTGGTGGCCGTGCCCGGCGCCCAGCCCTTCTGCGTATGGCCTACAAACCAGCCGTGCTCGGCGAGCGCCTCCGCCCAGGTCTTGAACTCCGGCGGGAAATAGCACAAATGGTTGGCTGCCGCCTTGAGCTGCCACGGATTGCGTCCGGTGAGGATGCAGGCCCGTGAGGGAGCGCATTTGGCGTTGGGGGTGTAGGCGTGGTGGAACAGCAGCCCGGCGCCGGCCACCCGATCAAAGGCGGGCGTCTTGACCCACTTTGTGCCGTAAGCCCCGGCGTGCGCACTCCAGTCATCCGCGATGGCAAACAAGATGTTGGGCGGTCGCGCCGGTTCGGCGCTGAACCCCGGCTGCCCCAGCGCAACACCGCCAACGGCGAGGGCAAGTCTCAGCAAGTTTCTCATCGAGTGGAGGGGAATTGAATCCAGGGTCATCTGGGTCGTTGAGCCGGCGGCTTGTAGTCCGAATGCCAGTACAGCTTCCAAAGCTCCTCCAGCCGGATCGGCGCCGCCCGGCCGTCCGCCATGCCGATCACCACCGCACCCGGCAGGGGAGCGCCCGGCGGCAGGTTGCGGGGAGCGCTCAAGGGACCTTTGCCGCCGTGACGGGCGATGGTCACGCGGCCGATCGGCCCCTGGTTGGCGGCGTTGTTAATCTCGCCCGTGTACAGGTTGCGGGCGGGCGTGTCTGTTGCCTGGGGCCAGAGGTCCACCCAAATCGAATCCATGAACGCCGGGGTTTCGGACGGACGCTGAATTCGGGATTCTTTTTTGAATTGTTTGGCCGGGTCGGCATAGGGATCGGCTTCGTAAAGCCAGCCGTTCATGGCATAGCTGCCTCGCATGGGCGGTGTCGAGTTCCACAGCCAGCCGATGTCCGCCGTCCCATACCACCCGCTCGGCGCGGGCTTGTTGGTCGGCGCCGCCGGGCAAAACCGCACCGCGCTGACTTGGGCGTGGTAGCGCATCAGACTGCCCATCCACAGCGTGTTCACA
>ERZ795051.5158-NODE-5158-length-11645-cov-5.611648_pt1 | contig 11645 bp, 7 predicted proteins | sample MGYA00375135_ERZ795051 | MGnify/ENA primary metagenome ERZ795051 (study PRJEB30180, sample SAMN05720222) | activated sludge metagenome | isolation source: Anaerobic digester | place: Japan | collected 2015-05-26 ... | reverse complement strand
AACGGACTTCCCGAGAATATCACAGTAAGCTCAGCTGAGATTCGTGATGCTCTCGTAGAGCCCCTTTCAAGAGTCATCGACGCTATAAAGTCTACACTTGAAGAGACTCCTCCCGAGCTCTCCGCTGATATAATCGACCACGGTATAACCCTTGCCGGCGGAGGCGCTCTCCTGAGAGGTCTTGACAAGCTCATCAACCGTGAGACAGGTATGCCGGTATATATCGCTGAATACCCTCTTGACTGCGTTGCCGAGGGTACCGGAAAGATACTGGAAAATATTGCAGATTATCAGGACGCTCTCACCGAAAACGTCAAGTACTACTAAGGAGGGAGCTCCATGCGTGAATTTCTCAAAAGCACAAGATTCAAGATCCTGCTTGCTTTTCTCGCCTTTCTCGTGGGCATAATGATATATGCCGTTACTAAGGGAGGCTATTCCGTTTCAGGCGCTTCCTTTATTAATACAGCAACAAAGCCCTTCCGCAAGGTCTCAAACAAGATCAGCATGAGATTTGAGCATAAGATCGATAAGATCAACAATGCCGATAAGTATTATAATGAGAACGAAGAACTGAAAAAAGAGATCGGTATCCTCAACAGTCAGCTAACAGAGTATGAAGCCCTGAAAACTGAGGTGGAGGAGCTCAGAAAATTCGTAAGCATCAAAGAAGAACATGAGGACTATGTCCTGTCTGTTCCCTGTGACGTACTTGGATACGTTGCAAATGATCCTTTCCGGTCATTCACTATCGATAAGGGCTCTGCTGACGATATAAAGCCGAACTGCCCTGTAGTTACCGCTGAGGGACTTGTTGGCATCACTATTGAAGTATCGGAACACGTTTCCACGGTAAGGACCATCCTCTCCCCTGATCTTACCATCGCCGCTGTATGCTCATCATCAAATGCTGACTACGGCATAATCGAGGGCTCAGTCAAAGAAGCAGAAAAAGGCTATACAAAGCTCAGTCATCTGAGCCTGAAAAACAAGTTAAAACCCGGCGATCTCATGATAACCACCGGTACCAGCGGCCTTTTCCCGAAGGATTACTCTATCGGCAAGATAAAGTCCATCGACTATGACACCAGCGGACTTTCAATGTGCGCTGAGATAGAACCATGTATAGATATCACCCGCCTCACATCCGTAATCGTCATCACTGACTTCAGCGGTAAAAAGGAGGATGACTGATGAGGATAAAGACTACCCGTGAACAGCGTATCCTCTACTTCAAGACAATTTTTCGCTGGATACTGTATTATGTTCTGATCTTTGTCAGCTTCATAGTAATGACATCAGGCACATGGCTCAAGCCGGTGCTCCTTGTACCCATCGCTCTGGCTATAGCCATAAACAACAATCAGTACGGCTCAGTAGTTACAGGAGCTATATGCGGATTCCTGATAGATATAGCCTGCGGAAAGCTATTCGGATATAACGCAGTAATACTCGCTTTCTTCTGTATAGTCGTATCGCTGCTGTTTGAACTTTATCTCAGGAACAAGTTCGTAAACTACATGCTCATCACTGCCGCAGTTTCATACATACAGTGCAGACTGGACTACAGATTCTACTATAAGATATGGAACTACGATAACGTTGAGCGTATCTTTAGGAAGTATACTCTGAGAATATGGATATATACCGTTATCTCAGCAGTATTCATCTATCTTGTCATAAAACTGATAAACCACTTCCTCATGCCAAAAAATCATCTTACTATAGAGGAAGTTATTACCACAAAAACTCAGCAGAATCAATGACCGCACTTCCTGTGCGGTCTCCTTTATAAAGGAGGCACATTTCTTGAAAGGAATAACCGAGAATATCAAGTCCATAATCATTGTTGCACTGGTAGTTGTACTGGCTGTACTCAGCGCAATGAGGCTTATGGAAATACAGGTCGTTGGCGATGAGGACATCAAAACGCCTTCTAAATACGGTCCCGGCACCTCAGTCTATACCCGCAGCATAAAGGCTACCCGTGGCGAAATAATGGACTACAACGGAAATATCATCGTCAAAAACGAAGCACGCTGCGACCTTGTTCTCCGCAAGGCATTCTTCCCGGAGGACCTTAATGAGGGCAATGCTTCACTGATAGGTATATACAATGCTCTGAAAGAGCGAGGCTATGAGGTAAAAGAAACCCTGCCAATAACTAAGTACAAGCCATATGTATTCACTACGGCTGATCCTTCGGAGCTAATTTCCGGCCTGAAGCTGAATGTATACGCCACTGCTGAAAACTGCATCGACAAGCTTATTTCCGACTATGAGATCGCCGACACCTATACCGATGAGGAAAAGCGTATTATCGCAGGCCTGCGCTACGAAATGATACAGCAGGACTTCTCATACGAATTTGATATGCTCCTCGCCAAGGACGTTGACGAAAAAACTGTAGTTGAAATGAAGGAGCTTGGCAATTTCTATAAGGGGATCGAAGCTGTTGAAGCCTTCGACCGTCATATAGAGCGAGGAGATATCCTCCCCCACGAGATAGGAACAGTTGGTCCTATTTACGCCGAGGAATACGACAGCCTGAAAACGCTGGGCTATGCCCTCAACGATCAGCTGGGCAAAAGCGGTATCGAAAAGGCTATGGAAAAGGAACTCCGTGGCACTAACGGCGAAGAGGAGCTCATAATAAAAGACGGAAATTTAATGGATGTGAAAACAATAACTCACACCGAAACTGGAGCTACTGTTAAGCTCACTGTTGACGGAAACTTCCAGCTTAAGCTCCAGGGAATACTGGAAAACTTCCTTAAAAACTTCCCATCCATAAATCCGAAGCCGGGCATACTCGATGCAAAAAAGGGGGCAATCGCCGTTATCGATGTAAAGACCGGCGCTGTAAAGGGACTTGCAACTGCACCGACCTACAATCTCAAGGACTACTCCGAAAATTATGACTATTTCCTCAAGGCCGAGAACGCCCCTCTGCTGAATCGTGCCACATGGGGACTTTACCGCCCGGGTTCAACATTCAAGACCATTACTGCTACCGCTGGTCTGAATGAGGGCATAATAACAGGCAATTCCACTTTCTATTGCGGACATGATTACAAATACCACGGCGGAGACTACTCCTGTACCGGCTGGCACAGCAACTTATCTGTAAGACGTGCAATAGAAGTATCATGTAACTGTTTCTTCTATGAGCTTTCCGACCGTCTTGGAATAGACAATATAACAAGATACGCAAAGCTCTACGGACTTGGCTCTCCCACAGGCATAGAGACCGGTGACGCAGCCGGATATCTCTGTAACCCCGAGACCTTTGCTGAAAACGGTCAGCCATGGTATATCGGTTATGTCATACAGGCCGGTATCGGTAACCAGGACTGCGGAATGACTCCCCTGCAAATGGCAGTTGTCGCCAGCACCATTGCCAATCACGGAGTACGCTACAAGCCCTATCTCGTAGACAGCCTCTACGAATACGGCTCAGGCGAGCTTATCTCCAAAACTCAGCCAACTGTTGCGGAAAAGATCAACCTTAACTATGACGATATTTACGATTATATAATCGCCGGTATGATGGACGCCGCAAGAAATACTCCGGCAGCCTATTCTCTCACCAATCTCGGATACAATGTTGCAATAAAAACAGGTACTCCGCAGACCGGTGCAACTCTTGAAAAGCAGAACTCCTTCTTCATAGGCTTTGCACCTGCTGAGGATCCTGAAGTCGCTTTCGCAGGCGTCATCGAGGACGGCGAATACTCAAAATATATGATAAGGGACATCCTTCTCGCATATCAGGAATGTTACGGACTTAACGGCGTAAAGCCGAATATCAAACCGCTTCCTGAGGAAGTAAGGCCTGTACTTTCAACTACTTCGTCTACAGAAACTACTACGACCACTACTACCACAACAACTGCTTCAACAACGGCAAACGGACAGACTACTGCATCTACAGCTCCCGTTTCACAAGATTATCCGGTTTACACACAGCCTGCAACAGTTCCGCCAATAACTACTGAACCGCAGACAACTCCGCCAACTCAGCCGGCAACAATTCCGCCAGAGCCTGCTACACCTGCACCTACCACTCCTCCGACAGCAGGAGATCCGCCGGAACCTCAGCCTGATCCGGAATAATAACAATAACATCAGGTGCCTGTTTCAGGCACCTGAAATTTTTTTCAAAAAATATTGACCTTTCTGAAGGATGCGGCGTGTTTATAGTGAAGAGGGACAAACTCCGGAGAACCTCTACTTCAAATAAAAAGGAGCTGATAATCAATGCCCGATACCGAAAGCGTCCGCTCTGCAGTGGACAAATACGGTGATATGCTGTACAGGATATGTATAGTTATGCTGCAGAACAGTGCCGATGCAGAAGATGCTGTTCAGGAAACTTTTCTGAGATATTTCAGAAAAGCTCCGGATTTCGGTGACAGCGAGCATGAAAAAGCCTGGCTCATCACTACTGCAAGCAACAAATGCCGGGATATACTGCGCTACAAAAAACGGCATCCTGCCGACAGTGAAGAACGTCTTTGGTTCTACAGCAAGGACGATGAAGACTCACATATATTTGAGGCGCTGTCAATGGTACAGGAAAAATTCCGTATCGTGCTTACCTTGTACTACGTGGAGGAGTATAAGGTTGACGAGATAGCAAATATCATCGGCAAGACCTCATCAGCAGTAAAAATGCGGCTGAAAAAAGGCCGTAAGCTGCTTGAAGATATCTACAGAAAGGAGTTTTTATAATGGATAAAAGAGTCAAGAGCTCCATCGAAAAGATCAAAATGCCGGAAGACATGAAAGAACGCATTATTTCCAATTGTGAGGCTGCAATTGATAAAAAAGCAGAAAGCGGAAAATATACGGATCACGTTTACGGTATCGAACACGTAAAAAAGCACAGCGTACTCAGAGTGGTCAGCGGTGCAGCTGCCTGTGCAGTTCTTGCCGGAGGTATAGGGCTGTCTGCACACCTTATGAAAAAACAGCCTTCCCCCTCTTCACTTTCTGCTTCTCCGGAAGAAATAACAGAAGATCCGTCTGAGATCACTTCAGAACCGAATACAGAAACAAATACAGTACCAGATACTCCAACAGAAAGCGACGAGCTGATAGAAGAATTTATGGCATCAGATATGTTATATCTGACTGTCCCCGACTATGATTGCCTTAATGAAAAAGGTGAGCCTGAGGGAGAAAGAAGTGGGCCTCTCGGCCAGGAATATACAGAGGCAGCTAAAGAGATAGTGAAAAAGCACAAGTTCACAGAGATAGCCGAGGATGAATTTATATCTTCAAACGACTGGGACTATCTTGCATTGGGGACACGTTCTCCCGGCGGTGATTTTTACTATGAATCTTCCTCTTTCGTTTTCAACAGAGACGGCTATGCCTGCCTAAGCTTCATATCCTACAACAGCGAAAAGCTCAAAAATTACGAATATGAAGTAGAACGCAACGACATAAAGTACTACAGATTTGATGACGCAGAGGGACTAAGAGCTGATCTTCTCCTCATTGACGGCCGGTTGAATGAATGGGCAGCCTTCGGAACGTTCTATAACTTTGATTATTCCACATTTGACTTTACAAGAGAAGCTGATATAGCCTATACAGGTGAATATCCAACTGAGATCGATATGGCAGATATTTCTGATTATTCACTTGATAACAGATCATGTGTAATACCTGTACACCACGGAGACAGGGCAATTACTGAGGATGAAAGAAGAGAGCTCGCTGAATTGTTCGACCATGCTGAATATAAGCGGCCTGACAATAGTGAGTTCCCGACATCAGTCCCGTATGAATCTATTTACTTTGTTTATATCGACAACAAATGCAAGGTGACTATCACTGTCAATGACAACAATACGCTTGAATATAAATATATTCCTTTCACATGGGACGATACAAACGCTCCTGCAAAGGCTTCTTCCGCACAATATACCGACTATAAATACGTGATCGATTATCAGACATTCAGAGACAAGATAGTTGAGGTGCTGGGCGAAGGTGTTATTTACAAGTATGATATATCCTCGGTGATCGAACCTTTTGGTAAACTTTCACAGAATAATATCAATGAATTCATTGCTGAAAACACTGACTATGGCGTAGCAATATCCGATGAAGTAACAAGTGATATCGACCTTTATTTCTCTTTCCTTGTATGGGAAGAATCAAATTCTCCTGAGGATGAAATGATGGACGATCCAACAAAGTTTGTGGTTCTGTACAATAGTATCTACGACGGCAATATGGGATGCGTATATACAATTTATTCCAACAACTTCTTATCATTTAAAAATGAAAGCGGCAAAGAAATATGGTATAGATGTGTCACAGAAAATGAAGATATTTACACTGTCGTTAATAAAATTATCTCAGAACACAAGGATGAGCAAACAAACAAATAAATATCACTCAAGGTCAATATCGAAAAAAGCTCCGAAGCCTTAAAGCTTCGGAGCTTTTATTATAGTCCGTAACGTTTTTCAGCAACTGAATACAATTTTTTGAAATCAGTTGGAGTGCAGTGTTTTATTTCCTTAAAGATACGGTTGAATGTAGTCAGGCTCTTGAAGCCTGACCTCATAGCGACCTCCGTAATAGGGATATCAGGCTCCAGGAGCAGAAGCTCTGCGGCCTTTGTACGTCTTGCGTTGATGTACTGGAGATATGACATTGAATTATACTGCTTGAATATCCTTGAAAAGTAGTACTTGCTGTAGCCAGCAACGTCTGCCAGCTGATCCAGGGAAATATCATACATATAATTATTGTCGATATACTTCAGAACAGTACCGAATTTCTCGCTGTATTCGTCGATCTTGTCATCATCAACATCCATAGCGATCTGATTCTGTTTCAGCTGATACTCACGAAGTGCCGTAAAGATCTCAATAAGCTTGACATATATCTTCACATCGGAAAGCTCTGATGTAGAGTTATACAGTGCAAAGATGTCCAGCATATTCTTCTTTGCGATAACATGGAGCTCCTTATCCATTTCCGGAGTTATAAGCACCGGAGCAGAAAGGGCTCTCATCACCGGATCAAGTGCAGGTACCTCTCCGAGTATGCGGTTATCGCACTGAAAGATCAGTCGCCTTCCGGGTATCGCCGGCATACTATGGAGCTCACCTGTCGGAACGATAAGCACCTCATTTTCCTGAAATACGTAATCAGTACCGCTGACATTGACGGTATAAGGATTTCTCAGAGGCATCAGCAGTTCCACGGCTCTGTGCCAGTGTACGGGGTAAGCCTCATTTTCAACGTTGTCGTAGAGCATGACATACTTTTTTTCATCATACTCAACTGTTTCATAATCCCCTGATAGATGTTTGATCACAACTCTCACCTCACCAAAAATTGTCGTTTTATGATCACCAGATTTTATTCTCTCATTAATATTATAATATATTTTCTATTAATTGTAAAGGCAAAACGGCTAACTTTGGCAGTTTAGCACAATCAAAAGCAGTTTCGCAGTTTATTCAGACCACAATTTTTGAACAGTTTGAACAAAAAATGAAAAGGCAGCCGACATGAATGCCGACCGCCCTTCAGGGGATATTAAAATTTGGAGAAACCTTAATTTATGATCCCGATGTCAGGAATTAGTTAACTCTTGTGAGAACTCTTCCCTTAGGGATTGTCTTACCCTTAGCAGCATACATCTGACTGATAGTAGCTACCTGCCAGCCCTGTGCCTTGATGTAAGGAGCAAGTTCTTCGACTGCGGCAACTGTATTTGCCTCTGTCTCATGCATGAGGACAATAGCACCGTCGCCTGAGCCATTAGCCATAGCCTGCTTGATTGTATTAACTATCTGGCTTGTAGGAACCTTATCGTAATCATATGTGTTTATAGCTGCAGAAATAAGCGAATAGTCTGTCAAAGTTGATGTAACTGCACCTGATGAATCAAGATAAGGAAGTCTAAGAAGCTTTGAAGGCTCAACGCCGAGGATGTTCTTAAGAAGATTATGGCATCCATCAACTTCCTGACGGATCTCACTTGAAGACTTCTGGCCAAGATATGGGTGGCTCATTGTGTGGTTAGCTATCTCCATACCCTTGCTGTAAGCATACTTAACTTCGTTCTTAGCATCAGCACTCTGAGTATTGTTGCCGATGTAGAAGAATGTAGCTGTGAAGCCCTGCTTAGCGAGAGCATCTACAATTCTCTTGTTATTGGAAGGTGAAGCACTGTCATCGAAGCTTAAAGCTATGATTGGCTTTGAAGGATCCGGGAAATCACCGGTAGGAATAACGATGTCCTCTTCCTTGAACTCAGCTACAACACCGCCGCCGGTAGTAACCTTTGACTTTGTACCTTCCTTGTCGGCAACGATAGCGTCTACATAGAAGTCAGTATATGACTCAGGGATCTCAATGTAAAGAACGAGATCTGTTGCACCCTTAGGAATGGTATATGCTGTGTTCTCAAGCTTAGTCCATTTCTGGCCAGCTGCGTTTACAGTAGCAACTTCTGCATACTTCTCTTCTGTACCGTCATTGTACTGAAGAGTCATCTTGATATCAAGAGCGCTCTTTGTAGGCTGCATTACTGCTGCACTGAAGCTGTATGTATTGCCAGCCTTGAAGGTTGAACTGTCAAGATTAATGGAAACACCGTTCCAGTAATCTGCTCTGTCTGAAACCTTAAGTGAGCTCTTTCCGTCGTAGTAGCTTGCAGTATCGTTAGCTATGCTTGCATCGCCTCTGCCGGACCAGCCGTCCTTGCTGCCTGATTCAAATGAGGCATTGAAGTAACCGTCTGTGTTTATAGCCTGAGTTGTTGTTGTAACAACAACTGTTTTAGAAGTTGTTGTTGTTGTAGTATCAGTTACTTTTTTTTTGAAACGCTCTCAGGAAGAGTTACTGAGCCTAAGAGGAACTTCTGGATAGAAAGTGCATCCTTAGGTGTAAGGCCTTCGCCTGCTTCGTAAACGTCAGCATTGAGTGCACCCTGTGCGGTAATTTTAGTGCTTTCGGAGCCTTCCTCGCCATACTTATCAGCATTTGAGATAGCCTGCATTACGAGAACAGCATCATTCATCTTAACGGATCCGTCAACGTCAGCGTCACCGTACTTAGTAACCTTAAGTTCCGGATCAGGATCGGGAGTCTTGATGTCGCTCTTTTCGTCACTGCCTGTATAACCTGTGCCCCAATCAGACTTAGGAACGAGTCCTACGATCTTATTGAAAGCAGGCTTAGCGCTGTAGCTTCTGTCGAAGAGGAGCGGATTCTGGCTGCCTCTCCAGCTCATACCGTCGTTTGTACCCCAAACTGTAAGTGATGAAACTGAATCGCAGTCTCTTATAGACTTAACTATGCTCTCATAGTAGCTGCCCTGTGTATCTGTATTGCTACAAGTTACGTCAAGCTCTGTAACCTGGATATCGCATCCGATCGAAGCGTATTTGTCAAGAGCAGCTGCATACATTGATGTTGAAGGATAACCTGTATCAAGGTGTGACTGCATACCTACACCGTCGAGAATACCCTTAGCATAGAGCTTCTTAACGAGGTTGTAGATGTTAGTCATCTTAGGATCCTCATACTCATTATAGTCATTGTAGTAGAGCTTGCATCCAGCAGGAGCATACTTCTTAGCAGCTGTGAATGCTGTAACAAGGAAGCTGTCATCATTGTAGATCTTCATCCAGTGAGACTCTCCGCCATTAGCGTTTGTACCGCCATTTCTGAGTCCGCCGGGATTACCATCCTTGAAGCACTCATTAGCAACGTCATAAGCATAGAGCTTGAGGTTCGGATAATTATCCTTCAGCATTGTGAAAACGTTCTTTATCCAGTTCTCAATACGCTGATTCATTATTTCCTGTGATACGAAATTGCCGTTTGAAGAGAAGTTCTCTCTGAACATCTCAGTAGGAGTCTGGCTGTGCCAGATAAGTGTATGACCTCTTACAGCGAGACCGTTCTTGTTAGCAAAATCAAGAATTGTCTTAGCTCCGTAAGGAAGCTTACACTGAGGATTTACGTTATTGCCCTTTGATGCACTTGCTGCCTGATCGAAGATCTGATCTGGCTTGAGCTCATTCTCAGGAGTGATACTATTGAAGTGCTTAAGGATGAAGTCACCGTGCTGATTTACTTCGTTAGTAGAAACAGCAGTACCAAATCTGAAATACTTTGAGAATACCTGGAACAGTCTTGCATCACTTGTATCAACCGGATCACTGCTGTGAGTACCGGGATCAGGTGTTGTAGTTGTTGTTGAATCAACTGTACCGCCGCCTGTTGTAACAGAGGACTTTGTGCCCTTTACTGCTGCGAGAACATCATCGATGTAGAAATCTGTAAGGCTCTCAGGAGCTTCAACATAGAGTACCAGCTCTGAGCTTCCGCTCGGGATAGTGAATGAAGTATTCTCTATCTTTGTCCACTCGCCGCTCTTAGCTGTCTCAGTAGCTACTTCGTGATACTCTGCCGAGTCGCCGCTGCCCTGCTGGATAGTGAACTTGATATCTACAGGGCTTCCGCTCTTCTGAAGAACTGCTGTACTGAGGCTGTATGTGTAGCCAGGTACAAAGTAATCAGGATCAAGAGTGATAGCAGCGCCGTGCCAGTTATCCTGTCTGCCGCTTACATAGAGTGACTTGCTGCCTGAGTAGTAGTTCTTGCTGTCCTGAGAAACAGTAGCATCGCCTCTGCCAGTCCAGTCATCCTTTCCTGACTCGAAGCCGCTCTCAAAGTACTTGCCGTTTGTAGCAGCCTTTGGCTCCTTTGTCTCCTCAGGTGTATCGGGATCTGTAGTTCCTTCGCCGCCGCCGAGTGTGAGCTCATTCTGCTTAACAGTTGCCTGTCCTGAGCTCTCCCAGCCTTCAACGTTAAGAGCGACCTCGTACATACCGCCCATTGTCATGTTGTACTGCTCCCAAGCCTTGAAGTGCTGGTCAACGTGGATAGTACCGCTTGATCTCTTCTTGCCGCCGTCACGAACGCTCCAATACTGATTGAAGTGTGTAACGCCCTGGTCGATCGAAGGACCATCGTGTGTTCCTGAATAAACTTCATAAGAAGCGCCGTCAACACTTACGTTGCCGACCTTTCTCATGTTCGGGCCCTCTCCGGGTGGTCTCCAGGTACCATATGAGTCTACGATGTAGTACTCAACGAGAGGGTTTCTTGTCCAACCATAAATACAAAGATATGAATTTCCGTTAGGTCTGTAGTCAACATCATAAGAAACAGCTATTCCGTTAAGTGAGCTCCACTTAGGGGAATTGCTCCACTTCTTACCTGCACGGAAGAGACAGTTATGAGAATTATTCCAGCTGCATGAGAATGTTCCGTTAGAACTTGGAGTCATGCTGACGCTGTCATTATACTCACTCCACATCTCATAATCGTAGCCGTCCTTCTGCCACTGCTGCTGTAAAGCATGAGCCTGCATTTCCGGTGCTGCCGGAACAACAGGAATAGCAGACAAGCACATAAGGCCTGTAACCACGCCACTAACGAGCTTTTTCATGTTGCTCTTTTCCATGTGCGTCATTCCTCACTTTCATAATAGTTAATAATGATATAACGTATTGCCGGACCATCCGGCACCAATTGCTGCAAGAAGACACCGTGCATTCTCTTTGCTCCGGAATCCCCTTCTCCCTCGCAGCTTC
>ERZ795051.5157-NODE-5157-length-11647-cov-4.445480_pt1 | contig 11647 bp, 17 predicted proteins | sample MGYA00375135_ERZ795051 | MGnify/ENA primary metagenome ERZ795051 (study PRJEB30180, sample SAMN05720222) | activated sludge metagenome | isolation source: Anaerobic digester | place: Japan | collected 2015-05-26 ... | reverse complement strand
CTAATGTATGCCGCGTCTACTGCCATTTATTATCTCCCCTTGCCAGTCTTCTTTGCTGGAGTTGCTACAGGTTCGCTGCCGAATTCGTCTTCCTCAGCCTCTGCTTCAGCAGTAGGGACAGGAGCAGCACCAACATATTCCGCGACATTTGCGTCGACGGCTCTCTGGGCTTCTTCTGTTGGAAGTTCTGCGATTTCGCCGGTCTTGTAGTCCTTACCCGCAGCAGAGCCGTAAACCAGCGTCAAGATTTTTACTCTGGTCATCGTCGTTTCACCGTTTAAAGATCCGTGAACTTACAAACAACAGGCGTGGTTCCAGTGGATGCGTTCATGTATTTGAACCGTGGAGCTGCAGCGCCGACAAGACGGAGCATAATGTCTCCATACTTTTCATCGCCGTTCTTGTAGCGAAGGTCGTTCGTTGGCTGCTGTGCTTCAATTAGGTCGAAGTAGATTGAATTGGCAGGGGTTGAGACAGGTGCCATGAAACCGGTTCCTGCAGCAAGGTCTTCTGACGCGAGAATCTGTCCGGGGTTCCCGGGTGCTCCGACGTTCAGGAGTTTGATTACCTTTTCCCACTCTGGAATACCGGTTGGGGATTCAGAGGTCAGGAGTTCGTTGTACTGAGCAGGTGCTAGAACAAGGTTGTATCCCTGTGAATAGATTTTTGCAGCACGGAATTTCTGAAGACCGGTTGCTACGGTGGTCATTGCACCTTTGTAGGTTCCAATGTCTGAACCAGCGTCAGAAAGTCCTGCTACCTGATAGAAACCCTTGACAACGTATGTCGAGCCGTCCGGCTTCCATCCCTGAATAATTGTCTTGTCAAGCTCCTGTGCGACTTTGACAGCCATCTGTGCAATCATATCTCTATCGACAGCCATACCGTCGCTGATCATTGCCTCAAACTGACGCCGTTTGATTTCGATTTCATCCTGCTGAATCGGGATGATAACCTTGGCGCCTTCGATGTCAACACCAGACCCCATATCGTTTCTGATATCGTAATCTGTAATTGCATCGGCGGTAGCCTTGTAACCGAAGGACTGAACGGTGGTGTTACCGATACCCTTGCCGGAAAGTTTCATGTTCTTTGGGATGAGTTGACGCCCGATGCTCTGCCCTAACAGATAGGGCTGAATATCCTTATCCCACTGTTTTCCAATGTTTGCGAGTTCATTCTGTGCCATTTAATTTACCTCCGTGGGATACACCAGATTGGAGTTCCAGCGCCGTTTTCGTCAGTGGTGACAGGCTCGTCTGCGTCTGCGTAGATGTCTGGGAATGCTACAGTTGCTCCCGCATCAGGAACAACCTGTGTCATTACTGCAGCAGACAGAAGACCGTCGGCTCCCATAGAGAGTGGCTGGCCCTTAACAATAGTCTGTGATGCAGCAAGCCGTAGACGCCTTCTCTGTGTGCCTCCCCCAACGTGGACTGCTACACGCTGGCCCTTGAGATAGTGGTCGTCAACGCCAGAAATCTTGTATTCTGGATTGGTTGCGTCCTCGTATCCGAGAGTTCCAATACAGTAACCAGTTCCGTCGAATTCCTTTACATACCCTGCACCGTCGAGTTCAACGCCGACACCGGGTTTCATCTTCGCTTCAGTCGCGTTTGGACCGACAGTGAAGTATTCTGGCTGCATGTGAATGTTGGAAAGATCCTGAACAACCACATTTGCAGGGGTTCTAAACCCATATTCCTGTGACATTTAGTTTCCTCACTCGAATTTGCCTGTTGCGGCGTTGAAAGAACCAATCGTAGGGATTGCATCTTCCTCAACCTTTGCTCCGACGGAAGTGTTTGAATGTGTCTGTCCAGACGTGTTCGCATGAACACCGGCAGATGCGTCGATGTCCGTCTTGTTGATGTACTCACTGTAGGTAATTACAAATTCCCTCGGGTCTTCAATGAACATCTTCTTGATATCGGCTGCTTTTGCCTCATCGTGTAAGAGTCCTGCCGGGAATTTAGGTACAAGTTTTGTCTGCCATTCGTTTTCAAGTGCGGCAAGGCGTGCGTTCTCGGCTTCTACCTTGCGTGCCTCTTCTGCTTCTGCGAAAGCCTTAATCTGGGCTTCCATTTCAGCAATCTTTGTGTCTTTCTCGGCAGTTGCTGCCTCAAGTTCCTGAAGTTTCTCAACGAATTCTACAGGAACGCTTGGTGCAACCGCGAGATTACCGGTCTGTGGTGCTACGGCGTCCATAGTCTGTGCTCCATCCCCTAATGAGGGGGCGGTGTTAGTGTGTGCTCCTCGTGAAATCGAGGTGGTAAACCCCTTAATAACGTCCATTAAGGAATTCAACACGCCTTTCTGTTCATCGAGAACAGATTTGAGTTCTGCGTCCATTACTATATCCTCGTTTTTTACGGATTTTATAGGTTTGTTCGCGGTGTTCATAAATCGAGCCCCAATGTCATTTTGTTCATTTGCGACCGATATGGGGAATAAGTAGACATATCGTGGCTGAACTTTCCCTACAAGGCTTTCGTCTATCCAATCGCAAAAGAACTCGGTAGATATCCCGACTTCCCCACGGGCAATACCTGCGTTCACCGCAGCATCCCATATGATAGGGCTTGCCTCAAGTCGTTTTGACCCGTATGATATAACGGATGCACCTTGGCAGATACCAACAATGCGTGCATTGTTACGCTTCAATTCTTTATCAGGGTCTTTTAAGAACCTATCCCAATCGATATGCTGCGGTGAATTGGTATTCTCGGTATATATCATCCATTTGCCGTTCCAGTCTGGCTCTGTCCCTTCAAAAGCCTTAAATGGGTAGAGCATCCTTTTAGACTCGGATAACGTAGACGGCACGTATACATCGAGGGTTTGCAGAACGACATTATGATATTCCATATAGGAACTAGCATCAACACCTTCTGCCAGAGGGATGGCTACAGACGGTGACGAAACCGCCAATGCTTCCATGCATATATTGTAAAATTCGAGAGTATAAAAAGAATCCCTTAAAATGGGAGAAAAAAGGTATACTAGGTTATACGCGGGCGATTCCCATCGTCTCTAATTGATAGGACATCTCGTCAAAAACGTATAAATCTTCGGCGTAAAAGCATCGTTCTCGTAATCCTTTGAGAACGAGCGATACGTATGATGCTCCAACGTGTTTGTGGAGCATTGCCAACAACGATACACAAGCACGAATTCCATCCCCGTAAGGCGCGCCTTTCAACCGTTTCTTGGCGTCTACGTCTAGAGCGATAAATAAGTCGCACGCAAGAGAATCTGCCCTTGCATCAACAATTCCAAAGCGGGATGGTTGTAATTTTACCATTCACTCCACCTTCTTTGTTTTCTTGAGGCATTGAGCAATGGCAAGTTCCGTTTCAGTGAGTCCGTTTGACGCGAGGCTGCGAGCCACGTTGGAAATCTTACGCTTGTCAACGGGTATAGAAATACCTAATTCCCTGTCAATATATTCTACACAGGGAGCCATCACAACTGCTTTGTCAGGCTGCTGTGAATGTGTCATAAGAATCATCTGACTAATCTTATCTTGATTCGGATTATCTTTCGCCGGTTTTAAAGGTACGAAACTTAAAACTACCTTCTTTGCGCCTTTCTTCTTCATCCGCTGAAGTGCCACAATCATGAGGTCTATGTCGTATGAAGAAATTTTGTCCGGGCGAATAATCCCCTTCTCACTAACGCACACCGCATCGGCAAGCGTGTTTGCATCGGATGCTGTCTCCTCATCGTAATATAGTTCCGCTCCACGAATCTGTTTCAGTTTCATGCTGCTACCGCCTTTGCTGCTATCTTCTTTGCTTCCTTCTCCACTCTGCCGGCGATTCCCATATCCCGAGCCATTGACATGAGATGTATTGCTTTGTAGAATTCGCCCTGTTCGTTCAATGCCACAATCTGCCGTGCCACCATTTTTACGTATTTTGCATCTGCCATTTTTCTGTCTCCGTTGTCGTGTCGCGCCTTGTTAAGCGTGTCACATACAATAGTTGCACATAGGAGTATATATAACCACGTATACAAAAACGTATAATTAGAAAATGGCGTATGGGTTGTAAATATCCCATGCGTTGCCTTTATCGCCTTCCCTTCGCATCGAGTCTAAATCTGATTTACTGACATCAGGGAACGGACTGTCTACAGTCATATTTTTAGAATCGCGCTCTAATATGGCGACGATTTGGCAAAGGCAGTTCGGGTGGATTTTTTCGCCGTTGTTTGGCAAATCCTCGCGAGAAAACACTTTTCCACAGAATTGGGCACATAAACCGCTGCATGGACTTGTCTTTGAAACAGCACGCCCTCCGGCACATATCCACTTATATTTGGTATATCCGATTTGGTCCCATCGTTCGCGTCGAACTACGGCGCGCTGGTTCTGTGTTTCTGTTCGCGCGATTGTGCTCGCGTGCGACCTGCGATTACTGAAATAACCTTCTAACTGGTCTGCAAGGGAGTTCTTTTCGTAGCCGGGATAGTCCCATCGTAAGTCATCTGGGTCTACATACGGTCCCCTTCCTTCCCAACGTGAGGGCCAGAGTCCTGCCTTGTCTCCCTCGTGTATAATACGTGTTATCTCTGCCCGGCTCTGCTCACTATATGTTTCTAGCCAAGGCGTCCATTCCCGCTCATATCCGAGATATGGCCTGTATCCCAAATCCTTGTCATAATTACCCCATACCGGCTTATTTATGAATCGTCCGCCCTTCGCCAAGTCGTCAGCATATGCCTGTGCATAATCCCGGGCGGGGGTATCATATACTTCCTTAATGTCGGAGACAATAGAAGGCGTCAGTGGCGGCACTTTGTTCTCTTTCGTGATAATTTTAAAGAACTCGCTGCCTTTTCCGATCTCGTATATCTCATCAGGGATTATTTTAACTTTTAACGCGTTAGCAAGCGTTTCAAAAGAGGTTGCGACATAATTGTTATATGCCGCCTTTGTCAATGCAATACCAATACCGATCTTAACTTCCTCAATGAGATTTTCGATTTCTGTTGGCGTGAGTCCTTTGCCTTTCGGTTTCGGGTCAGGTTTAAGACTCATCCACGACTACCCCTAAAGCCTTGTAAACGGCTTTGGAATAAGCATCCTCCGCCTTAAACAAATCCTTCTCTGTCTGGTCGTCTAAAGCCTCAAAAAGCGGTCTGGGTTTTAAAGCGGTATTCTTAATTGCTCCGCCTTTCTTTCCCTTCTTTTCTTCTTTAACGTCCTCTTCTTTGACTTCCTCTTCATCTGTTACATCTTCTGTTCCGTCACCTTTCTGCTGTTCTTCTTCTGTTCCACTGGTTAATAATGGTCTGTTCGGGTCAGTTGTACGGAGAGTGTCGCTTCCGCCATACTCTTCCTCAAGTTTCGCCCGTATCTCATCATCTGCCACAGAAAGTCCACGAAGTTCCCTGCGTTCGTCAAGGGTAATTGACTTGTCCGCGTATCCATCGTTCGCTTTCTGTAAGTTAATTACCGTCTTATCAATTTCAAGTTTGGGAAGAACGACTTTTCCAGAATAGCCCACGAAATAGTTGATGTCTAACCATCTCTGCACCAACGTCGAGAATCCGAGTTCTAGCCAAGAGAGGAACGTGTTTGCCTGATTGTAAAGCATTCTCTCCGCGGCATTGTCAGAACCTCCAATCCGTGTCGTTCCCTTGTCGCTTAATTGTGCTGCCGGATTATACACGGAATCGAGAATCTGTTCCGCTGCATCAATCGTTCCTTCTATACCATTGTCATTTGAAATACCCAAATCATACACGCGAATAAACTCGTTGTGCGAGAACTGTGTCCGAACTCCCCAATTCGTAATGATATCTGTTGCTTGCGCCAACGTTTCTTCATCGTCCGCGAGGACTTCTACCATGACAGACGGAGCACCAACACGGGCAGCTTTCATTCTCGCAATATCCCACAGAAAATTGAGCATGTCAATAATCGATATAATCGGCAGGCATAACGGATCTCCTGCCATATCTCGCGACATTGGGGATTTGATGTGCAATGCGTTAGGGATTTGGTGAAATAGTGCGTCATCTTGCAACTGATAATATTCCAGAATACCCTGTTCGTTCATAACGACGCCTTTTAACATGGAGGACGGGGATTCCTTGTAAGAGTCTGGCAAATCCACAAACGTATCCCACGGGAGATGCTTTAACGAGTAAAGGGTTTGCCAGCCGTTCACGTTGACCCATACGGGTTCAAATATAGAAGCCCCGCCATCAAATATGTCGCTAAAGGCCATCTGTATGTATTGGTAAAGATTCGCCGGGCTGCGGGTTTCCCAATCAACCAGTCCCTCAAACATCTTTGTTGCAACAAGGGACAGGACCTCGTCTTTCTCGTTTGCAGGATTGAATATCTCGTATTTAGGCGGACCGACAAACACCTGATTCGTGATGCTGCCTTTCTTAATCGTGTAATACGGATTGATGGAGTGCTTTAGGATAGTACTCGGTGTAATCTTTCCGACGTTATAATAAACGCCAGTATCAGTGAGGAATGTCCTGCCAACAGGAGCTTTTGGTGCTTTTACAGCAACGGCATTTGCCGCTTTTGCTGTCTTTGCCACAAGTGCTGTTGGCGGCTGTTCAAATAATGTGGTTTGAACCATTTCTGTTCTCCAATGCAAAGGATTTGATTTGCATAGCGTCCTATGCAACCTTGTTATCTTATTCGGTGCGCCATGTATTATGACATTTGGCTTTATCCGCCCTCGGCGCCTATAGATATACTCGATGGCAGACGCCCATAATACGCCAACTGATTACGAATATCTCGAACGTCTGACGTTGGAACTCACTGACACGGACGAGGAGTTATTGAGGAGGATTGACGATATCCAGTTGATATCAAACGTCCTCGCTGCTGCCAACAGAAGCACCGCTGCTAAAGAGTTATTTGAGGAAACGTTGCCTCTCATCTGCAATTCGTTAGGATTTGACGGCGCTGCAGCATACCTGATTAACAGAGGGCGGCAGGTTGCTCGAATGAAATACTCGTTAAATCCGCCGTTCTTATTTGAGCAACGGTTTCGAGAAGTGAGCGTCAATAAGGAACCGTTCAACAAATCACTCGTTCTTGGCGAAACATTTGTTGCAGAGGATTTGGACATTTATTATCCAGACGTTCATGATTACACCGAAATATCAGCGCTTATCATAATACCGATCAAATCCCCGTGCGGCGTTGTTGGGTGCATATCCTTTTACCAAATAGATACAGGCGGAGTGTCCTATCGTGCCAAGAATTTCCTTCCGATGGTATCAGCCTATATCGGCGACGCTCTTCGGAGAATTTGGGCGGAGGAGTTGTTAAAACGCGAACGGGATAAATTCGCGGAACTTTCTGTCCAATACGAGTACACAAACGAAGAACTCCGCGCTTCAAACGACGAACTCGAATCCTACAAAAACAAATTAGAAGCCTCAAATAGCCTTCTACAAACCGTAATAGACAGAATCCCGCACCCCGTGATTTGGAAAAATGTCTCCGGCGAATACCTCGGATGCAACAGGGAATGGGAGCGGGTTTTAGGCGCTCCTCGAAGTGAAATTATCGGTAAAAGCAACAAAGACTTCTTTCCGCAGCATATTACTGAAACCTTCGATAAAAACGACGACGAGGCATATACTTACGGTAAATCTGAAGTAACCATTTCATATAACTCTAACAATGAAACGCGAATCGGAGTATTTGTCAAAAGTGTTTTTTATGAACCTGACGGGAAAGTTGGAGGAATAATCTGCATCATATACCCGCCAGACTGTCCGCATGAAGGAGGTTTCTAATGGATACGCCTAAAGACCCTGTAGAAAAAGATATCTCGTGGAGATGGGTTATTTATCGAGAATTAACACAGCACCGGGACGACATCAATCGAAACGCGGATAAAACCCGCGAGGATGTCCGTGACCTCCACGACAAAATTACAGCGCTCCAAACATTCGTATTGAAGGAATTTAAAGACATAAATGCCAAATTTGACGATTTGATTCGCAAAATGGACGACGATCAGGAGAAGATCAATACAGACATCGCCTTACAAATACAGAAATTAGGTCTCAATTTAGAAACCGTTTCTAAAGATATCGCACAGAAGACGGCAATTGTCGCTGGTAAAAGTGCGGGCGAAGCAGTATCACGTGAAATGGGTGAGAAAGCACGAAAAGACCTCGTTGAGACGTTTAAATACTATTCTGTAGGGTTAGCAGCGTGTATCGTCGGAATAATGGAAGGGCTCAGATTCTTAAAAATCGGACCATTTTAAACGGCTATTGCTGGCCGTTTCCAAAAACACAATTCTTGAGAATCTGCGTCGGTCTCCTCATGTAAGCAAACGCTTTTTTGACAACAGAACTTTGTTTTGCCTGATATTCTTCCTTCATTTGTTCAGAAGCGGATGCAAATTGGTGATTGAAGTCTGACATGATAACATATTCCCCATCAACGATATTAAACCTGATTGCTGGCATCAGTCGCTACCTTCTCAGGTAGTTCGCGCGGCATAAACGTATTCTCCGGCAATCCGAGCGATTTATTCGGTCTTTTTGTCTTTCATCTGAACGTCCTAGCAGCGACATGAGAAACGAATTTAATTCCCATGATATTATGAAAGAGTTTTTTCGTCTCCCTGTTATTAGGACGTTCCCGACATTATCGAGTTCTCGGCTCATTATCGAGAATATTGGAAATTGCGCGCCATACTCGCGCAGAGCGTTTCGCAGCCTTTCCGCATCTGCCACTGTCATGCGGAAGCATTTCTCTGCCTCGACATCACCCCTGTCTCCCCTCATCTGTTCAAAAGCATCTAACATATAACCCTGCTCATACTGCCAGGCTGATAGGCGTAGAGCGGCTGTTTTAAACAAATCCACAGCACACGGTCCCCCTGCCTCACAGAGACAGATGTCACAATCCTCGCACCACGGTGGAATAGGGGCGTCTTCTGGATAGTCTTTCATAATCCCTCGCTAAAATTTAAAGATATAAAGGATCGCCACAACAGACCCACGCGGAAGCGAACCCTTCTGCCCGGTCCTTGTCGCCTGTTTCAAATCGCTTTTCCTCAATGAATTCCCCATCGTCAAATATCTGAAGAAGCCACGGTTTCCAGTCGTCTGCCTCGCGGGGTTTCCATTCCAGTAAATACGTTCTTGGAGCCATATTAAAAATCCCCAAAAATTTTAAGCGCTCTGTATGAACGCTAATGCTTCTTCCTTCCATGGGTGCTCTGCCGGAATACAGTCCTCTCCGTTGCACATCATACAAACAACGCTCCCGGGGTTGCTTGCCTCACATCCGTCGGGTCTCCAATACGGGCAGTTAAGCGACTGTTCCTTTGCCTCTGCTGCTGTCATTCCGTTGCAAAACTCTTCAAAAGTTATTCCGTTCACAGTGTTTGTCATTTTTTGTCCTCCCTCGTTTCGAGTGCTACACTACTGTGTTGCACCTTGGAGTATATATAACCACGTATACAAAAAAGTGTAATGTTTAACGTCTTGACTCTTCCAGACGTTTGAGGATATTTGTGAAATTAGACGATTTAGCGTTAAACACGTCCATATCTGTGGCGTAGATGTGCGGGATGGTAGTATAATCATAATACGTTCCGAGCGAGCATTGCACCTTTGACGCGACATACTCCATCAAGCGCTTCATAGCGTAGACGTTTGTCGGAACGGCTGTGAAAAAGTCGCGCGAACGCCAGTATGAGGCCATATTGAGCGCTCCGCCCCGCTGCCAAAAGTGTAACGATTGCAGGCACGGGGGGTCTATCGCTCCCGACAAGTCTATCCAAGGCTGCCATGTTATCGCAATGTTTTGGCGAGAGGACGGATTCTCAATGAGATTCTGTGCGGCAAGGTTTATTTGGTTTATAAGTCTCCCGTCTGTAGATTCGTGTTGGAACAGTCGTTCGTGATACGTATAATCGAACTCCTTCCCGGTGTTGTTTTTAGGAATCCCGTTTAAGACGCCTGACGCGTACTCGTCAAAAAACGCTTTAGAGTGTTGGGATGCCTCAAACAAAAACTCTACCTCCTTTTCGTTACCGATGTCCTGAATAACGAGCGCCACAGGCCGCGCTTCAATCGTGTTAACTACTTTCCCATCCCGCATAGTTATCGGCACTCTCTGTCCATTCCATGCGATATACTGCACCGCATTGGCATACGCCTCAAAAATGGAGAACGCTGACACGACTTTAATCATCGATGTATCTCCTTGCGAGCGGCATTTCAACCCACACACCCGCGAAGGGTGTGACCTGACCGGTCCCATACTATGTATGGACATGGAAGTATTTCAACCCACACACCCGCGAAGGGTGTGACTCTATCAATCAAATCATCTCCGTATCTCTCATGAATTTCCTAATGCCTTGTAGATAGGCATTTGTTTGCGACAACATAACACGCCAGTCTGCAAAACATTGCGCTCCTTGTGGGGGTATCCACGGTGCTATAGGCGTCATTTGTAAAATGGACATTTGTTCAAAGAGCATTCCGCACTGACAAGCGTATATGAACTGAATGTTAAGCAAATCTGCACCGGACAGATTATGGGCCGTTCTCACGATATCCAGTTCCGCGGCGTGCGTATTTACGAAATCGGTGAACGCCGCCGCCGCCGCCGTGAACCGTTGTGCCACAATTAGGTGCTCTTCTTTCAAATCGCTTAACGATAAAGCGATTGATTTGTGATTCTCTGTCATCAATCCTTTAGTTTAAGAATGCGGGCGTTTTCTTCTGCCTCCAGCCGCGCTGTCTTGCCTTCTAACTTGTCATACTTTTTTTCAAGTGCAGAAATCCTAGCGTCTTGTGCATCGTGTTTCTTGAAACTCAACTTACATTTCTCAAGGCTTTTCACACGTTCCTCAAGTTTTTCAACTGCTTTCTCTAGACACGTCGTTCGTACCTCTCCATTTTCCAGTCTGCTAATAGTAGTTAACCTTCTCTGAATCTGTTCGATTTCGACCTTCAAATTGAAAATCTGTTCCAATGCGGACACGTCTGGGTTTCCAAGATATGCCTTCACCAATTCACTTATCTGCGATGATGCAGACCGTTTCCCTTCCGCTTCACACTTCTTTTTAAATTGGTCAAACAATTCCGGGTCCATCGTGACCCCTACTCTCTGAACTCTTGGCGCCATACAATATAACTTATACGCCATACTATATATGCCTACGTATACACATCTACTCACGCGAGCGGCGCGTAATACTCGCACAGTTCCGCACTTTGTTGGATTTTTCGGCGAGAAAAAAATACAGAAATTCTATACGTAGACACGTAGACGCGCTCTCTAATATATACATAAAACATGAAAAATTAAAAAATAATAAAAAAATAAAATAGAAATATTTACTATATACATACTATATAATTATTATATATTATATTATTATATATCTAATATATACGATCTAAGGGATCTATTTTTTCATATTTTTGTTATTTGTATATTACATGAAACGCGTCTACGCGTCTACGCATAGCAGCACGTGTTCGTATCTATCGCTTTAACACGCTCCGATTGCCTTACACTCTATGCAAAATTGTGCAAATTTTGTCTACGTATTGTCTACACATAATCGAAAAACGCTGAAAACGCCTTCGTTTTTTCCATTTTTATAAGACTCAAATTAAT
>ERZ795051.5144-NODE-5144-length-11674-cov-3.637749_pt1 | contig 11674 bp, 9 predicted proteins | sample MGYA00375135_ERZ795051 | MGnify/ENA primary metagenome ERZ795051 (study PRJEB30180, sample SAMN05720222) | activated sludge metagenome | isolation source: Anaerobic digester | place: Japan | collected 2015-05-26 ... | reverse complement strand
CCCATCCCAAACCAAAATACACGATTATCGCAACTACTCCTGCTAAACTAATCAAGGCTTGAAACAATCTTTTTAAATATGCTACCGATCCCAATTGAATATCTTTTGAAAACTCATTACTTTTGTCATTTTTACCTATTTGTTTATCCAACCACTTATACAAATAAAATGCAACTACTATTGAAATTAAACCCGTTAAGGGGATTACTGCTTCTATTATCTTCATTATGTCAGAATCTTACCATCTTATCTTCGGTGTTGAAAGTGGTAGACCTGCCCCCTCTACCACTCTCAACGTCAAAGAAAAGACTTGACTTTTGTCTTTCAAAAACGTATCTTTATTTTGAAGAAACAACAAAATACGTGTTCCACCTGCTTTGAGAATATCGATTTCGTTGTTTCTTTTTTTGTTTTTTAGCTAAGTTATTAATCTGCCGCCCAGTTTTACCATCATCCTAATTTGCTTTCTTATCCAATCTTGACTCTCACTGTCTAATTTTTTCTTTGCCAAACTCAGCATTAACTGAACTATAGCACTGTTTTTGGTTTTGTCTATATCCTATATTAAATAAGTCACCTAAAAATATAGTACCTATAATATTAATTTAAACCTATTTTAATACTTTTTAACATCATGTTGAAAACTGCTGTTACAACTTTTCCTTTCATTCTTTCTCGTAATTTGTAATCTTTAATTCGTAATTTTTTATCAAAATATTTATTTTTAATCCGAATACAAACATATACTCTTCCTGGTAATTCACCCGTTACCCCGACACCGACCTCTTCCTCAACTACCTTCGCCATTTCCTTGGCTACTTCTGAAGAATAAACTCCAAAATCATGAATAATTTTTGAACTAACTCCACATTTAATTTTAGCTTCATTACTATATGTAACCAAACCCAACTTAAATATCTCACTTGAACCTGGAAAATTAGTAATGGCATTAGCAATAGCTCCGCCAGTACATGATTCCATAATGCCGATGTGCCAGCCTCGATCTTTAAGCATTTTAAAAACTAACTTTGCTTGTTTCATCAAAAAATAAAACTTTAATTATTTCTTTAATTCTTTCACTTGGGTTAAAACAACTACTTCTTTCCCTAATCTGGCCGCCTCTTTCAATCTCTTTTCCCAACCTTTAACTTTTTTCACATCACCCAAAAGAGAAACTTCGCCGATAGTAACCCGTTGATTACTTATTGGTTTATTTTTATATGAGGAATAAATCGCCTCAACCACAGCTAAATCGGCTCCAGTGTCATCTATTCTAATTCCTCCAGATACAGCGACAAAGACATCGTATTTATATATCGGTATTCCTAAAATCTTCTGGGCCACTGCCAGTAATAACTGCCCTCGATTGTAATCTATACCTGAAAAAACTCTCTTGGGCATCGGAGTAAAACTTTCCACCACCAGAACCTGGATCTCCAAAAGAATTGGCCGATTACCTTCCAAAACTATTGTTAAAACAGAGCCAACTTTCTCACCGGTGGTATTAGCAAAATCTGGTTCAACTTCCCCTAATCCTCTTTCTCCCATACGAAAAATACCCACTTCATCCGTCGGCCCAAACCTATTTTTGGTTGTCCGTAAAACTCTTAAATCTGAAGTTCTTTCCCCTTCAAAATATAAAACGGTATCAACCATATGTTCTAAGAGCTTCGGCCCAGCAATATCACCCTCTTTGGTAACATGACCAACGATAAAAATAGCGATACCGGTTTTTTTTGCTAATTGGACCAAACGAAAAGTTGATTCTTTGATCTGAGCAACTGAACCAGCTCCAGCTATAATTGATCCACTTTGCATCACCTGGATCGAGTCCACTATCATCAACTGAAAAATACTTTCCTTCCCAACCAAGGTTGCTTCCAAATCATCAATGGAATTTGTTTGAACAATATCGAACTTTTTGAAATCTAATCCAATCCTTTTAACCCGTAATTCAATCTGATCAACGCTTTCTTCACCAGTTACATAAAGTCCACCGATTTTTCCAATTAATTGTGTTAATAAAGTACTTTTACCAATACCCGGTTCACCAGCAAAAAGAACCACTGACCCCCGAACAATTCCCTTACCCAAAACTCGATCAAATTCCCCAATTTGGGTAGAAATGACTTCTATTTCCCCTTTTCCTTTTTCCCTTTTCCCCAAATTAATAATCGTCGCCTTTTTAAAATTCTTGTCTTTATGTTTTAAAATTTTAAATTTTGAATTTTGAATTTCTTTTAACGAATTCCATTCTCCACAAACACTACACTGACCACTCCATTTGGAAAACTCATTGCCACAATTAGCACAAACAAACATACCTGATTATAGTCTACAATCTACGATCTATCATCTATAATCTAATTTGACGCGTTTCCAGATAATACCTTTTTTCTTCAGCTTGTCCCATTGAAAAAGTTTTTCTTGGCAAAGCTCCATCATGGGCCACCGTAAAAAATAATTGGTCTTTAGCCATTGCCGGTAAAATAAAGCCGATATTCTTTCCTATCGCCAAGTCTTTTATTGTTTTCTCCCCATGAATGTAATCAACCCTCAATTCGGGAAATTGATCCAATAAAGCCTGTAAATTACCCACCGCTAAATTACTTCCCATATCTTTTAGATTAAAATCTTCAACCTGACCATTGCGAACCACTTTAATCGTCGTCCTAATTGAACTGGCTGATCCTTTAATTAAATCAAGCAGTTCGTCAGGGGCATCAAAAACAACCCGATGAATCGGCTCAAATTCTAAAGATTTGTCATGAAGATTAATCAATTCGACCAAAGCATAGCGATTCAGCTCATTCGGATTTGTTTCATAGATTGCCTTAGCTGTCGCTAATGAATGATTGCCATCCCCTACAGCGTACAAAAAATCATTTTGATTCAGTAAATTCTCTAAACTTTTAACAATTCTTTCAATCTCCTTTTCGTCATCAACCTTATATCCTTTAATATGGCCGCCATTCATCATTAAATCAAAATCATATAAAAGATTGTCTTGGGATTTAATTAAGGGAAAAATCGAAAAAGGGTTTTTATCATCAATTAATACCATAATGTGGGGTAATTCTATTATGGCATTTTGCCGGATGGCTACCCGTGGTGGAATTCTCGATTCAATAGTTCTTTCTGTTGCCCGAATTAAAGTTTTAGCCCCGGGATGAAAATCATATTTCTCTAAATCTAACGCCACCATTAAACCTCTTCTTACCCAACCTGATTTTAAAGTTCTTTCAACATAAACAAAACCTTCCAATTCTTCTATCAAAATACCCTCATTTAAATACTTCTTCATTGTTTCATTAATTCGAACAATTCTGGCTTCTTTATCTGGTTCTTCTAAATAGACTTCGGGATAAATCAACCTTAAAGTTGATGGCTGATCGCCAACCAATTGATCAACCTGTCGCCAATATTCCGGATTGCTGGTAAATTGATCACAAGCAATTACTGCCCATTTTTCCAAATCTACTTCCCTTTTCGGCAACATTATTTTCGGTACTGCTAAACCAATTTTGTCAAATACTTTCATAATAGCGAGATTAACTACTTATAAATTATATTCTTCTTATTGGTCTCAACTAACCCTAATGATATTTTTCTTTTCTTGATATCAATACTTTCAATATACACTAAAACCTTTTGACCCTCTTTAATTTCAACACCCCCTGCTAATTTGGAAATATGGATCAAACCTTCAATACCTGTTTCCAGTCGGACTAAAGCCCCATAATTAGCCACTTTAACCACCTCGCCTTCAAATTCCTTATCTTTAGGATAACGTTCCTCAATTTTATCCCAGGGATCAGCAGTTAAGCGCTTGATTGAGAACTGAAGTCGACCATTGCCTTTATTAATCAAAACTACCTTAATCTTACTACCCACTTTAAACTTGCCGGCAATATCTTCTACCTTTTCCCAAGAAACTTCGGAAATATGAACTAGCCCTTCCAAATTTACCTTATTCCCTTGATTATCAAATTCAACTTTAACAAATAAACCGAAAGGTTCAATTCTAACAATTTTAGCTTCAAAAATATCACCTATTTTTAAATTAGCGATAGCATTGGATTCTTCCCCAACCTTATTAGGTTCAGATACTAATCTTTCTGAAAAAACCAATCTATTTTTGGACTGATCCACTTCTAAAACCTTGACTCTTATCTTTTTGCCAATCATTTTTTCTGGATCACCATCATATTTGTCACCAATTTGGGAACCGGGAATAAATCCAAAAAAACCAAACGGAGCAATTACTACTGCCCCGCCGCGGTTTAATTCCTTAGCAAAAACAATTACTTCGCTGTTTGATCTTTCTCTTTCCTTAAAATAATTCCAACCGTAACCTGAAGCTGCTCCTCTAATTGAAACTAAAATCTGACCTTTATCATTTTCAGGCGATTTTACTTGAACTTCAATTTCATCCCCTACCTTCAAATCAGCTACATAATCTCTGACGAATTCAAATTCCTTACCAATGACTACGGCATCTGTTTTCCCCCCAATATCAATATAAATTGCTTTATTCTTAATTGCAGTAATTCTTCCCTTAATTTCCTGCTTCTTTCTAAAACTCTTGATTTCAGCCCCTTCCGATTGGAGTAAATCCGCCATCGAAAGAACTTTTTTTGATTTGGCCATAAAACTTTAACCGAGGGCCTTGGCTATCTCCCTCAATAAATTAATAAATAAATCTGCTGAATCATTTAATCTTCAATTGGTTTGGCGACTCAATTCTGGCCACGACCTATCTTCAACCTGCCTTGCGACAGAACTATTGTCAGCGCTGAAGAGTTTCACTTCTCTGTTCGAAATGGGAAGAGGTGGTTCCACTTCGCTCTAGTGGCCAGAATCGAGTCGTCAAATTCTTTCTTGGCATTTAAATTGAGTTGTCTTTTTACTGAAATTTTTTTCAATCTTACCTTTGTTCAGCTTAAATCCTTACGGATCTTCCACCTACAAAGTATTAACCGGTAGTCTCCCGGCGATTTTTCTCCGCCAATACGGCGGAAACGATTCCTTATCTTGGGATCAGCTTCCTGCTTGAGATGCTTTCAGCAGTTATCTTATAGAAACGTAGCTACCCAGCCTTGCTCCTGACGGAACAACTGGCACACCAGCGGTTTCCTCATCTAGGTCCTCTCGTACTGTAGATGAATTCCCTCAAGAATCGAACGATTACTGTGGATAGAGACCGAGCTGTCTCGCGACGCTCTGAACCCAACTAACGCAGCGCTTTAATGGGCGAACAGACCAACCCTTGGCCCCTTCTTCAGGGCCAGGATGCGCCAAGTCGACATCGAGGTGCCGAACCGCATCGTCAATATGGACTATCGGATGCGACCAGCCTGTTATCCCCAGAGTAGCTTTTATCCAATAAGCCCGTGCCTATACCAAATAGGTCACGAGGATCACTAAAACCGTCTTTCGACCCTGCTCGACTCGTTTGTCTCACAGTCAAGCCAACTTTTGCTTTTACACTTAGAGTCCGATTTCCAGCCGGACTAAGTTGACCTTTGTATACCCGCGTTACTCTTTTGCAGGTGCCTGCCCCAGGCAAACTAGCAACCATACACTGTTACCCGCTAATGGCGGGATAAGACTCAAAAATAATAAAGGGAGGTGTTCCATTGATGTCCGCCTTTCGGCGGACTCCCTCCTACGCTCGACAGTTATTAAATTCTTGCCAATGTAAAGATCCAGTAAAGCTTCATGGGGTCTTTTTGTCCTACAGTAATTAAACGGCATCTTCACCGCTCTTTCAATTTCACTGGATAGATGTTTAAGACAGTTACACAGTCGTTAAACCTTTCATACGTGTCGGAACTTACCCGACAAAGGACTTCGCTACCTTAGACTTTATGTTACTTGTGAGATTAGCGAAAATCTTCACCCTCTCCGACTCTTGTCGGAGCTCGGACTATATCTTATTAATTTCGAATTCGTAACCTGCCCGCCCTCGGCGGGTTTTTAATTCGTAATCAACTTTAGCGTGTAGTCTCTGAGGATTCAGTAATTCCATTTAAAATCTGTTCGAGAGAATATTTTCTCCCCTTTCCTTGCTGATTCATTTGAAAAGCCAAACGAACAATTTCTTTTAATCCCTCGGCTTCTAGATGCTTTTTTGCCTCCATCATCTGAACAATTTTTTCAAATATTTGAAAATCATATTTTTTTGTACCGATAAATGGATATTGTCTAAAAAACGGAATAATCTTTTCTTGTAAGGTTCTCCGGTTATCAACAACCAAGACTAGAATATTGGGCCTTCCTTGCTTAGAAACAATATAACCACATTTCAACTCTTTTTGAAACAATTCTAAGATAAACCTATTATCTTTGTGTTGATAAAGAGAAAACATCGGATCAACCACCCAACCAAATTTCATTTCCTTATGTTGCTTAATTGAAACCGAAAAACATCCCTCACCTTCAACAAAACCAGCAAAGTAATAAAACAAATTTCTTTTTTTAGAATACTGCCTTTCCTGCTGATAAACTTTATTCATAAATTATTACCTCCTCGGTATTATGAAGTTATAACAAGTCTTTCCAGCATATAGCTAAATTTTACAACTGCTCTAAGATTCACAGTTAGAGTTACTGCTGACGTTCACTAGGGCTTCAATCACAGGCTATTCCACTCGAAAGCGGAGGTCACCCGTTCATTTAACCTTCTAGCACCGGTCAGGTTTCAGCCCCTATATCTCCCCTTACGGGTTAGCAGGGACCTGTGTTTTTGGTAAACAGTCGCCGTGTATTCTTTTGTTGTATCCGCCATAAGGCGGAAGGGCATCTCGCAAAGCTTACGCCCAGTTAATTTGCCAAGTTCCTTAAACATCTGTCTTCCAATCGTCTTAGTCTACTCGACTTACCCACCAGTGTTGGTTTTGGTACGAATTTTTTATATTCTAGTTTCGACACTTTTCTTGGATAAATGGGGTCAATAAAATTACCTCAATTAAGAGATTTTTATTCGCGCTTTGCTTAATAACGAAAGGGCGGATTTACCAACCCCTTCTGGCTAAACGCTTAAACGCCCGATCACCCGGACGCTCTATCTTCCATCTATCGTCATGCCTAAACTTAAAACGAACATAAAAAAGAACCGGAATATTAACCGGTAATCCATCCACGACTCCGCCACTACAACGGATTAATGTTAGGCTCGCCTAACCCTCAGTCGAACAACGTAGCTGAGGAAACCTTGGGTATTTCGACGTCCGGGATTCTCACCCGGATTTCGCTACTCATGTCTGCATTCTCACTTCTGACTGCTCCAGCTCCCCTTACAGGTAAACCTTCGCCGCAATCAGAACGCTCTCCTACTAACTTTGTGCTCCGCACTCAGAATTCTTAGTCTTTAATTTTTAGTTTTTAATTAAAAATTAGAAATTTGAATTCTCGGTGCGAAGCACTAAGTTCTTCATCTTCGGTATTATGCTTGAGCCTCGTTACATTTTTGGTGCAGTTTTTCAATCCGCCGATGGCGGATCGATCAGTGAGCTATTACGCTTTCTTTAAAGGATGGCTGCTTCTGAGCCAACCTCCTGACTGTCTTAGAAAAACCACCTCCTTCTCCACTTAGCATAAATTTAGAGACCTTAAATGAAAGTCTGGGATCTTTCCCTCTTGCCCGGCCAGCTTAGCCCGGTCGGACTGACTGCCAAGCTAAAATTAGCGGTATTCGGAGTTTGGTTAAAAACCTTCGCTAAAAGCGAAAGCTCTCATCCAGTAGCTCTACCCCCGCTAATCACCACTTGACGCTATACCTAAATATATTTCGGAGAGAGCCAGCTATCTCCGGTTTCGATTGGCATATTACCCCTAATCACCAGTCATCCGATGTCTTTACAGCGACAAACAGTTCGGGCCTCCCTTCGACTTTCATCGGAGTTCACCCTGCTGATGATTAGCTCAACCGGTTTCGGGTCATTTTCAAGCACCTATTCGCGCTTTTCGCACTCGCTTTCGCTTCGCCTCCTCCGCCAAGGGCGGATTAAACTCGATGCTTAAAAATACTCGCAGACTCATTCTTCAATAGGCACGAGATCATCCGCCAAATGGCGGACTCTCTCTGTTTGTTAGCTGATGGTTTCAGATCTATTTCACTCCCCTATCTAGGGTTTTTTTCACCTTTCCCTCACGGTACTAGTTCACTATCGGACCGCTAAAGTATTTAGCCTTGGAGATTGGTCTCCCCAGATTCCTACGGTATTTTACGTGGACCGCAGTACTTAGGTATCCAACTAAAACAGGATGAAAATTAAAATACAGGACTTTCACCTTCTTTGGTAGCCCATTCCATAGCTTTCTTCTTTTTCTTCCTGTTATAAGGTCGGACCCTGCAACCTCCGCCCGAAGGCGGATTTAGGCTCATCCGTTTTCGCTCACCGCTACTAACGGAATCTCTTACGATTTATTTTCCTCCAGGTACTGAGATGTTTCAGTTCCCCGGCTTACCCCACACTGCTTCACAGTAAATTTACTAATTTTCAAAATTGAAAATTCACTGTGAAACAGTGTGTAACACTGCTTTCACAGTGTCGGGTTACCCCATTTGGATACTGTCGGATTATCGCCTATTGACGGCTCCCCGACAAATTTCGCTGTCTTTTGCGTCCTTCTTCGGCTTTAGCGACCAAGGCATCCACCATCAGCTTTATCTAAAATTCCAGTAAAACTTGCCCGCCAGTCGGCGGGTGACAACTCAATTTAGTTGCCAAGAAATTTTTAATTACTTCGATTCAACAGATTGTTAATGTACAAAAACAATTTGAGGAAATTATCGAAATAATTTTCTCATTCTTGTCTTTAATTAAAAATTAATTTTGCTTTCGGCAAAATCTGTGTGGACCCAGAGGGACTTGAACCCCCGATTTCCTCGTTGCAAACGAGGCGCTTTAACCAACTGAGCCATGGGCCCCCAGCATTTTTATTGGTTACTTACATAAAAAAGCCGAAGGCTGGATGCCTTCGGCGCTATCCCTTTTCAGGTCAATTCTACCCCTCTTTTTTTCTTTTATTGGTTTTGATAGGCTTCAGCATCTGCAAGTGGTGGTATTCTACCCAATTTTTATTCTCCCGTCAACTGGTTAAAACAATCGCCAGACGGGCACCGATAAAATCGGCTTTTAAATTAGGATTAAGCGGCGTAATTTTACCAACATCTTCTCCTTGACCAGGATAACCAATAACCAAAGCCAGCGAATTCTCCAAATTATGATAAAAAGTTGCTGTTAATTCAGGCAAAATAATTTTTCTCTGATTTTCATGATTAAGCTGATTCAGCAACAAATTTAATTCAACTGCTTCTAACAAATGGCCTTCAAATTCATTCGATAATCCAGCTTCTCCCAAAATAACTCGGCTTTGTTCTTTAATAGTCCGATTTATCTCAATTAAGGTCTGACCAGGATAAACACGAGCTTCACTCACCGCCAGCCAAACACCCGGTAGAGAAGGAAAATCAACTTGGCCATCCTTAACCCACCGCCAGTATAAATCTTCTAAGTTTTTCCACCAGAATCGATTATTTCTCTTTTTTTCATCCAATAAATCATGTCTTTTCCAATCGGGATAGCGTTTTTCTAAATCAGTTAAATATGGTTCCACTCCCTTCTTGGCCAAATCATCCCGGGTACCCAAATCAACTCGAGGCAGATAGTAAAAATTTAGTCCGGCCTGTTTTAATTTCTCCATCTTGCCTGGAGTAATTACTTCAGGCCACGGTTTAATTTCTACTTCCTTTAACAAAAAATACCAGCGCCATTTATTCCACTGGTCTATCTCTTTTTCTTTCATTCATAGTAATTATCTCAATTTTATCGCCAAATTTCAATTATGATATACTATTTCTGCAATTAATTACCGGGTGATTAGCTCAGTTGGTTAGAGCGCCGTCCTGATAAGACGGAGGTCAATGGTTCGAATCCACTATCACCCACTTATTACTTTAAGAAAAAGGCAATTAATTCCTTGGCCACATTAATCCCCGTTGCTTTCTCAAACCCTTTAAACTGGCACTGCCGGTTAACCTCCAAAACATAGGATTTCCCATTATAATGGATAATATCAATACCAGCATAATCTAAATAGCAAATTTTAGCCACTTTTTCGGCAATTTCTCTATCACCAGCCGCCAAATCCCATTTTTCTACTTTACCCCCTAAACTAAAATTCGACCTAAATTCTTCTCCAACGGCCGTTCGTTTCATTGCTCCCAAAACTTTTCCTCCTAAAACGATAACCCGAATATCCCAATTAACCGGTAAATATTTCTGCCATAAATATATCCCCAAGTCTTTTTCCTCTAATTTCTTTAAAAAAATTTTCAACTCCGTCAACGAATTTAATCGCTCCACTCCTTTTCCCTGATATCCCAAGGAATCTTTAACTACTATAGGGAACTCAAAATTTTCCGCCAAAACCTGATCGAATCGGTAAAATATTTTAGTTGGAATTACTGGAACTTTATTTTTCAAAAATACCCCCAATTGTGGTATTTTCCCCATTCTTGGCCAGCTTAAATAGCCAGCGGCGTTGAGACATTTAACTTTGTCCGATAGATAAGAGATTAATAAATTTCTACCTTCAACATATTTACCTGAAATTGTCCCCGCTGCTCGAAAAATTACCCCCAAAGTATTACTTTCATCAACTTCTTTCTTCCCAAGAAATACCTGGTTATTCTTAAAAATCAACTCATTATATAACCACCGCTCAATATAAATGCCTATCTTTCGTCCTTCTTCTTTTATCCTCTTTATCTCAAACCGGCTTTGACTAGGCGACATAGTAAAGACCAAAATAGATTTGTCAAAATTTTTCGAGGAATAATTTTGAGCTAAGTTGTTCAAAGAGATACTAAAAATTTAACAATTTCTGCCGGAACATCAATGCCGGTAGCCTGCATAAACCCCCAAAACTGCGGTCCTTTATTAATCTCCCAAATAACCGGCCGGTGCCAATCTCCACCACGACAAACTAAATCAACCCCCGCTACCATTAAGCCGCAAATTTTAGTCGCCCGAATCGCTAATTTTTTAATTGATTCCGGCACCATTACTACTTCCACCTTACCTCCAACACTAAAATTATTTCTAAATTCATCGGAGGAAGCCGAAGTTCTCCTGACAGCTCCTAAAACTTTGCCGCCCAAAACTAATATCCGATAATCGCCATTGTTAGGGATAAACTCCTGTAACATATATCTTCTGCCCTCTTCAACTTCACTGCGCCTTAATTGCCTTACTAATCGCTCTAATTGTGCCAAATTGTCTGCCTTAAAGACATTGATTCCCCGATCACCACTGCTTCCTTTTAAAACAACAGGAAAACTAAATCCAGCCTTTTCAAAGTTGGATTTTTTTCGCGAAAATTCATATAATGTCCACAAACTGCCATAAATCGTCCGAGGTACTTCAATTCCATGCCGGGTCAATTCTACCATCTGCCAAGCCTTACAAGCATCACTCGGTCTGCCTTTTAAAACTAAGGGGTCGACAATTTTACACTTGGGATTATTTCTTTTAACCCAATCTACAACCAAATTTACCTCTTCCCAATGCTTTCCGGTAGTACGAAAAAAGATCACCTCGTATTTTTTCCATTCGTAATTCGTAATTCGTAATTCATCGTTAATTCTAAACCCTACTTTATTATA
>ERZ795051.5129-NODE-5129-length-11711-cov-13.642673_pt1 | contig 11711 bp, 13 predicted proteins | sample MGYA00375135_ERZ795051 | MGnify/ENA primary metagenome ERZ795051 (study PRJEB30180, sample SAMN05720222) | activated sludge metagenome | isolation source: Anaerobic digester | place: Japan | collected 2015-05-26 ... | reverse complement strand
CGACTTCCGTTATCAATAATTCATTTTTCAATTCATTACTAATTCCTGAAAAATTTTTAGCCAATCATCAAGAGATAACGCTGCTGGTCGGATTGTCAATTGAAGGTTATTTTTTAAGAGATATTTCTCAATTTTCTCTTTGGGGATTATGGTCTTTAAATTATTAAGGAGAGTTTTTCTTGGTTGGGAAAAACCGGCTTTCACTAATTGAATAAATTTTTTCTCTAACTTAGGATTAGAAATATATTGATTTTTTAAAGGTATCAGCTTAATAATCGCTGAATCAACTTTTGGGGGAGGAGAAAAATTTCCTTTTTTAACAATTTGAATTATTTTTGACTGAAAATAAAATTGGGTTAAAACCGCAAGAAGATTCATTTTTGGAGGCTGGGCAACAATTCTTTCCGCCACTTCTTTTTGAACCATTAAAACTACTAATTTTGGCTTATTTTGCTTGCTTTGAAGATTCATTAACAACCGCAAAAGATAAGAAGTTAAATAATAAGGAATATTGCCGACAATTTTATAGCCTTTATTATAATCTTTGCTTTGAATAATTTCTTGAATTTTCTCTTCCTTTAAAATTTCTCGGATATCTCCTTCTATAAGAATTAAATTTTTATTATTAGCAAATTTTTCTTTCAGATAGCCAATTAATTTTGGATCTTTCTCAATGGCAATAATTTTTTCATTTGAGAGGATTAATTCCTGAGTTAAAAAACCTGTTCCCGGCCCGATTTCCACAATAATTTCTCCCTTTTTAATCTCTAATTCTTTAACTATTTTTTGAGCTATCTTTTGATTTTTTAAAAACACCTGGCCTAATTTTCTTGACATTGAATAATTGATTTGTTAGAATTATCAAAGGGTTTTTTAACCCTTTTTTAATTAAGATTCTTATTGAGAATACCATTTTTAAGCCCATAAAACAATTTTTTCTTTCTTTTCCTTTTGGGAAAAAGCAGCAAAAAGGGCAGCCGGCAATAGCCCCTTTGGTTTTATTGTTTATTTTGTCCTTATTACTGGGGAATTACTATATTTTTTCTTCAGCTACTATTGTTAAAGGAAAAGAAATGCCAATAGTCATTCAGGGCAATAAAGAAAACAATGGGGACGGAGATTTTCTAACTAAAAATGCCTTTGCCTATTATGATTTGCCTAGAGGAGAGAATATTATTGAAGAAGATGTTCAATCTCAATATCCGGAAGCCGAATTCTTTTTGGTGGTTGATAATGGATTTTTAGCAAAAAATGTGGCGGTTCAAGATTATTCTTCAATAACAGCAAGCAGAAAAAATATTATTACTTATATAGTTAAAGAAGGTGATTCTCCGTCCAAAATTGCTGCTCAATTTGGAGTTAGTTTAAATACAATTTTATGGGCTAATAATTTAAAAAGCGGCTCAGTAATTAAACCGGGTCAGGAATTGCTTATTTTGCCAATTACTGGTGTTTATCATACGGTTCAAAAAGGAGAAACTTTATCAGCAATTGCTAAAAAATATAGCGTTTCTGTTGGGGAAATCAAAGAATTTAATGAGATAGGCGATATTTTAGCTGAAGGAACCCAATTAATTATTCCTAATGGGAAAATGCCAGCCACTCCTTCGGCGAAAACTTCAATTAGTTCTAGCGCTTCCAAATCTTCGTCTGCTAGTACCTCTTTAGCGGCAAAAAATGGTTTAAAGCCAATGACTGAGGATGTTTCTGGTTGGCAAAAGCTAGATAGTTCGTTTTTGTATCCAACTAATGGTGGCTATAATAAAGGTATTTTACATTATTATAACGCTGTTGATATTATTAATTATTGCGGTTCTCCAATTTACGCTGCTGCTGATGGTTTAATTGTTGAAGTAAAATCTTCTGGTTATAATAATGGTTATGGTTCTTATGTAAAAATTCAGCATTTTGCTGATTTTAAAAACACGATTACTGTTTATGCCCATTTGGGTTCAGTTTTGGTGAGTGAAGGGCAAAAAGTTAGCCAAGGAGCATTAATTGGAAAAATGGGTGATACTGGCAATGCTAATGGTTGTCATCTTCATTTTGAAGTGAGGAATGCTCAGAACCCTTTTGTTTTAAAACAGTAATTAAAAATTAGCTAACAAATTTTCAGTTTTATATTGTAAGGCTTCTGAAAGATGCTCTTTTTTAATTTTCTCTTCTCCTTCTAAATCAGCAATTGTTCGGCTAACTTTTAAAAGACGATGACAAGCCCTGGGAGATAAATAATAATGGTCAATGGCTTTTTTGAAAGATAATTCAGTTTCTTGGTCTAAAGAACAATATTGGTTAATTTCTTTTAGGCTCATTTCTGAATTGGTAAAAATCTTGTTTGCTTGAAACCTTTGCTTTTGCCTTTCCCGGGATTCTTTAATTTGATTTTTAATTTTGAAAACAATTTCTTTTTGTTCTTCTTGAGACAAAAATTCTTCGGAGGTTAAACGAAAAACATTAATAATAATATCAATTCTATCCAAGAAAGGACCGGAGATTTTCTTTCGGTATCTTAATACATCAATTGGTCGGCAAAGACATTCTTTTTCCGGGTCATGAAAATAACCGCAAGGACAGGGATTCATGGCGGAAATAAGAATAAATTTGGCTGGGAATTGCATTCGGGCGTTAGCTCTGGCAATAGAGATCTTTCCTTCTTCTAGTGGCTGACGAAGTCCTTCTAAAACATCTCTTCTAAATTCTGGTAGTTCATCGAGGAATAAAACTCCTCGGTGAGCTAAAGTTATTTCTCCGGGTTGGGGAATCACGCCGCCGCCAAGAAGAGCCACGCTGGAAGAGCTATGATGGGGTTGGCGAAAAGGAGGAGAAGTGATAATCGGATTATTATGATCTAATAAACCGGCAATACTATAAATTTTAGTTACCTCTAGTGATTCTTCCTGATTTAAAGGCGGCAAAAGAGAATGGAAGGCTTTGGCTAATAAGGTTTTGCCTGAACCCGGTGGCCCAACCATCAAAACATTATGAGCGCCAGCAGCAGCAATAGTCAATGCTCTTTTGGCTTTCTCCTGACCCTTAATTAAAGAAAAATCTCCCAAAGAATTATCTTCTTGGAGATTTTTTAGATGAGGTAAAGAAGGAGCAATTCGAGTGTTGCCGTTTAAATAACTAGTTACTTCTTTTAAATTATTTAAACCAATTAATTTTAAATAGTGATTATTTTTTAAGGCGGCGGCTGCTTCTTTTAAATTTTCTCTGGGAAGAAAAAGTTCTTGAAAATTATTTTCTTGGGCAAAAAGAGTGATTGGTAAAACTCCATTAACTGGTCGTAGATCGCCATTCAAAGTTAATTCACCAATAAAAAGTTTTTTCTCCGTCACAAATGGTTTCAGTTGGCCAGAAGCAACAAGATAGCCAATAGCCATAGCGAGATCGTAATGAGAACCAGTTTTTTTAAAATCGGCTGGAGCTAAATTAATAGTAATTTTTTTATTAGCTCTTAAAGGAGATTTCGCCCCAATGTTTTTAATGGCAGCTGAAATTCTTTGTTTAGCTTCTTTAATAGCTAAATCTGGTAGACCAACAATATTAAAAGCATGAAGACCATTAGAAACATCAACTTCAACAGACACTAATAAATTATCTAAACCAAAAAAAGCGGCGGAATAAATTTTAGCAAACATTTTATTATCCCGCCGTTTTTAATTTAAATAGTTAAAATTGAATTATTGACATCGGAAGTTTAATTAACGACATCGCAAGTCGTTACGAAGTAACGACTTGCGATGTCCAAACATTGAAAATTGAAAAATTGCTCAATGTTATTTTAGGCCATTTTTTGGTTGGAACATTTCATGCAGAATCGAGCTGCTGGATTAGCTTTTAATCGGGCAATTTCTATTTTTTGATGGCAATTTTCGCATTCGCCATACTGACCATTTTCTATTTTTTCTAAAGCGTCATTCACGTCTTTTAAACGTAATTCTAATGAATGCTCTAAAGCCAAAAGAGTCTCATATTGCTCTACTTCTTCAGCGTCCTCGTCAGGAGCAGAAGACCTTTCTAGGTATGGAAAACGAGTATCGTAATCGTCAGGAATTTTTTTGTCTTTATCAGCAAATTTTAAAAGATCCTTTTTTAAAAGGTCTTTTTCCTCGAGTAATTTCTTTTTAAGTTCTTGAATTAACTGTTTTTCCATTGCTACTATCTTAGGGTTTTTTCTTTAAAAAGTCAAGAAAATCCAATTTGAATTTTTTTCTGAATAATGTTAAAATTTCTAAAATAAAATACAGGCGGCAGTAGTTCAGTGGTAGAACGCTTCCTTGCCAAGGAAGAGGCCGCCGGTTCAAATCCGGTCTGCCGCTCAAATTTTTACCAGATAATAAAGATTAGAAACCTTCGTTTTCTAAACTTTTAATTTCGCTGATGATTTTTTTTGTCTCTTTCCAGAAGAGATTTTTAAAATCAGCAAAATATTTTTTTAAGAATTCTTCTTTTTCTTTTTCAGAACCTGAGTTTAAAATTCTGACAAAATTTCCTTTTGTTTCTTCGTCAAGGTTATTATAAATTTGAAGAGTAGTTTTTTCTATTAAACTGTTGTATAAATTTAATAAAAGTTTTTTTGTTTCTGGTGGTAAAGAGTTTAATAAATTTTGTTCCATAGGACAAAATTTTGAAAAATATTTTAATTTTTTTCGACCGATAAAGGCGTAAAATGAATATTAATTTTTATTGTTGATGAACAAAATGTTTTTAGCCCTTATTATTAATCGATTTTAATCACAGTTTTATTTTTACTGAAGCTGCTTGTTTAGCAGTTTTATTAGCCCACTCTATTCCCTGAATAATGATTATGGCGCAAAGCATTACCCAAGCCAAACCGGTTAAAATTAAACCCGATTTTAATAAGCTTTCTTTGGCTTTTTCAGTGGCTTTTTTCACTTCTTCTTTTTTTTCTGGTTCAGTTGATTCAGTAATTTTTTCAATATCTTTTTTAAAATTATTCAAAATCTCATTAAGTTTTTCCCGGCTTTGGGGGTTTTCTAAAATTTTTGTTATTTTTTTAATAAATTCCGGATCTGAGCCAATGGCTTGGTTAAATAATTCAAAAACTGTTTTGTTAGATATGCCTTCTAAAGCCGATTCTTCCGGAGTAATTTTTTCAATATCAACCCCAAAGTTTTTGATTATTTCTTGAGCTTTTTTGTCTTTGTCTTTTACATCAACAAAATTAATCAAATCTTTCTCGATATTATTTTTCAGCGCTTCATTTTGAATATTACTATCAATTAATTCTTTTAAGTTTTGGTAGCTAACTCCTTTTAAAGAAAGAATATCAAAACAAGCCTGATAGCCATTTTCACTAAAAACCGGGGAGATATTTTTTTCTTTTAATTGATTTAACAATTCTTTATCGTCTTTGATATTTTCGAAGGGATTTTTATCTTTTAGCCAACGATTAATAAACTTAACTACTATTTCTGTTTTTTCTTTTTCCGGAATTGGTCTTAAAGTTTCCTCGTCAAACCATTTCTTTTCTACGTTATTACTCATTAATAAAGCTGTTTTTATTGCCTGCTGGTTAAAATTAGCTAGATTCTTTAAATTATTGTCTTCGATAATTTTTATTTTTTTCTCTTCTTCGGTTTTTGGCTCTTTCGTTATCGTATTAAAATCTACTTCTTTTAATTCTTTTTGCCAAAGATTAAAACATTTATCAAAAAGACTGGTCCTTTCTTCTTTATCAGCGAAGAAAATCTGATTTTCTAAACAAACATTCACTAAGTTGGAAAGAATTGCTGTTTTTTTACTTTCTTCAACGATGATATCTTTAGTTAATTCTTTTTTTTCTTTAAAACCGGGTTCGTCTTTTTCTAGTTCTTTGAAAACATCGTCAATAATTTCCTTGTTCTTTTTTTTGGCTTGTTTTTCTTCAAGGTTTTTTGATTCTTTTAATAAATCTAAATAAAAAGTTAGCCTTTCCTGAGGGTTTTTAATTTCTTTTACCAATAAATATTTATCCTCAAATTTTTTGAGATTTTCTTTTTGTTGTTCTTTTTCCTGTTTTTCTTCCGGACTGATAATCTTTTCTTTTTTTGTTTTTTTGGCCTCTTTTCTTTCTGATTCCAATTGTTGTTCTGGATTTTGTTGTTCCTCTTGTTCTTCTGAAGCTTTTTGTTGTTCTGGCCATTCTCCTGGAGGATAATAGCCAAAATCTCCTTTAAACTGAATCATTAATAAAATAAAGATTAAGTTATTAATTTAATAGCCCACAACTTTTTAAAAATTGTGGGCTAATTTTATTTTTTAGTTTTAATGATTTCGTCAATAAGTCCGTATTTTTTTGCTTGTTCTGGTGTCAACCAAAAATCTCGATCAGTATCTTTTTCTATTGTCGACACTGGTTGATTGGTATGGCTAGAAAGAATCTGGTTTAACTGTTTTTTTACTTTAACAATTTGTTGAGCAGCAATTTCTACGTCTTTAGCTTGACCTTCTGCTCCACCCATTACCTGATGCAATAAAATTTTTGAATTAGGTAAAGCCATTCTTTTACCTTTTTTCCCTGCTGCTAAAAGGACAGCTGCTCCGGAAGCTGCCATTCCCATACAAAAAGTTGCTACATCTGGCTTGACATACTGCATTGTGTCATAAATAGCTAAAGTGGAAGTTACTGACCCACCGGGAGAATTAATATAGAAAAGAATATCTTTTTTCGGGTCCTCATGCTCTAAGAAAAGCATTTGAGCAATAATAATATTAGCCACTGTATCATCAATTGGCGTTCCTAAAAAAATAATTCTTTCTTTCAATAGCCGGGAATAAATATCATAAGCTCTTTCTCCCATTGATGTTTTTTCAATGACAGTTGGCACAAGAACTGTTTCTGACAAAATAGATGGTAATTCTTTCATTTTTATTTATTAGATTTAATTTTCTATTTAATTTTTCTTTATTAGGCAGTTGCAATTATATCAAAAAATTTCCAAAAAATCAATGAGAATTTTATTGTGCCCTCGGGAGGAATCGAACCTCCATCTCAGGCTTAGAAGGCCCGTGCTCTATCCGTTAAGCGACGAGGGCTAATTATTTAGATTAACATTTTTTTTGGTTGAAATCAACCCGTTTTTATGTTATTCTAATTAATAATATTACTTTTTTAAATTTAAGATGTTTAAGATGGTGACCATGGTGTAATGGTTAGCACGGCAGTCTGTGGAACTGCCAGCGAGGGTTCGAATCCCTCTGGTCACCCTTTGTTTATAGTTATTAAAAAGAACGGATTTAAATCCGTTCTTTTTTAATTCCTTACCTTCTATTTCTTTAAGAATTCCTTTCTTGTTTTACTAAGATGATAATCTCTTATTTTTGTTTCCAAATTAGCAAAAGCCAGTTTCCCTTTAGGGTTAAATTTCAGATAATACCAGAGACCAAGAGTCAAAGAAGAACTAGCTAATAAAGAGTAAAACAAACTATTATTCATTCCTGTTTTAATGGTAGAAGCGTCAATAGTCTTGGGATAAATAGTAATAGTCATTGAATCGCTTCTAGAATTAATTTCTAACCCTTGAATGTTAATGTTGTTAGTGAAAGTACCATAACCATTGTTAACTGAAACCTGAAAAGTAATCACTTTTGTTTCGCCAGCATTAAGACTAGGCAAATAGATTCCATTTTGGGCTATTCCGTCTGGTTGAATGAGACCATTAATTTTTGTTGATCCATTCAGATAACTGAAAACAGCTGGTAAGGTGTCTTTAACAAGAATGTTAGTCAAATTTCGAGAAGAAGGATTAGTGACGGTTATGTAAAACTCTATTATTTCAGAAGGATTGGCAGAAATATTTTCTGAGTAAACTCTTTCTCCCCGGGAAAGATTTCTCCCGGTTTTGTTGATTGATAAATCTATTAGACTTGTAGGAATGGGCGCATTAACGTGAAGAATTAAATTTTGCGTGACTACTCCTCGTGGGCCAGAGCAAGTTAAAGAATACTCAGTATCGTTTAAAGGAGTCACTAATTCTGAACCGGCGATACTTTTTCCGCCAGACCAGCCGAGAGTAGCATAGCAGTAATCAACCCGGCTTGCTGACCAATGAAGATAAGTTGCTTCTCCCTGATTTAAATAATATTTGTCAGCCCAAAAGCTTAAAGCAGGTGGTTCAGTTGGATAAACAGGGTAAACAGGATAAACTGGATAAACTGGACAATTAGGGCAAGTCGGTATAGTAGTTGTAGTGGTGGTGGTAGCCGGTTTGGTAGTGGTAGTAGTAGTGGTAGTAGTAGCCGGTTTAGTAGTTGTGGTGGTTGTAGTAGTCGGTTTAGTAGTTGTGGTAGTAGTCGGTTTAGTTGTAGTAGTGGTAGCGGGTTGTTTAGTAGTAGTTGTGGTTGGGTAAATAGGGTAAGAAGTTGGATGAGGAGTACAACCCGTGGGTGGACAGGTAGTAACAGTAGGAGGAGTATAAATAGGATAAGAGGTTGGATGAGGGGTACAAGAAGATGAAGTACAAGAAGAATGAGTAGTTGAGTTGCTGGTATTCGCGTGAGAACTAGAAGTAGGAACAGAAGAATGAGGCTCTGAGGTTGTTCCTGCAGAGTAAATAGGATAAGAAGCGCTGTGAGAAGTGCAATGGCCAGAGGAGCAAGAAACAGCAAAAGTAGGGCTGGTTAAAGCCATTAAGCTAAGAGAAATAATGCTGATCGTAAAGAGTTTTAAAGTTATTTTCTTCATTTTTTTATAATTTATAATCTTAATTTATATTTTTAATATCTTGACCAATTGATTGGATTAATTACAAGACAACAGAATCATATCATAAAAATTTTTATATGTCAAGGGCTAAAGATGTTAAACTATCTGCGACTAATTACATTATATTAAACTTTAGTTTTTATAGAGAACAAAGCAAAGACAACTTATTTTGTTTCAAAACAACTTTTCTCTTAACAGCTTTTTCTTAAAACTATCTATTTGGTTAATGAACTATGAACTATGATATTAAAGGTTAAGCCCGCCTTCATTATTAAATTATCAAAAATTGTTTGACAAAATTAAATTTAATGTTTAAAATACTGCTCTCAGTTTTTCAAAAGATCTTTGACAAAAAAAGAAAAGAAAGGAGGTGAAAGAAATGAGTTGGTGGTTAATATTGATTATAGTTGGAGGATTGATAGCAATAGCAGGGTTTTTATTTCTACTGGCAATTGCTAAGTGGTGCAAAATCGTTATGTCCATTAATCCTTTCTTTTTAGATGATTCTCGAGAAGTTAATTCTCAAGAAGACTCAGAAGGAGTAAATAATTAAAATAAAACCCCCTCAAAACGAGGGGGTTTCTTCACCAATAATAATACGTTACATAATTAACACCCGGTTTAATATAAACATATTCCCAGTGAGAACCGACTCCCCACTGGTCCACAACTTGTACCACCACCTGCTGATTACAAGGTGCTGGTACCCTAACGGTTGAGAAACAATTCAGATAAACCCCTGAATTGTTTCCCTCAACCCATACGTAGCCCCAGACATCTGACGACTTGGAGACTACCTCGAGATAACACTGCTGGGGCTGGCAGGTTGAGCAGGTTGGTTCACACGTGGGGCAACTAACTGTTACCCCACAACCCGTTAGGGTTAATATCACCGCAAAAAAAACCATTAAAGACAAAAACAAAACTTTACTATTTTTTCTCACTGTTTTTACCTCCCTTATTAATTTGTTAATTTACTGCTTTAATTAAATCATAAATTTGAAATTTTGTCAAATGGTTTTTTGAATGTCAATGCTTGACAAACAAGAACTAATAAGTTATATTTCTAAAAGTGAAACCAAAAAATAAAAACAAAAAATAAAAAAATAAAATAATTATTAAATCACTATGGATAATGTTCAATCACCAATCAATATTAGCAAGAAATTAAATGATAAATTTTATAAAAACCTTTCTTTAGTTTTAGGGTTGGCAATTGTTGTTCTTTTAGGTATTTTTTTTCAAGGCCTTAATTCTGGCTGGTTAAAAATTGAGCAAAAAGAAACAACGACCACGACCAAGGCAGAAAATTTAGCCGTTAATTCTACTGTTTTAACGACTGATTTAAAGCAATCTATTATTGAAAAATATAAAGATCAAATTCCGACTCAATGGGGAGAAAATCTTTCTGGAGTAAAAACTAAAGTGAAAGCTGATAAACCAGTTTTGGCTTTGACTTTTGATGCCACTGGGATTGAAGCAGGAAGGGGTTATGATGAAGAATTAATAAATTATTTAATAGAAAATCAAATTCCAGCAACTTTATTTTTAAGCGGTTTATGGATAGATAAAAATCCAGAAATCACTGAGCAATTAGCTAAAAACCCTTTATTCGAAATAGCCAATTTAGGCACTAATCACCTGCCTTGTTCAGTTAATGGTAAAAGCGTTTATGGTATTTTGGGTACTAAAAATATTGAAGAAGTGATTGAAGAAATTGAAAATAATGCTTTGAAAATAGCTAATTATACTGGCCAAAAACCTAAATTTTATCGGGCAGGAACTGCTTATAGTGATGAGATCTGCATTAAAATTGCTCATGATTTAGGTTATGAAATGGTTGGTTTTAATGTTTTGGGAGATGCTGGAGCAACTTATTCTAAAGATAAAGTTAAACAAGCTCTACTTACGGCGCCAGCTGGTTCAATTGTGATTTTTCATATGAACATTCCTGAAAGCGAAACTTTTGAAGGAATAAAAGAAGCAATTCCTGCCTTAAAAGAAAAAGGAGTAGAATTTGTCAGGTTAAGTGATTATCCCTTGGAATAAAAAGGAATTAAACAAAAAACCCGCTTTGAAGGCGGGTTTTTTGTTAGTCAACTATTTCAATAAAAGTCTTTTTCACTCCAAACGAAATTGCTTGAGATTTTTCAGGAAACCAGATATCAACTCTTCCTAAGGAAAATCTTTCGTGCATTCGGTCCTCTACGACAAAAATTTTATTTGGATAGAGGTAGGGAAACCGAATTTTTGTGCCAAAGGGCAAAAAATTAACAGCTACAATTCCGTCTCTAACTTGAGAACCAGAAGCAGTAAGATAGGGAGTGTCATCTGTTTCCTCAACACTTGAAGAATAGCCAGTTACTACGACCGGAATATAATTGTTGTCTTCCTTCTCTTGAGGTTGAGAAGGCGCAAAAAGAAAGTTTTTATCGACAACATTAATTTTTTCCGGTTCGTTAAGATCCTTTGAAGGTATTTGACTATTGGAATTCTCCGTATTTTGAATAGTTTCTGCTAAAGAACCTTCGACTACCGGGCTTTTTAAAGGCAAACTGAAAACATTCAAGAAAAAAAGCCCAGAAATGATTGCTCCCAGAGGTTTCCAAATTCTTTTGCTTCGTAAAAGCGGATCCTCACCCAGAGAGCTAGAATTAGTATTATTACTCATGGTTTTATTAAGTTAAACTTAATATCCTTTGGGTTTTGCTTATTTTCTCCAAAATTAAAACTCCCTTATTGGGGAGTTGTCTCTATATTAGCATAAAGGGTTGATGATTGTCAAGAGGAAAAGTAAATTTGGTGCCCGGGGAGAGACTCGAACTCTCACACCCGAAGGTACTTGATCTTAAGTCAAGCGCGTCTGCCGATTCCGCCACCCGGGCTTCATTTGTTGCTATTGTTTTGGAAATATTACCACAGGGAAAAAATAAATGTCAATAACAACAATATAAATTTTCAATTTTCATTTTTCAATCAATGTTTGGACAGCGCCAGTTGA
>ERZ795051.5127-NODE-5127-length-11714-cov-5.626212_pt1 | contig 11714 bp, 10 predicted proteins | sample MGYA00375135_ERZ795051 | MGnify/ENA primary metagenome ERZ795051 (study PRJEB30180, sample SAMN05720222) | activated sludge metagenome | isolation source: Anaerobic digester | place: Japan | collected 2015-05-26 ... | reverse complement strand
CGACGGGCTCACGTGGTGATTGTGGACCGCTACCTCGACCGCCGGACGGCGGAGGCCGTGGCGGGCCGGACTGGCGCGACCGTGGTGGAGGTTTCCCAGTTTCCGGGCGGCATCAAAGGCACGGAGGCCGGTTACGTGGAGCTGATGGACTGCCTGGTGCGGGCGCTGGCCGAGGCGCTGGCCCGTTGAACGGCCCGCGCAGGCTTCCCCTTTTTTCCGTTTATGTCTGAAATCTTCGTCTTGTTAAAGTGGCCCTTGATCGCCAGCCTCCTCCTGCCGTGGTTGCTGGTTTACCTCGGCCTGCATATTGTCCAGCGGGGCGTCATTTTTGTGGACCTGGCGCTGGCCCAAACCGCCGCGCTCGGCACGTGTGTGGCCATGCTGGCCGGCTATGACCTCCATGACTGGCAGAGTTTCCCCTTTTCACTCGGGTTTACCTTGCTGGGCGCGGTGGTTCTCACCTTCACCCGCACCCGCCATGAGCAGGTGCCGCAGGAAGCGTTGATCGGCATCCTTTATGTCGTGGCCGCCGCCGCGGCCGTGCTGGTGCTCAGCCACACGGCGGGCGGCAAGGAGGAATTGCAGCGGTCGCTGGTGGGGGAGCTGCTGGTCGTGCCGCCGGCGGAGGTTATCAAGACTTTTTTTCTTTACCTCACGGTTGGCGTGATTCACTTTTTGCTGCGCAAGAAGTTCCTGGCCATTTCAACCCAGCCGGCAATGGCCGCCGCGGCGGGCCTGAACATTCGCTGGTGGGACTTCCTCTTTTACCTCCTCTTCGGGCTGGTGGTGACCAGCTTTGTGCATATTGGCGGGGTGCTCCTGACTTTCTCGTACCTGGTCATTCCGGCCGTGTGCGCCATCTTCCTGGTCAACTCGCTGGTCGCGCGTTTTGTGGTCGGCTGGGCCATCGCGACCGCGGCCAGCATCGCCAGCCTGCTGGTGACGACCCGGGTGGACCTGCCCATTGGCGCGGCGACCGTCTGCGCCTTGGGCCTGAGCTTGCTCATCGTGTCCCTCGCCGCAACCGTCTCCCGCCGCGCCGCTTGAGCCCGGTTCGAGCGGGCAGGCAGGGGGTGACCCGAGGCCGGCCGGGGCAGCCTGTCGGTCTCGGACACCGAAATGATCGTTGACGCCACCATTTCAGTGCTGGGCGCCACCGGCACCCGCCGCTACGTGGACATCGCGGGCGCCGGCGGCACCAAGGTCCGCACCGCGCATCTGGACAAGGGCGTCCCGGCGGGTGGCAACGTCTGTTTTCTCGACAACCATGTCGAGTGGCGCCGCTATGCCGCCATGACCAACCGCGTGGCTCCGCGCGGCCTCCCGCAGTTCGAATTCTAAGCCGGAACTACTCGCCGGCGAGGGGCTCGCCCCTGGGCCAAACGGCGCCGGCGTTGAGAATGCCGTTGAAGAGGAATTTGAATGTGCCGTGGGACTGGGCGCGGAACACGATTTCCGGTCCAAAAAGAAGCAGGCACCCCGCCCCCACCCGGACCTCGGCGATGGCAATGCCGTTTTGCAGGTATTGCTGGCCCAAGGCCCAGCCGCTGCGCAGGGGCGCCGTTTGATCAAACCACGCCACGCGCGTAATGTCCGCCGTAACGCCGCCGTCGTCCCCGTCGCCTGCGCCTGCCCCCGCGGCGAGCCGGAACACCGGGCTGGAGTGGAACATCACGTCCACCTCTTCCTCCGCCCCCCACGCCAGCGGATGTTCGGCGTTGACACGAACACGGACAATCGAGCCGGGGATATAGAACTTCTCGCGCGGCAAGGGGACCTCCCGGCCGTCCTCGTTCGTGCTGACCAGATGACTGGCTAGTGGGAGGCCAAGGTGTCTGGCCAGGTCCGTCGAGCTGCCGATGGTCAGCACAGTCCCTCCTGCCTCGAGGAACGCCCGCAATTGCGGAATGGTTCGGTCGGGGGTCACGCTGCCCCACCGGTCCCGCCACTCTGCGGGAAGCTGCGCGGGCGGGCGGGCCGGCGCGCGCGCTTGAGTCTGCGACGGGCCAGGGGGCTGGAGGTCCGCCCCGTCGTTCTCCTCGAGCGATGCAGCCGGGCGGTTCGTCACTCCCCGAAAAGCCGGGATGGCCCCGGTGACAAACACCAAAACGTCGAATTGGTCACGCAAATTGCCCGCGTCCAACCGCGGCGCAAAAACTGTTTCGAAGGGCATTTCAAACTGCTCCAGCACCCAGCGCGTCCAACCGGAGGCTATTGAGCCGCCGTAACGGTCCCACAAGCCCACCCGCACGGGCCTGAGCGGAACCACTGGAACCGGCGGGGCGCCTTGGATGCCGACGAACGTGACCGGCAGGTGGATCACCAGAGACTGCAGCAGGCGCAGAGTGTCCGGGCGGCGAGGCAGGTGGAAAGTGCCGGCGTTGAACCGGCCCCTGGCGAGGGTGACAGCCTCCGCGAGTCGCCCGAGGGGATGACCCGCGGCCTGCAGCCGGTTTACAGCCCGAAACGCATCGTTGGCATCCGCGCGCAGTAGAAAACCCTCCGCCCCCGCCGCGCCGTCTATCCGCCCAACCGGCAACGGCTGGACGTCCTCGCAGATTTCAAAGGGACCGGACAACCCCGTGAACACACGATCAAACTTCACATTCATCTGGATCGCCGGCGTCCAGCCGGCCAGATCATAGGGCGGAATCGGCGGGCCGCCGGGATATTGCAGGTCGTGGGGGTGATCCTGGGGCTCGAACATGTCGAGCACATGGGCGCGGTAGGCCTGGTCACAAGGCACCACAAACGAGCCGGCAGGATAGGGGCGGTTTTCAAAGTCAAACGCGTTGGTCGCGCGGAGAACCCGCACGCCGCTTTCGATAAGCATGTTGACAAAACGGGTCGCGGTGCCGAAATCGGCTTGGTCGCTCGCGAGGAGGTAGCCGCGAGCGTCCCGGTGCGACGGGTCTCGGAAAAAGCGGACGAAATCATTTGGGGTCGGGGGCGCCGGCCGGGGCGCCTTCTTTGCTGATGAGGATGGGGCGGCGGGCCGGGCGGTTTTCGCGGCCCGGGATTGGGCTTGCTTTATCTCCGCCTGCGCGCGCTCCACCTGGCTGGGCGAGGGCGTCCAGTGATCCCGCCTGCCTCGCGCGATGGCATCCCGGCCCATCATAATGGTTCCAGAGCAGTTCCACCCGATGCCGGGAAGCGTAATCCAGAACGGCGTAGTTGGCCGTGACCGCGTATTCGACCGATTGCCGGAAATGCCACCGCTGGGGCTCGATTGGAGCGAGCCAGTCGCCGCGCGGAAGCTGTAACGCGGGATGGAACGGAATTTCAATCGGATTCGGCCCGCCGATCGTTTCGGTCAACAGCCCGATCGCGTTGTGGTAATAGCCAATCGAGCGCAACCCGCCGTTCCACCACGCCGAGTAACGGGCTCCGGAGCGAACCGTCACACCCGGCTTTCCTTCAGCCAGAAATCGCTGGATCATGGCCGCCCCCAGCACCTCCACGCCGTTTTGCACTCGCGGGTCTATCCGGTAGTTGAAGGGGTCGCGGAAGGGCGGGGCATACATCACCGTCCCCGGCGGGCCGCTCTGATGATGGTCGTAGATGATCTGAGGAAACCACTCGCGGAACAGCGCGCGGCTCATGGCCTTGCTCTCCGACTGGGTCAAGGCGTAGAAGTCGCGGTTGTTGTCGTGGCCGGCGTACTTTTGGTACAGGCGCGGCAGGTTGGTAAGCGAACGCTTGGCGGGGTCCGCCTCCCGCATGTACCAGTCCCCAACCAGATCCATGCCGTCCGGGTTGGCCGGCACGGCGAGCACAATCACGCTTTCAAGAATCCGCCGGGTCTCCGCGTCCTTCCGGCTGATCAACTGATACACCGTCTCCACCAACTGTACTGTGCCCAGCGTCTCCGTGGCGTGCAAACCACCGGAAATCCACACCACCACCCGCCCTTTCCCGGCCAGCGCCTTCGCCTGGTTGTCGGAGAGGTTCTCCGCCAGCGCCAGCCTGCGCGCGATCTCCCGGTACTCCTCCACCCGGCGCAGGTTCGCCGGCGAGCTTACCACCGCCATCACCATCGGGCGGCCTTCCTCGGTCACGCCGATGGGAACCACCTTCAGGCTCGAAGATTCGCGCTCGAGCCGGTGCCAGTAGTTGGTGAGCTGGCGATAATTCGGCAGATGATGGTCATCACCCGGATTGAAACCGAAATGCTCCCGGGGCGTGGTCAGCCCAGGCGCGGCGGTCGCTCCGGCCCCATCCCCAAGCAAAAAGACGGCGGCCCAAACAATTGCGAGGCGGCGACACCGGCTCCAGGCGCCGCCCGTGGACTTCAATTTCACTGCGACAGTCTGAAAACCTCCCTCGCGATTGTCAAGAAACGCCGCGGTCCCCCGCTTCGGCCCGCTCCCTCGAGGCGCACGCGGGATTGGGGCGCCTGCAAAAACCAGCCAGTCCTCAGCTTTTTCCTGTTAGCATGCCCCTCGATTGGTGCAGTCGCGTGGCGCCAGCAAAGGGTCGCAACTCACGGGGGCGCCCCGGCTTAATGGCTCGGGCGCGCGAGGTAGTCCAGCACCTGTTCCATCAAAGCATTGAGCGTGGAATAATCGCCAGAGGAGGCAGCGCGGAGCTGTTTCTGGGTTTGGACGAATCGCCGCGGCTCCAGCTCGTGTCCGCAATGCGCAATCAACGCGTCCACGGCGGCCGGCGTCGTCTCCAGATGAAACTGAAGCCCCATCGCCCGCTCGCCGACCTGGAACGCCTGGTGACGACACGCCCGGTTGCCCGCCAACAGCTTTGCCCCGCTCGGGAGGTCAAAGGTCTCGCCATGCCAATGGAAGGCCCGGAAGCATTCCGGGAACCGGAATGCGGGCGCAGGGGGACGTTCTCCGAAGACGGGAAACCAGCCGATTTCCTTCTCGGGTCCGGGATAAACTCGAGCGCCGAGCGCGCTCGCCATCAGTTGCGCCCCGAGACAAATACCCAGAACGCGCGTTCCCGAGCGGATGGCGTCGGCCAGGAACTGCTTTTCCCGAGCCAGCCAAGGGAGGCGTTTCTCGTCGTTCACGCTCATGGGCCCGCCCAAGGCAATTACAAATTCCAAAGACGAAACCGCTGGCAGCGCGTCCGATTCGAAAAAACGTGTGGCCGTCACCATGGCGCCCCGGCGCGACAACCACGCCTGAATGCTGCCAAGGCCCTCGAAAGGAACGTGCTGCAACACATGAACGCGCATCGGTACCCAGGGTTTTAATGGACAAACAAACGCGCGGAAGGTTAGTGTTTTCTTGAGCGCCGTGCAAACTTTCACCCATCGCATCCCCGCTGCTTCACGCCGCCAGGCGATGGACTGGAGCCTGGTGCTTCTCAGCCAGGAAATCGAGTCGGTGATTGATGACGCGGAAGAGAGCGGGGGCTGGGGCTTGATCGTTGCGCCGGAGGATTACGAGCGGGCTGTGGCGGCCATTCGCTTGTACCAGGCGGAGAACCGGCGATGGTTGTGGCGGCGGGAGGTGTTCCGTCCGGGACTGGTCTTTGACTGGGCGGCGCTGGGTTGGGTCTTGTTGCTGGGATTTTTCTTCTGGATCAGTGGCGAGTATCCGCAAGTCAGGAGCGCGGGCGCGGTGGATGGCGCGCTGGTATGGCAGCAGCCGTGGCGGCTGTTTACGGCAGTGTGGCTCCATGCGGACGTGGCGCATCTGGGCGCCAATGCCACCATCGGACTGGTGTTGCTGGGGCTGGCGCTGGGCGGTTGGGGGACCGGGGCCGGCCTGCTCGCCGCCTATCTGGCCGGCGTCGGGGGCAACGTGCTGGCGGTGGTCCTGTCGCGCATGCCGCATCACAGTCTGGGCGCGTCCGGAATGGTCATGGGGGCCCTGGGCCTGCTGGCGACTCAATCCCTGGCTTTTGGCGGTCTGGGACCGCGTCCAATCCGCACGGCGGTCATCGGCCTGGTTGCGGGCCTAATGTTGTTTGTTCTGATGGGGTTGACCCCCGGCACGGATATTATCGCCCACCTGGGTGGCTTTCTCGGAGGTCTGATCCTGGGCATCTTCCTGGGGCTCATCCCTCGAACGGCCCAACGCATGGGCTTGAACCTTGTCTGCGGGCTGGTGTTCGTCCTGCTGGTGGTCTGGCCGTGGTGGCTTGCCTTCGTCCAGGCCAGCCAGCCCTCCGGCTGAGGCGGAGTTTCCAGCCCGGGCTTTTGGCGGCGCCACGCCCCCGTTCTTGGGAAGCGAAACTTGCCGGGGTTTCGAGTCGAGCCTAAGCTTCGCCCCGTAAAACGATGCCTCGTGAAACCCAAACCGCCAAAGCGGCCCGTGTCCGAAAGATCATTGCCGGGCTGAAATCGGCTTATCCCAACGCCCACTGCGAGCTGAACCACTCGAATCCGCTCGAGTTGCTGATTGCCACGATTCTCTCCGCCCAATGCACGGACAAGCGGGTTAATCAGGTCACGGCGACCCTGTTTAAGAAATACCGTACCGCCCGGGATTATCTCCAAGTGTCGCCCGCCGAGTTGGAGCAGGACATCAAGACGACGGGGTTTTTTCGCAACAAGGCGCGCAGCATTCAGGCTTGCTGCCGCACGCTGGTTGAAAAGTTTGGGGCCGAGGTGCCGCGGACCATGGAGGAGTTGCTGCAGCTTGGGGGGGTGGGGCGAAAAACAGCAAACGTCGTTCTCGGCAACGCGTTCAACCTCAATTACGGAATCGTGGTGGACACCCATGTCGCCCGCCTTTCGCTGCGGCTCGGGCTGAGCCGGGAGCGGGATGCCGAAAAGATCGAACAGGACCTCATGCGGCTTGTTCCCCAGCCGCAGTGGACTCTCTTCAGCCACTGGTTGATCTGGCATGGCCGCCGCCGATGTTTCGCCCGCAACCCGGACTGCGCGGGGTGCGAGATTCGCGAGCTTTGCCCGAGGATGGGTGTCCCGGACAAATCCAAGACTGCCGCCGCGCCATGAACGGCTGGTACTTGCTGGATTCGGGTCCCGGGGACCCGGCGTGGAACATGGCGGTGGACGAGTGGCTGCTCGAGGCGATGGCCCGGCTGGACCGCCCCGTGCTGCGCTTCTATGGCTGGACCGAGCCGGCCGCCTCTTTCGGTTACTTTCAGCGATACGCCGAGGTCGAGCGGTTGACGGCCTTGCGGCCACTGGTTCGGCGCCCCACTGGCGGAGGGATTGTGCCGCACGACGCCGATTGGACCTACAGCCTGGCCTTCCCGCCCTCCGCGCCTTGGTACCAGTTGACCGCGTTGGAAAGCTACCGGCAGGTGCATGCCTGGCTCGGCGCGGCTTTCGCCAGTTTGGGCATCCTCACCACCCTGGCTCCCGCGCCGCTCAAGGCCACCCCCGGCCAGTGTTTCGTCGGTTATGAGCAATTTGATCTGCTCTGTGGCGGCCGAAAAATTGCCGGCGCCGCCCAGCGACGCACCCGAACAGGGTTGTTGATCCAGGGATCGGTGCAACCGCCGCCAGCGGCCCCACCCCGCCGGGAATGGCAGCGGGCGGTCTGTGCTCAAGCCGCCGCCTTCGGCGGGGGAGGATGGTCGCCTTTTCCGGCTGACGCGCAATTCCAGGCGGAAACCCGTCAACTTGCGCTTAGCAAATATGCCCAGGAGCGATACAATCGGAAGCGTTGAGCCGGCCGCCTGCGACGTGCCGCAGGAGCGGTGGGTTCGGCCGGTGTGTCGCCCTCAACGGGGGCAGTGGCACCGGCCGGGGCGACCGGCGCGGCCGTAATTTTGATTATGATCGTGGAACTCATCAACACGGGCAGCGAGCTGCTGCTGGGGCGGGTGCTGAACACCAACCAGCAATGGCTGTGCCGGCAACTGGCCGAGCTGGGCTGCGTTGTGTCCCGCCAGGTGGCCGTCCCGGACACCGGGCCGGACATTCAGGGAGCCGTCCGCGAGTCCCTCGGGCGGGCCGACCTGGTGATCACCACGGGGGGCTTGGGCCCAACCTCGGATGATCTGACGCGGGACTTGATCGCGCGGCTGCTGGGCCGAAGCCTGCGCGAGGATCCGCAGGTGCTGGCCGCCATTCAGGCCTACTTTGCCAGCCGCCAGCGTGCCATGCCGGAATCCAACCGGCTGCAGGCCATGGTGCCGGAGGGGGCGCGGGTGCTGCACAACGCTTTCGGCACCGCTCCCGGCTTGGCGCTGGAAATCAAGCCCAACCCTTACCGCGCGGGCGGCGAAGGGTCGTGGCTGGTCATGCTGCCGGGACCGCCCCGCGAACTGCGGCCGATGTTCACCAACCAGGTCGTCCCGCTGCTCCGCACCCTGCTGCCCCCCGAAGCGCGCTTCGCCTGCCACACGTTGCGGACCACCGGCTTGGGAGAGTCTTGGGTCCAGGAACGGATCGCGCCCGCCCTCACTCGGCTGGTGGCCAGTGGGCTCGACCTCGGCTACTGCGCCCGGCCCGGTCAGGTGGATGTGCGCTTGTCCGCGCGGGGCCCCCAGGGCGAAAGCCTGGTGGCCGAAGCAGAAAAGGTCGTCCGGGAGCTCCTCGGGGGGAGTTGCTACGGAACCGAGGATGAGGAGCTGGAGCAGGTGATCATCCGTTTGCTCACGGCCCGCCAGGCAACGCTGGCGGTGGCGGAATCCTGCACGGGCGGATGCATCGCCCATCGGCTGACCAATGTGCCGGGCGCCTCCGCGGTGTTCCTGGCCGGGTTGGTGACTTACAGCAACGCCGCCAAACAGCAGTTCCTCGGCGTGCCGGCCCAAACGCTCGCCGCCCACGGGGCGGTGAGCGAACCGGTGGCGCGGGCGATGGCGGAGGGTGCGCGCCGGGCAACCGGCGCGCAGTATGGCATCGCCGTCACCGGCATTGCCGGTCCCTCGGGCGGCACGCCCGACAAGCCCGTTGGAACCGTGTTTATCGCTGTGGCTTCGCCGCGCGAAACCACGGTCGAGCGCCAATGCAACGCAACCGACCGGGAGACGTTCAAGCAGGTGACCGCCCAGCAGGCCATGGACTTGTTGCGGCGCACCTTGCGTGATTAAAACCGTCAGCCTCAGCGTCCAATGCAAATGGCAGTTGCGGGTTCGCCCCTCTCACGCGTTCGAGTGGAGGGTAAGTTTTTCCGCCTGGGCGAGGAAAAATTCTGCGTCAAAGGCGTGTCGTATGGTCCGTTCGCGCTCAATGCGGCGGGCCAGCCTTTTGCTTCTCCCGAGCAGACCGCCGCCGATTTCGCCCAAATCCGCGAGTTGGGCGCCAATGTGGTCCGCATCTACCATGTTCCGGGCCGCTGGTTCCTCGACCTGGCCGCCGAATACGGCCTGAAGGTCTTGGTGGATATTCCCTGGAACAAGCATCTGTCATTTCTCGACACGGCGGCGGCGCGCGAGCAGGCGCGCGAGGCCGTTCGCCGGGCGGTTCTGGCCTGCGCGCGGCATCCCGCCGTTTTCGCCTTCAGCATGGTCAACGAGATTCCGCCCGACTTGGTTCGCTGGAGCGGGGGGGAAGCGGTGGCGGATTTTATTGATGAGTTGGTCCTGGAGGCCAGGCGGATTGACCCCGAATGCCTTTGCACCTTCGGCAATTATCCACCCACGGAGTTTCTCCGCCCCCAAAGCGTGGATTTTGTCTGCTTTAACGTGTATCTGCACCACGAACCAGCCTTCCGAAACTACCTGGCGCGACTCCAAATGCTGGCGGAATCCAAACCGCTGCTTCTGGGCGAGCTGGGCATTGATTCGTTGCGCGAGGGGGAAGCGCGACAGGCGGAGATGCTGGCTTGGCAGCTCGAAGACGCTTACCGGGCCGGCGCCGCGGGGGCCGTGGTCTTCAGCTTCACCGACGACTGGCACCGCAACGGCCAGCCGATCACCGATTGGGCCATGGGCCTCACGCGCGCGGATCGGAGCGCCAAACCCGCCTTTGCGGCCGTCCAGCGCCAGTTCCGCCTTGCCCCGTGCTTCGCCCTCCCGCGGTACCCGCGCGTTTCGGTCGTGGTGGCAAGCTACAATGGCGGGCGCACGCTCAAGGCCTGCCTCGAATCACTCCAAAGGCTGAACTATCCGGACTATGAGGTGATCCTGGTGGATGACGGCTCGACCGATGGCAGCGGCCAGGCCGCGGCGGCTTACCCCTCGGTTCGCTACGTGCGCCACGAGCAGAATCTCGGCCTGTCCGCCGCCCGGAACACCGGCATCGCGGCCGCGACCGGAGAGATCGTCGCCTTCACTGACGCGGATTGCCGGGCGGACCGGGACTGGCTGTATTACCTGGTCGGCGACCTGTTGCGGAGCGACTTCGCCGCGATGGGCGGCCCCAACCTATTGCCACCGGAGGACTCGGCGGTGGCGGCGGCGGTAATGGCTTCGCCCGGCGGCCCGGCGCATGTGATGCTCAACGACCGCGAGGCGGAACACATTCCCGGCTGCAACATGGCATTTTATCGTTGGGCCCTCGATCAGGTCGGCGGGTTCGACCCCGTCTTTCGCGCCGCCGGCGACGATGTGGACATTTGCTGGCGGCTGCAGCAAGCCGGCCACAGGATCGGATTTAGTCCGGCGGGATTTGTCTGGCACTACCGGCGCTCGACCATCGGCGCTTATTTGAAGCAGCAACGGGGCTACGGCGAAGCCGAATCGCTGCTCATCCGGAAGCACCCCGAGTATTTCAACGTCCTGGGCGGAAGCATCTGGCGGGGCCGGATTTACACCACGGCGCCCCTGGGACTTCGACTGCGCGCGCCCGTCATCTATCGCGGCTTGTTCGGCAGCGCCGGCTTTCAATCCATTTATGTCGCCCCTCCCTCGCCCTCGCTGATGCTCTGCACCACGCTCGAATATCACGTGCTGGTGACGCTGCCGCTGTGGGTCCTTTCGGCCGCCTTCCATTTTGTTTTTCCACTAGCTTTGACCAGTCTGTTGTTGTCGCTCGGGCTCTGCGGCCTGGCCGGCGCCCAGGCCTCGCTGCCTCCCGGCAAGGCGCACTGGTGGTCGCGACCCCTGGTGGCCTGCCTGTTTTTCCTCCAGCCCATCGTCCGCGGCTGGGCCCGCTACCGGGGCCGCCTGCTGCTGCATACCCCGGCCCGCGCGGAGCGCCGGAGCCTGGATTCGATCGCCTTGCGAGACAGCGGTCAGCCGCTCGAAGAAGTCAGTTATTGGACGGAGCGGCGCGTGGACCGGCTGGCCTGGGTGGCCGACCTCCTGCAACGTTTGGCGGCCCAAGGCTGGCCGCACAAGCCGGACATCGGTTGGAGCGATTACGATGTCGAGGTGTACGGAAGCCGCTGGTGCAGCCTGCAAATCGCCACGGTAATCGAGGAGCATGGGCAAGGCCGCCAGATGATCCGCTGCCGGCTGCGGCCGCGCTGGTCGTTACAGGCCAAAATCGCGTTCTGGCTGCTTTGCGCATTTGAAATGATCGTGCTCGGGGTGTGGGGGAGGGCGACGCTCTGGCTGTGGACGCTGCTGGCCCTGGTGCCGCTGCTGTTCTGGTTTCTGCGGCGGGACCGGCGCGATTTCCAGAGCATCCTGAGAGTGTCTCTCGACCAGATGGCCACCGATTGGGGGTTTGTCAAGCCCACCCCCCCGCCCACCCGCGCTGCCGATGGCGCCACGCCGAAAGGCGGGGGGATCTCCCCGCCTCCGGCGCCTGGCCCCGAAGCGCAAATTGAGCTGCGCACCCGGAAGCTGTCGTAAGCCCGGTGTCCAGGGGAACTCTTTTCAGGCTTCATTTCCGCCGCGGGTCCGCTACAAAGGGCGCATGCGTGTAATTGGGATCATCCCGG
>ERZ795051.5119-NODE-5119-length-11732-cov-4.147127_pt1 | contig 11732 bp, 10 predicted proteins | sample MGYA00375135_ERZ795051 | MGnify/ENA primary metagenome ERZ795051 (study PRJEB30180, sample SAMN05720222) | activated sludge metagenome | isolation source: Anaerobic digester | place: Japan | collected 2015-05-26 ... | reverse complement strand
TAATCGATTTTATGTTTAAAGTTTTTATTTTGACAATTGTAATTTATGCGACGGGAATGTATAAACAATTCATTGGCTTAACTTTTGCCGATATGATGGATCCTGAATTTATAAATCACTATATAAGAACTTTTGTGCCATTGAGCTTTGTTATCTATATTATTTATAATTCTATGGATGTATTTTTTGCAGGCACTCCAGGCAAACATATTCTCGGTATAATCATTGCGGATGAAAAGATGAAATATGCAAGCTACAGCAAATTGCTCTATCGGTTTTTGATGAAGAATCTCGACCTAGTATTTCAATTGATCTATATTTTAACGTGGTTGCAAGTATTTTCAACTATTTCCAGTATTGTTAGCTTTATTATATTATTTGCTTTCTTATTTACATTAGGTGAAAATAAGCAAGCTTTATATGATAGTATAGCTAAAACAGCAGTTTATTATAAAAGAGAATTAAAAGAAATTTTAGAAAAAAATAATATTCAAAATTAACCTATAAACAAGGTATAAATGAGGTCTTTATGGCAAAGAAAAAAAGCAAAAAAAGAAATGTAATCATCATATTTAGTTTAGTTGTGGTTATTGCGATTATTGCAATTGCTTTACTCACTAATAAAAAAGAGAAACCAATTGAAGTTTCTACAACAAAGGTAGTACGTCGTACTATAGTTCAAAAAGTATCAGCAACAGGTCAGATACAAGCAGAAACAGAAGTAAAAATTTCGCCTGAGACAAGTGGAGAAATCATTTTCCTTGGTGTAAATGAAGGAGATAAGGTTAAAACCGGGCAATTATTAATAAAAATCAAACCTGATATTGTTGAAACAATGCTCGAACAATCCAAAGCTGCCGCCCAAGCATCAAAAATGGATGTTGAATCTATGAAAGAGCTAATGAATAAAGCTGAAGCTGATTTGAAACGTGCCCAGGAATTGTATAAGAATCAATATATTTCTCAACAAGAGTTTGACAATGCTAATACCGCTTATCAACAATCAGTAGCAAATTATCAAGCATCTTTATCCCGTTATCAGCAGACCCTCGCTTCATTAAAACAAGTTGAACGTAACGCAGCACGTACTGTAATTTATTCACCAATGGATGGCACTGTCACAAAAGTGAGTGTTGAAAAAGGCGAAACTGTTGTTGGTACACAGCAATTCCAAGGCACTGAAATGCTTCGTGTTTCCGATTTGACTGTTATGAATGCCATTGTCGATGTTGTTGAAAATGATATTGTGATGGTTCAAAAAGGTGATACAGCAACAATCGAGGTGGATGCTATACCAGATAAACAGTTTAAGGGTGTTGTCGTTGAAATTGGCCATTCTGCAATTGAAACAACAACCACAACTCAAGACCAGGCAATCAATTTTGAAGTAAAAATTCGTATTCTCGATCCTGATGAACGTTTGCGACCGGGGATGAGCTGCAGCGCTGATATTACAACATTGACAAAATATAATGTGAATGCTGTACCATTGCAGTCCGTTACCGTAAGATTAGACAAAATGCCAACAAATGAGAGTAGCCAGGTCGGTCCTCATAGCAATGCTCCCACTGTTGTAAAAGCAAATAATACGAACGGTGGTGAAAATTTAAAATCAACACCTCCGATGGTTGTATTTGTTAAGGATGGTGATAAAGCAAAAATGGTAACTGTCAAGACAGGTATTTCAGATGAAGGCTTTATCGAAATTGTCGAAGGTTTGGCTGAAGGTCAAGAAGTAATTTCAGGCAATTTTCAAGCAATTAGCAAATTGCTTCGTGATGGAAGTCCAATTGTCGTAAACAACAATCAATTCAATTTTAAAAAATCAAGAAAAAAATAACGATGGAAGATTCGACAATCATAAAACTCGAAAATATCGTAAAGCGATATGATATGGGGGAAACACAAGTACTTGCTCTTGATAATATATCTCTGGAAATAAAACGAAATGAGTATGTTGCAATTATGGGACCATCTGGTTCAGGTAAAACGACCTTAATGAGCATCATTGGTTGCCTCGATACACCTACATCAGGGACATATTATCTCGATGGTGAAAATGTAGAAGAAATGGATGATGATGAGCTTGCAGATGTTAGAAATAGAAAAATAGGCTTTGTATTCCAGACATTTAATTTGCTCCCCCGTGAAAATTGTATTAAGAATGTCGAATTACCATTAATTTATGCTGGAGTAAAATCTGATGAACGAGAAGAAAGAGCAATTGAAGCATTGAAACGTGTTGGCTTGGAAGATCGAATGTATCATAAACCACCTGAATTATCGGGTGGCCAACGACAAAGGGTTGCAATTGCAAGGGCATTAGTTAATAATCCCTCAATAATTCTTGCTGATGAACCGACGGGAAATCTTGATTCAAAAACAGGTGTAGAAATTATGAAGATATTTCATAAATTATGGATTGAGGGACATACGATTATACTTGTTACTCACGAAGAAGATATAGCAAATAATGCAAAACGAATAATCCGATTGCTCGATGGCAAAATTATTAATGATTATATTAATACAAGTCAAGTTTTTATAGAAGATTAGGGATATAAAAGTAATGAAAATTGCTGCCATTAATGAAGCACTTTCTCAAGCAATCAATTCAATAAGATCAAACACTTTGAGATCTTCTCTTGCTGCTTTAGGAGTATTGATTGGTATTACATTTGTAATATTAATGGGGTGGGTACTCTCAGGTTTGGATAAAGCTATGGAAGATTCTATAAGTTCTATGGGAACAGATGTTATGTACGTGGATAAATTTGATTGGGCGGGAAGTGGTAAAAATTGGAGAGAAATCAGAAATCGGCCGAATATAACACTAGACCAAGCCGAAAAGTTAATTTCGCGTTTGACTTCTGCTGAACTTGCAGTGCCTGTTGCTAGGACAAATCGTGGAAAGGTTGTTTATGGTGGGCAGGTTTATGAGAATATTGCTATTCAAGGGACAACTTATCAATTTGCATTAACTCCAAGCGGAACAATCGATTCGGGACGTTTTTTCAATGAAAATGAAGATCGAATGGGCGCAAGAGTTGTTGTTCTAGGTTCTAAAGTATATAAAACTATTTTTCCAAATGGAAATGGAATTGATAAAACAATCAAAATTAATAATATCAACTATAAAGTAATTGGTGTTGTCACTAAGCAAGGAACAACCTTTGCGGATTTTGTCGATAATATTATATATATGCCTCTTAGCTCTTTCTTATCAACCTTTGGGAAATATCGAAGAAATTTTTCTATTTGTGTAAAAGCAGGTGGTGTGGAAAATCTTGATAATGTTCGCGCTGAAGTAGAGGGACAGATGCGGATGATACGAAATCTAAAACCTTGGGAGGAAAATAACTTTTCAATTAATGAAACAAAGGCGTTTGAAGAAGCAATATCATCAATTAGAACTGTTGTTTGGGTTGTTGGAATAGGTATGACACTACTTTCATTTATTGTTGGTATTATTGGAATTGTTAATATTATGTTTGTCTCGGTTTATGAGCGAACCAAAGAAATTGGAATTCGTAAGGCATTAGGTGCAAAAAAACTAGATATATTAGTGCAAATTGTTTTTGAATCTACAATAATTGCAATAATTGGGGCAATTATTTCATTTATAATTACTTCTGTTATTGCTTACTTATCAGGTTCATTTCTTCCGGAATTTATTCCACAGACAGCCTTTTTATCAAAGACAATTCCACTTAATCTTTTAGGTATTGCAACGATAATATCAATATTAGTTGGAATTGCAGCTGGCTTGCTTCCCGCTGTTCGTGCAGCAAATTTCGAACCAGTGGTAGCAATTCGGTTTGAATAATTGGGAGATATTATGGAAAAATTAATAGATACAATAAAACAAGCTTTTGATTCAATCAGAACACAAAAATTACGGGCATTCCTTACAATTTTAAGCATCGTTATTGGTGTCTTTGCAATTATGTTTGCAGGTTCATTAGTCAATTCTCTTAATTCAACTATAGATGACCAGCTTTCTTCTTTAGGACGCAACACATTTTTTATTAGTCGTATGCCATCGATTCAAATTGGAGGTCCGCACGGCAGAGAATATTGGATGCGTCCCCGCTTAGATTATAAGCAATTCCAAAAATTTGCAGAGAAGATGCAAGATAAAGCTATTGTAACTGCAATTACAGCTACCAGTGGATTTGCTGTTAAAGCTGGTGACTTGACAACAGATCCCGACGTTACATTAATAGGTACTGATGATAAATATTTTTTAACTTCAAATATTGATATTCTTGAGGGTAGAGCATTCACAACAACAGATATCCAATTCAACCGCAATGTTGCTGTTATTGGAAATGATGTTATTGCTAAAATTTTCCCAAATGAAAATCCAATTGGTAAAACTATTAAAATTAGTAATCATTCATTTACTGTTATTGGAACTATTAAACCACAAGGTGCATTGATGGGGCAAAGCCAAGATAATCAAGTAATTATTCCATTAAATTTGTTCTTACTTAGTTTTGCTTCACCTCGAGAACGTGATCTTACTTATGTAGTGCGAGCAAACGATAAGTTGTCTTTAAATGCTACAATAGATGAAGCTGTTGGAAATCTGAGAATCATAAGAAATTTAAAACCTTATCAACCTAATAATTTCGAATTAGAAACTAACGAATCTCTTGCTGAGCAATTCTCATCCTTAACAGGTTATTTATCATATTTTGGAGTGTTTTCAGGAATTGTCGCTCTTATTGCTGCGGGCATCGGAATTACAAATATTATGTATATTTCAGTTAAAGAAAGAACTCGTGAAATTGGCATTCGTAAGGCAGTTGGTGCCACAAAACGATGGATAGTGTTCCATTTTATTTTTGAAACAGTTGTGCTCACAACTTTAGGCGGAATAATAGGTATATTAGTTGGCTTTGGATTTAGTGCAGTATTTGGATTATTAGTAGGAACAAAAATTGTATTATCATTGCAATGGACATTGATAAGCCTAATTGTCTCCATTGTTTTGGGTGTAGTTTCAGGTGTATTTCCAGCTTGGCGAGCTGCAAGCCTTGATCCTGTGGATGCTTTACGATATGAGTAAAAAACTCGCTTAAATTTTATAAAAAGTAAATTTTAATAATTTATTATTAAAATTTTATTCAAATTTATATCTTTCAAGTGTAAATGTTTCACCTAAATATTGGCGTCTCACTTCTTCATTACTTGCTATTTCTTCAGCTGAGCCGCTTGTAAATATTTTCCCATCAATCAATATATATGCTCTATCAGTAATTGAAAGAGTTTCGTGCACATTATGATCTGTAATAATTACGCCAATACCACGGTTTTTCAAATTACGTACCATTTTCATAATTTCTTCTACTGCAAGTGGGTCAATTCCTGCAAATGGTTCATCGAGTAATATAAACTTTGGGAAGGATGCAAGGGAACGAGCAATTTCTGTTCGTCTTCTTTCCCCACCTGAGAGCATATAACCTTTGCTTTTACGCACGTGACCAATTCCAAAGTCGCTTATCAATTGTTCTAATGTTTTGTTTATTTCTTTTTTGGAAATACCCTGCAGCTGTAAAACTGCGCGTAGATTGTTTTCAACGGTTAATCCCCGAAAAATTGAAGGTTCTTGAGGTAAATAACTAATTCCGAGTCGCGCCCGTTGATACATTGCTTTGCTTGTAATGTCCTTACCGTTAAGATAGACAGAGCCCGCATTTGGTTTTATCATCCCAACTACCATATAAAAAGACGTTGTCTTACCTGCGCCATTTGGTCCGAGCAAGCCAACCACTTCACCTTGCTTTATATTGAAAGATACTTGATTTACTACTTTCCTTTTGCGGTATATTTTAACAAGGTCTTTCGCCTCAAGAACACTCAACTCAGTTTTTGATTCTTGCAATTCTAGCTCCGTGCGCTTTCGACTATCAATGTTTTTGTAAGGATTTTATCGCCTCGCTTAACCTGTATTTGCAATTTATCCCCAACGCAAGCATCCAGTGCTTGTACTAGAAAATCATTTTTATTATTTACGGATTCATTGTTAACCTTAATAATAATATCTCCAACATCAAGTCCTGACTTATCGGCAGGGGAATTGCGATATATTTTTCCAATTATTGCGCCAACAGCTTTATCATCAATTTTATATGCTTTTTTTGTGGCATTATCCAATTCTTCTAAATCCATTACTTCCATTCCAATGTAAATATCCCGATTTAATTTTTTTCCATTCATTATCGAATTTACAATACTTTTTACACGGTTGATTGGAATTGCAAATCCAATTCCAATGCTTCCCGCTCCTTTCATAGATTGTGCTGTTGATAAAATCATTGTATTAACGCCAATAACGTCGCCATTTGCATTTAATAATGGTCCACCTGAATTCCCCGAGCTTATTGCAGCATCGGTTTGTATCATATTTTTATATACTCGATTATATGGTTGATCTTCATTAACTAAATTGACTCCTAAGTTCGAAATTACACCAACTGTCACTGTCGGTTTTGAATTTATATTAAATAAACCAAATGGATTCCCAAATGCAATTGCCCATTCACCAACTAATAAATTATCTGAATTGCCTAATTTTAAATATGGTAAATTTTTGGCATTAATTTTTAATAATGCAACATCGCTTACCATATCTGCCCCAATCAATTTAGCGTCATATTTTTCGCCATTTGTCAGTGTTACAATTATTTTTGTAGCATTTCCTGCAACGTGATGATTTGTTAAAATATATCCGTCAGGTGAAATAATAAATCCAGATCCTAATCCTTGCACTTTCCTTTGATACTTTCTTTCTGGTGCTGAAAATTGGTCGCCAAAGAAAAATTGAAAAAATGGGTCGTTGAATGGATTAAATGGATTCCGAACAACATATTCTTGAATTTCAATTACATTAATTCCCACAATAGCAGGACTTGCCTTTGCTACAGTTTGGGTAATGGCATTGTTTCTCGACGCTGTAATATCATTTGTGGATTCTTGATAAATAGTCTTTGATGGAACCTCATCATTTCTTGAAACGACTTGTTGAGTGAAATTGCTCTCATTTGAACTTTCTTTTGGCTCATTCCCTGAACATTTGAAAGATTGGAAAGAAAAAAACGAAAGAATTATGAAAAGATAAAAAGCTATTTTTGAGAAATTTTGATTTGATTTCATATTTCAATTACTTTCTTAATTTGTTAATTTGACGAAATTAAAAATTATAAAGTTTTTAGATGAATAATTTAATTGAAGTAGCACTTCCACTTCCCATAAATCAAAATTTTATATATAAAATTCCCGAGATTGAATCTCATAACATAATCGGTAAGCGTGTTAGCGTTCCTTTGGGCAAAAGGATTATTACAGGTGTCGTTGTTGCGAAATCTGAAAATTCTACTGTGGAGGATGTAAAACTAATTATTGAAGTATTGGATGACCAACCAATTTTTGATGAAAATTTGTTGAAATTAGCCAAATGGATTGCTGATTATTATTATTCAAGCCTTGGTGAAGTGCTTAAATCTGCTATGCCTCCTGATTATACAATTCAGTCTATCAATAAAATCGAAATTAATAGAATTCCATCGGACAGAGAATTATATGAAATGCAAATGCGTTCGCCAAAACGAGCTAAGCTTTTGCAAATTATATTACAAAATGATGGCAAAATTTCTATTAATGCTATACAAAAAGAATTAGATTCAAAAAATATTGCTCCCCAATTACAGTCACTTGAAGAACAAGGATTTATCAAAATTATTACTACTTTCAATAAAAAAAGTGAAAAAACTATCAAGGCTTTGAAGATACCGTCAGAAATAATTGATGATGAAACAAAGCTTCAAACGATTTTTAATGACCTCGAAAAATCTTCACCAAAGCAAGCTCAATTATTCTCATTCCTTTATGTGGAACAAAAGCAAGGCAAAGATTATGTCTTAATTAAAAATATTATAAAAGAATCAAATTCAAATGAAACAAGCCAAAGATTTAGCAATGCTGTCATAAAAGCTTTGCTTGATAAAAAGATTATTGAAATTATCAATATTCCTATTAAAATTGATACACAACGAACTGGGATTTTGCATCAAGGGGAAATCAATTTTCAATTAAATAATCATCAACAAATAGCTTTTGATAAAATTAATGAACCCCTTTACAAACAGGAATTCCGAACATTTTTATTAAAAGGAATAACGGGGAGTGGCAAAACGCTTGTTTATTTTCATTTGATTCAATCTGCATTAGCAATAGGGAAGACAGCATTGTATCTTGTTCCTGAAATTTCCTTAACACCGCAGCTGATTGATAGAATCGAGAATTTTTTCCCTGGAAAAATCGCAGTATTACATAGCAAATTAAGTGACAGCGAGCGAAATACATATTTTTCGGAAATCAATAAGGGTAATTACCCGATTGTGCTTGGTGTTCGTTCTGCAATTTTTGCCCCCTTGAAAAATCTTGGAATTATTATTGTGGATGAGGAACACGACCCAAGTTATAAGCAAGAGCAAACCTCACCACGTTATAATGCACGGGATTGCGCAATAATGAGAGCAAATATTGAACGATGCCCTGTAGTTCTAGGAAGTGCAACACCATCAATCGAAAGCTATTATAATGCTATTGATGGAAAGTATGAGCTCTTGAAAATTGATGAACGTGCTGATAATGCAGTGCTGCCAATTATTGAAATTGTAGATATGAGAAAAAAGGATAAAACAAAATCCTCAAGCAGTTATATATCAAATGAATTAATGGAAAAAATTAAAGATAGAATTGAAAAAAATGAAGGTGTAATATTATTTCATAATCGACGAGGATTTGCACAGCAGCTTTATTGCAGAGATTGTGGATATGTGCCGATGTGCAAAAATTGCGATATTTCCTTGACTTATCATAAAGTAAATGACAGTGTCGTTTGCCATTATTGTGGATATTCTGAACCATCTCCAAAGACCTGTCCCGTTTGCGGTTCTTCGGATTTGCATACAATTGGTGCAGGTACAGAAAGGATAGAAGAAGAAATGGTGGAAATTTTAAAAGCAAAAGGTGTGGTGGCAAATATTCAGCGTTTTGACCGCGATACTACTTCAAGTGTTATTAAACAACGCAAAATACTGCAAAATTTTATAAATGGAACAATTGATATATTAGTCGGAACTCAAATGTTATCAAAAGGTATTGATATTGATAGAATTACGCTTGTCGGCATTATAAATGCTGATTTGAATTTATTTTTTCCTGATTTTCGATCTTATGAGCGGACTTTTCAACTTATTACGCAGGTTTCGGGACGAGCAGGCAGGAAGAAAGATAATCCAGGTGAGGTTATTATTCAAACTCATAACCCCGATAAAGAACCAATTAAATATGCTGCTGAATATAAATATGAAGATTTCTATAATTATGAGATTCTGCATCGTAAGTTAGCTAATTATCCACCATTTACGCGCTTTTCTAAAATTGAAGTGCAATCTTTTAATCAAGATGAAGCAGAAAATACTATTGAAATAATTAGTTCGTTGATTAATCAGATTATTTCGCAATATAAAATAAATAAAAAAGCTATTGAATTCATTGGTCCCTCAACGCCTGCAATTTCACGCATTCGCAATTATTATCGTCGAATTATATTTATTAAAGATTATAAATCATTAGACAAAAATGGAAGAATTATGAGAAAAGTATTAAATGAAGTTCTTAAAATTTATAATGAAAAATATGCCTCAAACAAAATAAAACTTATTATCGATGTCGATTTATTATCAACGTTATAATTAAATTATTCCGATTTACTTGTTTTTCTCAATTTTGTAATTCTATGAAAACATTTTTTGAATTTTTAGGTAGAACTTCACTACATTTTATTCGACAAGTAGGGGAATTTGGACTGCTATCCATACAAGTAATTCAATATTTTCCAAATATTTATCAAAATCGCAAAAATATATTTAAACAAATGGAAGTCGTTGGCAATAAATCCCTTCCATTAGTTGTTTTGATTGGAATATTTACAGGTATTATATCTGCACTAGAAGCAACAAGCCTTTTTGATAAATTTAATATGCTTTCACTTGCAAAACCATTTATTGGTTCATCTATTGCGACAGCAATATTCACAGAATTATCACCTGTACTGACAGCTTTAGTTATTGCCGGTCGAATTGGTGCAAGTGTAGCCGCAGAAGTGGGAACTATGAAGGTGACCGAGCAACTTGATGCTCTCGAGATGATGAGCATTGATAAAAATCGTTATCTTGCTATGCCACGTGTGATGGCGACAACGGTTATGATGCCAATACTTGTTGTTTTTTCTTATATCGTGGGATTAATTGGTGCATATATTTTGACTGCATTTAAATATGATTTCAGCTTATATTTATTTTTTGAATCAGTTCAACGCTTCTTTTCATTAAAAGAAATAATTGTGGGATTAATTAAATCAGCAGTTTTTGGCAGTGTGACTTCCCTGATTGGCATTTTTGTTGGATATAGAACTACGGGTGGCGCCGAAGGTGTTGGCAATAGCACTGTTCGAGCTTTTACTTTATCAGCTGCTGCAATATTGTTTATAGATGCTTTATTTGGCTATTTCTATTAATGATTACAAAGCAAATTGATAAATTATTTATATATGTGCAATGAGCATCCTTGCTCATTATTAAATAGGATGTTATGAAAATAGATTTTAATAAATATCCATATCCTCGAAAAATTCGACATCATACAAATTCAAATCTTTATTTTCCTATAAATGATTTGAAAATTGTTCCATCTTATTATCCACCACTTTATGATGATATTGACATATCAGAATTTTTTGGAAATAAAAAATTACCTGATATTCTTGATATTGGTTGTGGTAAATCAAAATTTTTACTTGATTATTCTGAGCAATTTCCTGAGAGAAATATACTTGGTATTGAATTGCGGAAAAGCCTTGCTGAATGGTCGCAAAACCTTATCACAAGCGAGAAAATTCAAAATGCATGGGTAATTTGGTACTCTGCTGTCAATGGTTTGAAATTTATCAGAAATGATTCAATTTCTGAAGTATTTTATTTATTCCCTGACCCCTGGCCTAAGCTCCGACAACAAAATCGAAGGTTATTTTCAATTGATTTTCTAATAGAGATTTATCGAGTTATGAAAAAAGATGCTACGCTCTATTTAGCGACGGATTGCGATTATGTGGATGATTACCATCAAAAAATTTTGGAAAAAACCAATTTATTTGATTATGAAATTACAAGCACAAAACCTTGGCACTATCCAATAACAAATAAGGAAGATTTTTGTTTGAAAAATAATATTCAAATTTATCGAATAGAAGCAAAACCCCGAAAATAATGATTATTGCTTAATTGGCGTTTCAATATTAATAGTCACAGTTCGGCAATAGAAACGTCCCTCAGGTGTCGAATTATCATATATCAATTCCGACTCGCCTTTACCTTCAACCACAACATTATTGTCAATATTTAACCTCTTTAAAACAGCCCTTGCTCGTTTTTCAGAGATCTTTTTATTTATATTTTCTTCGCCTATGTTATCGGTAAATCCATAAATTGTAACCTTTGATTCATCTGTAATTCTACTTTTAACAAAATCAACAACCTTGCGGTGTTCCTTATTCAAATCAGATTTAGCAAAGTCGAATAAAATTAAGCTATAATATTCATATTCAGTATCTGATTGCCCGAGTGTCGCTTCATTTCAATACTTGTTTTAGTTATGGGGAT
>ERZ795051.5112-NODE-5112-length-11743-cov-3.752053_pt1 | contig 11743 bp, 17 predicted proteins | sample MGYA00375135_ERZ795051 | MGnify/ENA primary metagenome ERZ795051 (study PRJEB30180, sample SAMN05720222) | activated sludge metagenome | isolation source: Anaerobic digester | place: Japan | collected 2015-05-26 ... | reverse complement strand
AAGTATCTTTTCCTAACCAAGAATAAAAAGAAGGAATAGGAAAAATCCAACTATTTATATTTGGGGAAAAAAAGCTTGTTTTCCATTGAATAGTATCATAAAAACCCTCTATAGAAAGATCATCCCCCTTTGTTATGGAATACAGCCCCCGCCCTATAGTTATTACTTTTGACCAGGCGGGTATATACTTTGATAAATCAATTGAATTATTTCCATAAAGATTTATTATCTGTTTACTTAAATCCTTTTCAGTAGGTATAAAGCGTAAAGCGGAAATAATTTGATAATTAATATTGGGTTGAATACTTTTAATATAATTTTTTAAATCATTTAGGGTTTTGCTTGTGGGGCAATATTCTAACAAAAAATATAGATCAATATTAACATTATCTTTTAAGGTAAAAATAATTGGATCAACAATTTTATTATTTTTAATTTTTTTCTCATCAATACCATCAGGTTGAAAATCAAACAATTAAACTTATCCTTTCATTAAATTTTAATTAAAATATATAATTTTATATTAATTAGCTTTCTATTATTTTATAATTTAAGAAATAGTTCTTTTTACAATTAAGAGCCCAAGAAAACTTTGCCTGCATAGATTTATTATACACTTTTTCAAGCGGAATGTCAAACGTTTTACAAAAACTCATACCAATTCTAGGATCCGAATAAGCTGCACGCGCAGTTCCAAGCGATATGTTTTTTGTTTTTTCTTTTAATTCTTTCTTAAGTTTAAAGTCGGTTATTTGTTTTTTCTTTTTATTAAGCCTTTCTTGTAAACGTTTAATCTTATCTTTATAGTTTTTCTTAAGTAATGCCCTATCATTTGCATTATATTTTTTTTCGTCAAGCTTATCAATTTTTACTTTAAGTTCTTTAATTTGTTTGCCTATGGTTTTTTCAATTACATTATAATTATCCTTCATTTGCTGAAGACGAATATTCATTTCTTCTGATTTTAATTCAAAGTTTTTTCCAACATTTTTTTGATGATTAAGCTTTTTACTAACCTCTAAAGATGCGTTATCAAAAATTGCTATTTTTTCTGAAGTTGTCATTGTAGATTTAATTTTAGCATTTTGCAACTCATAGGCAAGTAAAGAACTTCCCCAGGCCGTTCTAAATACTTTAGCGGATATTCCATCAATAACATGAGATATAAAATGTTTCACTTCTCTGGAAGTAACATCTGGAAAAACCATTTCACCTTTCTTCTTTCCATTTAAAAGTATTGAAAGTTCTTTTTCAATATAATCTGGCAATTCAATAGAGTTTGAATAATGAACTGAATCTTTTCCGCCAAATGATAATTTAAGAATATGATCTTTAATTGTTAGATGTTCGAATCTGAGAGAACTCGCTCCGACCGTGTCGGCTTTGTCTTCACCTTTCTCATCACCAACTCGAATTCCAAGATTCATAATCAACCACGTTACCATAGCCGATTGTTTAATGGTTAAGTCTTCGTTAGATATATTTTTTTCAATGTGAGATTTAAGTTCTTCCCAATGAGATATAAGCTTTTGTGCTTTTTCAAATTTTTTCTGATCTGCGTTTTGTTTTACAATGGAAGTCGCTGAAAATAAAATTCTTTTTCGTAAAATCATTCCAGTTGAAGTTCTCATTTTATATGAACACAGTTCCATCGAACTTTTATTTTCTTCACAAGATTTCCATTTATGCCCATTTGGAGGCTTAACGCCGTTTGTTGTGTTTATATTAACATCTTCAGGTTTTACTCTAAATTTCCAGCAACCATTTTGAGGATGAGCTCCTCTACAAATCATGATTCCAGGTCCTTCAATAACTGGTGACGCTATGGGTTGTTTTTCCCCATTGAGAATTGCCCAACCATATTTTTCCTTGATTCGTTCTTTTTCTTTGGCTTCTAGAAGTCGTTGTTCTTTAGTTTTAAGCTTACGCTCTTCTTTCTTCTGTTGGATATAATTAAAAATCTCTTTACATAGTGGAAGAAAATCTTCCAATGTTTTTGATTGGTATTCTTTTGGCAATTCGGGTTTTAAAGCATTCCAGAAATTTTTATTAAAAACTTTGTTATGAACATACTCGGTCTCAAGTTTTGCTGAATAATGATACAACATCTCTTCTGCTAAAGGTGAAAGATTTTTATCAAAACCTATATATTCATATTCTTTTGGAAATATGGGACCATTATGTTCAAGCGTTTCCCATTTATTCACTTTAATCTCCAATTATGTTTAATATTTTAGACAGTTCTTTTTTTTTCTTACTTTCAATTGAAAGTATATAATCAATCAACCTATTGGTTTCACTGTTACAATACTTTTACTTTCAGCTTCTTTCAAAATTTTCATTCTTTTATCACCGTTTATATAGTTCATTTGAAAAACGATTCTGTTATAGTTCTGTAAGCTAATAATTGAATATTGGCCAATTCTTTTTCAACAGTTACTTTGTTTTTGTTCATAGAAAAAAGATAAGACTTAAGCTGCTCAAGAAATAAATCATATCTTTTGTTCCAATGATCGTCGATCCCTTTCATTTTAAGCATCATCCAAAAACGACAGGAATCGATACAATTTTCTCTATCGTAAGACTCATTAAACCTTTGCATTGCCATAATTTAATCTCCTTATAATAATATAATACATTATTATTGATTAAATATCAATTTATTTTTTATTAATTTGAACTACCGATAGGCTAAAGACCTATCGGATTCCTACCAGTTGTTGCCTTCTGGTTTGCTGGTTCAACATCCGTTCCTAATACTAAGGAGGTTAGTTGCGAAGCAACTCTCTCCGAAGTCTCGAAATTTTTGTCAAATTCCCCAGCCGTAGATTTCCCGTGTTCTGCGGGTATGTAATTTTTCAAATTAATGGCTGCATTGTGGTCACGGTTGTGATTTGTCCCACATTCTGGACAAATCCAGCTTCTTTCACTTAATTGAAGCTTTTCGTATTTCCAACCACAAACATGACATAGTTTACTTGAAGGAAAATATTTGTCTACTTTTACAACTTCACATCCAAAAGTTTTCCCTTTGTCTTGAAGCTTCGAAACAAAAGTTCCCCAACTCGTATCTGTCATGTTTTTTGCATTTGTTAGAAACTTTGACATTCCCTGTAAGTTTAGGTCCTCAACTACAACTTTGTCGTAGCCTCTTACAAGTCTCAAAGTCTCTTTTTCAATCCATTCCATTCTTTTGTTTGCAACTTTTTCAGAAACTTTAGCTAACTTGGTTCTCGTTTTCGCTAAGTTTTTGAAACCTTGTTCTTTGCACAAAAGTTTGAAATTGATTTTATCTTTTGAAGATTTCCAATTCGGATATCTTCCATATTTTTCAACAAATGGTCTTAACATTTGTCTATTTACTTTTCTTTGTAATTTTTGTAACTTTTTATGAGCTTTTTGTTTTTGGGCTACGTAGCCAAAATCTTTTCCACTTTTACCGTCTGAATCTATGTAGCAATTTTTTGGACCGAAATCCAACCCAATTGAGTTTTTTCGATTTTCAGCTCTTTGTAGGAAAAGTTCCTTTAGTTCAAACAAAACTACACAATAGTAATTTCCACTTGAAGATTTTTTAATCGTCAAATTACAAACATCCTTGACTAAATTGTACCATTTTGGTAATTCGTGAGACTTAAAATAGACTTTTCCTAATTTTGGAATTTTGATAGTTCTATGAGAAAAATCAAAATGTTCCAATTTTGGTTGGGGTTCTCGATAGCTTTGTCTTGAATCTTTTTTAGATTTGTAATTTGGGAAGCCTACTTTTCTTTCTTTTCTTTTTCCGCTTAAACTTTGAAAAAAGTTCTTGTACGCAGTTTCACAATTCATTCTAGCCTGCTGTAAAGCAGAACTTGATACCTCTTTCATATATGGAAATTTCAAAGCTAATTCTTTTTCTGTAGAAGGCTTAAAAGTTTTATACAACTCTTTCTTTTCTTGTCTTGTAATCTTATTTTTGACTGGAAGGATTGTATTGATATAGAACTCTTGTTTCTCTTCCAAACGATTGTTGTAGATTTGACGACAGCATCCAAATGTCTTGTTGATTAGTATTTTTTGATTTTCAGTAGGGAAAATTCTTAATTTTAGAGATTTATGGAATTTTGGTTTTTTAGTTTCTACACTAATTTTACTAGACATAATTGATACTTCCTTATCTGTTGTGTTTAGAAGAAAGTCAGAATTACCAGTTCTGGCTTTCTTCGTTTTCTATAGTTAATTAGTGAAAAGGAGTTGGTTGCAATTCATCCGATGAACTAAAGATTCATCGGTTTTCTTGCAACGGAAATTATAAAGGTATTAAGTTCATCCTCTTCTAAATCGGTTATAACCTGATAACGGTTTAAATCTTTTATTACATCATAAATAATTTTATTTCTATCTAAAATTTGCTTTAATGATTTTAGCTCTCTTTGAGAAACATCCTTAAACATTAAACCAGAAAGTTGTGACTTAAATGTATGCTTTAAGGTTTTAATTTTACTTTCATTGATTATATATATTATTACTCCTTTAAATATTTATAGTTAAAATGTTCCAGTACTTCCAAATCCACCTTCGCCGCGCTCAGAATTTCTCAACTTAAAAATATCTTGAAGCTCTTCGATTGAACATTCTTCAGGTAATTCGTAGTTCATTTCAATGAGAACCATTTGAACTATTTTTTCACCCCACAAGATTTTAACAGGATTATCAGCTGTGTTAAGAAGAGATATGTGCAATTCTCCCTCATAATCTTCATCAATGACGTTTGCCATAAACGCCAAACCCTTTTTTGTCGCAACTCCAGATTTGTTGTTTACAAAAAGGCCATATCCTTCGGGCACGGCACATTTAATCCCACTTGGTATTAAAACCATCGAATGTGGTCTAACATAAAAGCCTTCGTTATCATTTGGACACGCTGGATTTTTTTCTATAAAAACCTTTAAAAATTCTTCTGAATAATTTGGAACAAAAAAATCTATTCCAGCTGATTTCTTTGTTCCTCTACATGGAGACTTCACATCTCTAATTTTTGCAAATTTCATTTTATTTTCCTTTTAAAATTAATAATACATTTTTGCAAGTTTTGAAATATTTTTATTTAAATTTTTAATATCAACAATATTTTTAACTTCATTATAAATTTCAATATAATTATTAACTGTCATATTATAATTTGCCTTTCTTCGAAATTTTAACATGCTTTTTGTTTTTAGTTTATCAAAATCAACTCCAATTATATTTTCAATAATTTTTCTCTTTTGTGTAATCAATTATGTCTTGATTGTTTAAAATGTCCATTGTAATATTAATAAGATAAAACATTGCTTCGCCAATTTTATTTGAAATGGCATTTCCTTCATTAATTATATACATTCTTATGCTCCTTTTTATTTTTGATTTATAAAATAATCATAGTTTTTATAACCAGTTTTGCTCTCAAACTCTTTCGCAATCTTTTTAAAATCACCAATTTCATCTTCTTCAAGATCAGTTATAACTTGATAATAATTTAAATCTTTTATAACATCATACACAACTCTGTTTCTATCTAAAATTCTTTTCAAGGCTTTTATCTCACTAAAAGAGACGTCTTTAAACATTAATCCTTGCAATTTAGAATTAAAAACGTGCTTTAATTTTTTAACTTTGTTTTCTTTTATTATACGCATCTTATACTCCTTACTTTATAGTTATATATACTTTAACTTTCACTAAATGTCAAAAATATCTTTTACTTTAAAATTCCAAACTATAATTTCCAATTTTCTAATTTTTTCACCAATGCTTCTGGCGAAGAAAAGGAAAATGCTGGAAATGGAGCTTTCCCGCCTGTAAATTTACCAATTAAAGCATGGTTGTTGTCTATATTATTTTTACTAAGCTCTTCAGCTCTTAATGTGATTACTCTATTTGGTTTTTTAGGGTCCAAATAAATATCAAAACGAACATTTTTTTTATTTGTATAACAGATAAATTGATCTGTGCGCATCCAGGCTTTTTTAAAACCATAGTTGTCGATTAAAAATCGATTCATTTTTTGAAAATCATTGTTGGCCAATATTAACTCAAACTCATTCGATTCTTTTATTATATACATTCTTATAATCCTATTTAATTATAGTTAAAATAATTTTTGTGATACTTTCTCAATCCAGCTTCTTTTTGTCTTGGTTCACTAAACGATGGAATTTTCTTTAAATACCCAATAACACGTGTGGCGTGTGAAATATTTTCTGAACCACATTTTGTACAATAATTTAATGTGTTCTTATTTATATATCCACACTTCGATTCTTCACAACATGTACTTAAAACGTTCCAACAAAAATAATTACAGCCAACTTTTGTTAGATAGTCTAAAATTTTATTCCAAACTTCTTTTGATGGGTTTTCTGCTAAATTAATATGATAGGCAGAACCTCCATCTAAATTTTCATTGTTTTACCTTTTGTATATAATTTATTGCATTTTTTCTAATTTAAATTGATCTTTAAATTTGCTTGCGTCTAAAACATAATAAGTGTCTTTAAAAAGTTCGTTATTTTTTAAATTAAATTCTATTGATCTTCTAATTAAATCGGCAACGATTTTTGCTTTATATTTTTCATTTAACCCATCTGTGTTTGCATAAAAAAATACTTTTTCAATTGCCCTATTCAACTCTTTGTTTATAATCCCTAAATTTTCTTTAAGCATGCTTTTAGATTCGTTTAATATTTTCATTCTATCGCCTCTTGTTTATATAGTTACAAAACAATTAAGTTTTGATATTTATTATTGATATCGTGTTCATAAATATATTTATATCCATCAGATTTAATTCTATTAGAAGCCAACTTTCCAATCTCTTCAAAATCATTTCCTTTAATTGTAGAGGCTTCTTTAGATGAATATGTTTCTGGAAATTTCCCTGTTTGCATCCACGTTCCAAATTTTTCAACTCCAGCATCTGATAGCTTAACAATTTTTTTCTTTTTATAATCAATAGTATATTTTCCAATCGTTCCGGCCTTCAGCCAATTGAAAATAACAAGATGGCTTACTCTTCCAAAAGGAAACTCTTTATACTCATAGCACTTAATCTTGTTATTTATTTCTATTTTCTCATCATAATTCTCAAACTCATAGTATGAATAATATTTTCCTGAAAAATAAATTTCATTTTTAAGCTTTCCGGAAACATTGTTTTTTCTATAAGCAAATGTTTTGTCTGGATATGTACTATATTCTCTATTGATAAAAATAAGCTGTCTAGGCAGCCAATATCTTAAATCGTTTTCGTAATGAGATTCATTCAACACGATCATATTTTCTCCAAACATCCTACTCTTCCATCATCTTCTTCGTATATTAAAAAATTATGTGTCATGTACGTTATAATGTTTAAGTAATCATTACTCTTACAATGAAGCTCTTTTACTATTTCTTTTTGCGATAGCGGACGTTGTTTCATTTTTTCAACAATAGAACTTAAATCATATTTTTTTACTAAAGAACTTGAATCAAAATCTTCAACTTTTTGTATTGCCGAAGATTTTGATTCGTTTAATTTAACAAATTTTTTAGTTTCTATATATTTAATGTCTCTGGTATCTAGAGCTTTTTTAAGCTGTGAAAAAGAATAAAAGTTTTCATTTATAAACTTTTTTGAAGCACCTTTTTCTAATACACAAATTAGTTCAATTAATTTTTCTTTCATATATAAATATATACATTTAATTTGACCGAATGTCAAAGTTTTTTCTATGTTTATATTCCTCCGCCTTACCCGCATTCCAATTCTTAACAGATCTATAATAGCCTACAATACGGGCATATACCTCACACTCAGTCCCCCTGACTGAATCAATCTCATTTTTTAAAACTGCAATTTTTGCATTAAGTTGTTCAACACTCACTATTTTCCTCCTTTAATTTTTCCTCAAGCTCCAATATTTGATTTTGAAGTTTTTCAACCTTTTCCTCTTTACACTTAGGGCAAAATTGATGTTCTCCGTCTAAATATCCATGAATAGGACAAATAGAATAAACTGGCGAAAGTGTAAAGTATGGTAATTTATAGTTAAAAGCAATCGACTTTACTAATTCTTTACATGAAGTCCAATCTGAAATTTTTTCTCCAAGCATTGCATGAAAAACGGTTCCACCAGTATATTTAGCTTGCAAACTTTCTTGATGATCTAAAGCCTCAAAAACATCTGATGTAAAATCGACCGGCAGTTGACTTGAATTTGTATAGAATGGTTCATCAATACCAGAAGTTATAATATCAGGATAGTTCTTTTTGTCGTGTTTTGCAAGTCTGTATGATGTACTCTCCGCGGGCGTTGCTTCAAGATTAAACAAACTTCCCGTCTCATCTTGAAATTCAATCATTTTATCTCGCATAAAATCAAGAATCTTTTCAGCAAAGAATTTTCCTTCTTTATTTGAGATATCACAATCAAGAAAGTTTAAGCAAGCTTCGTTCATTCCGCAAATACCAATAGTATTAAAATGATTTCTATATGAATGCAAGTATTTTTTAGTATAGGGGAATAAACCCAATTCTGTTAGTTCTGTGATTTTCTTTCTTTTTAAAACCAAAGAATCCTTTGCTAAGTTCATTAATTTTTCAAGTCTAATAAAAAAGTCTTCTTCGTCAATTGCTAAATAGGCAATCTGTGGAAGATTTATGGTAACCACACCAATTGATCCCGTAAACTCATCAGCACCAAACAATCCACCACCACGTTTTCTCAATTCTCTCAAGTCAAGTTGAAGACGGCAACACATTGAACGCACTGCGCTTGGATCTAAATCAGAGTTTACAAAGTTTTGAAAATAAGGTGTGCCATATTTACCTGCCATTTCAAAAAGCTTTTTACAGTTTGGATGTTCCCAATCAAAATCCTTTGTTATATTATACGTGGGAATAGGATATTGAAATCCTCTACCATTAGCGTCACCCTCAAGAAGAATATCAATGTAAATAGAGTTGAGTCTATCCATTTCAGATTGGCAATCGCCATAGGTGAAATCATATTCTTTTCCGCCAATTACAACCTTTTTCTCTCTCATATCTTCTGGACAAACCCAGTCTAAAGTTATATTAGAAAACGGAGCTTGAGTACCCCATCGTGAAGGTGTGTTTACTCCAAAAATAAAACTTTGCAGCGCCTGTCTTACTTCTTTATCAGTCAGTTTATCCTTTTTAATAAATGGTGCAAGGTAAGTATCAAACGAGCTAAACGCTTGCGCTCCTGCCCATTCGTTTTGCATAATACCAAGAAAGTTTACCATTTGATTACATAGAGTCACTAAATGAGATGCTGGTTTTGAAGTAACCTTGTCAGGAATTCCACCTAAACCTTCTTCAATAAGTTGACGGAGCGACCAACCTGCGCAATAACCAGACAACATCGACAAATCATGAATGTGAAAACTTGCATTTTTGTGAGCTTCGGCAATTTCATTTGTATAAACATTATTTAGCCAATAGTTAGCTGTAATAGCTCCAGAATTGTGTAATATTAAACCACCAATAGAAAACCCAACATTTGAGTTTTCTTTAATTCTCCAATCAATAGATGAAATATAATCTTCAATAATATCATTCGAATATTCAAATTCGTTTCTAATTTTTCTGGCCACAGTTAATTACTCCAAGTTGAAATTAGTTTTTTAGCGTCTTCGTAATTCATATAGCTATCATTAATTTTAACAATTGGCGCTGTTAAAATATTGGTGTTTGATGCTATTTCCATTAATAGATCCGTATCATCGCAATATTCAAATTTATAATTTTTTTCTTCTAAAAACTTTTTAAATGCTTTGCAGTTACAGCAAGTTGGCATACCATAAACTGTAATTTTATTGTTCATAATTCTTCTTGTTTTTTCCTTTCCTTTAATTTTTCCAATCCTAAGATAGCTTCGTCTAAATCTTGATTATAATCTCCTTTGCCTCTAATACCAAGACAAAGGAGTTTTTTTAAGGAGTGTTGTAGTTCCGGTTCTTTTATATCAAATGCTACCAAAGTGCGATATACATCAATATAAGTTTTTACACCATCTAGTCCAACAACGGCTCTATTATATTTTGAATTTGGGTCCATCATTTAAACACCCAATGCTTGCTCAGCTAATGATCTTTCATCAACTTCTTTAATAGTTTCAGGAAGCTCAACATCTTGAATTGGATCACCTCGAAGTTGTTCATCAACTTTTGATTTGATTTCGTTGAACAATACTTCGTTGTTTTTTAAGGTCTCAATAACATTTTTTCTACCTTGAATTCTTTCTTCTCCAACAGTAAACCAGGCACCGCCTTTTTTAATAATTTCCATTGAAACAGCGAAGTCTACATATTCTCCATATATATCAATTCCGTCTTTAAATGATATAAAAATCTCACCTTTTCGGAAAGGTACCGAAGTCTTGTTTTTAACATTTTTAATACGAGCCCTTATTCCAATAACATCTTCATCTTTTTCACCCTCATCTTTTTCGCCCTTTCTAACTTCACACCGAATAGACGCCCAAAACTTAAGAGCGTTTCCCCCGGGGGTTGTTTCTGGATTGCCGAATATTGTATTATGTGAAAGAATTCCATTTGCAAAATAATTATGTGTGTTTTCTACTTCAATATCAAGAATTGGAATTTCTTTATTTAAAGGCTTTACTGTTGCTTTCTCCCACAAACCGTCGTTATACATATAGTAGTAACCAGTTTTTTTAAGTTGCGAAACAGTCATGTAAGTAAAATCTGGCAAATCTTTATCAAATTTAACAGCAACTTTATGATCCGCACTACATTCAAACTCCTTGCCATTACACTTAACCAAATAAGCTTTAGAGTTTGGTTTTCTAACAATGTTTTTAATCAAATTAAATTCTTCTTCTTTTGTTTTTGGATTGAAAGAACGAATTTTCTTACCAAATTTTTCAACATTAATTGGTTCAAACTCTTTCATAGTTTTCCAATCAATTCCAAATTCTTCTTCAAATATCTTTGCTATCGACAAAGTTTTCATCTGTATCTCCTACTAAAAATTTATCTAAAAATTTATCTATTGAATCTATATTATTATATAGGTCCATTTCCCAAATGTAAAATAATTTTTTACCAATACTTAAAATAAATTCTTTTTTAAGAGAATCATTTTTTATATTATTTTCTTGTACTTTTGTTAAAGTTTTATTTAAATACACACGTGGATTTGCATGCCAATAATCTCCATTTATTTCTATAAAATACAAATCTTCAATAACGAAGTCAACTCTCCATCTATTATTGTTTATATATTTTTCTCTAACGTATTTAACATTTTTATTTATTAAAAGTTGCTCAAACATTTGCTCTGGTTTAGTATTATAAAAATTATGATGTTTATAAACATAATTATCTATATTAAAATATTCTTTTAATCTAAAAAATTCTTTTTTTGTTAAATCATAGTTCAATAGCATTTTGTCCCATGGTATTATTAATATATCTTTCTTAAAATCATTAAATTTTTCAATGTCCCATTTTTGAATTTTTATATTGAAAAACTTATCTTCTTTTCCAATCCTTATAAAATCGTGAACCTCTTTTGCCAACCCTTTTTTCAACTCTCTATTGAGATTTGCTTTTTCAATAAAAATTTTTGTGTTAGTTATCCATGGATAAATTTCTTTTATGTTTTTTAACTTATTCCATTCATCTTCAGTTAGCGCGCTTTGTTTGTGCGCGTTGCTAATGTTTTTTGCTCTTTCTGTTCCTTTATACG
>ERZ795051.5106-NODE-5106-length-11757-cov-30.215177_pt1 | contig 11757 bp, 14 predicted proteins | sample MGYA00375135_ERZ795051 | MGnify/ENA primary metagenome ERZ795051 (study PRJEB30180, sample SAMN05720222) | activated sludge metagenome | isolation source: Anaerobic digester | place: Japan | collected 2015-05-26 ... | reverse complement strand
TGTAACCCTTTTGCATCATTGCGTTGACAATATCATTTATTACGTTAGAACCATTATCGGTTGGTGCAGGAGCTGGTGCAGGAGTGGGAACTAGTGTCGGATTATACAGTGGAGTCATATTAGCCCCTAAATTTTTGCTTTGAACAAATCTTGAAGATAATTGTGTCGGATTAGAACCAAAAACATTCGCAGATGGGGCCTTTTCTCCACCAGAAAATAGAGTTCCACCACTCTTTAAAGTGGCAATAGGATAAGACGTGGGTGCAATCGGTTGTGTTTGAGAACCCGGAACTATGTAAACATTACCTCCTTGCGAAGGGCTAAGATATGGTGTCGGTGTTGCTATTGGTTTTCCATAAATATCATATTGCATATTTTTGTTTTTTAAATACTAAAAAAGCCGTCAAAACTGACGGCATCAAGTAATTAGTAACCTATACTCTGATTTGCTACAACAATTATAGCAAATTTATTAAACAAGTCAAGTTATTTTCTCTTCTTTCTTTTCTTCCTAGATTTGGTAGGGATAAGACCATGCTCTATAGCATTTAGCAATCTTGCTTGCCTTTTAGCTTTAGCAAGAGAGGTATGCTTTGCATGAACGGCGTTAGGAGTAGATACCCTAAAACCACCTTTTACTTTAGTTATACGAACTGGCATATTTTATTAAAACTGATAAATTATTTCTCAGGTAAGTGTTTGCGATCATGGTTTTAACGGTGGAATAGTAATCGGACAATCTTTATTCCACATTTTATTAACTAACTTTTTATCTTCAATTAATATCTTATCGATTTTATCATTTTTCCTCCTCTCATTTAATGTTCGAGAATAATAGTGGTGGATTAAAACATTCTCGATACGGTATGTATCTTGACCATTTTCCCTAAGTCGATAATAGAAATCGGTATCTCCGCCCCATATTTTAAAATTTTCATTAAATAAACCAAAATTTTCAAAAGTCCTCCTAGGACATATAAAACAAAAGCCTGCCATTATATCTTTGTAAATGGTATTGTGTCCGTTTGCCCTCTCTGTTGATAATTTCTCCCAATTATCTGGTATTTTACTTCCCTCTGTCCAATCAGCAAAAACAAGTGGATAATCCTGTCTCAAGAAAAATAAAAAATTCTCCAGCCATTTTACGGGCATAACTAAATCATCATTGAAAATACCGATATATTTAATATATTTATCCTTTAATGCTTCCTTGATACCTTGGTTCCAAAACTGATAAATATTCAATGGTGGATCGTTTTCGATATAAGTATCTCCATTCCTAAGATATTTTTTAAATACACTCTTAGTTTTCTCTCCTGTTTTTTTATCCCTAACCTGATTTATACCTATAATCCTAAATTTCTGCTGTGTATTTTCAATCATTGTCTTAATTGTCCCCTTAAGAAAATCATAAGAACTATAACAACCGACTACAATAGCTGTCTGTGGTCTCAACTCATAAATGTAGACTACCCGTTTTAAAACCCAATCATCTCCGACATTGATATATTTCCTGACTTTAAGTTCGTACTCATCACAAACTATCTTAGATATGATGTCCTCGAACTCCTGTACTGCCTCTAAAACGACGATTTGGGGTTGATCCCTCTCTATTAGCCTTTTAATCGAATTCGTCAATGTATGGCTTTCTAGCTGTTGGCCTGTTTTTTCATAGCCTCCATGACCAAAACAGCATAAAATATCACACTTTGGACATACACCGACAAATTGGTCGTCTGGATACATAAAAAACTGTGTTTTAGGTAAATCGGGAAAGCCTTCAGCGATATCATTACCAACGTATAATTTAAAATCATGCGGAATAAACTTTAGTAATCTAGCTTCTAAACAATCTAGGTCAACTACAACCTTATCCTTAGTCTTTCCTTTCAAAAATTTTACAACTGGATCAAACCGTTTATCAACCCTGTCATCTTTTAGATATTCCCATGTCATTTAGCGTGAGGTGAATAAATAAAATCAGGGGAATTCCAAACGCAACCTTCAAAATAACTTATTTTTGTCCCTGTTTTCCACAACGAATAATCGACACTGACTTGATCTCGAACCGAACCGGCACACAATTCACTCCACCAAAAATTATTAAACTCAATGATTTTAGGGGTGTGATGTCGTAATATACATCCGGTACAGGTAAGATGGTCATCAATATATCCGTCTTTGATATATTTTTCATATTGCGGATAAACATTTTCAGGAATATCTTTGCCTAATGTGATGATATTATCAACCTCTTCTTTGATGGTATGCCAATTATAGGCATTAAACATGGTTATATCGTTTTTACCATATTTTTTGATTATGTCTTTGGGAGATACATTAAGTGATATATTGCTATCCATCCACAGCGACCACTCATCATTTATAAATTGATGTGATAGTATTTTATACATTCTGGCATTTCTTCGTGGGTTATCAAACGGCAGTTTTGCCTCAATAGTCTTCCATTTTTCATTTCTGTAAAATGGATTGACAAAAGCCTTATATTGACCGTCAAATTCTATATTCTTTAGATAATCAATATCGTTTATTATGGCGGTATAAACAATCATTGTTTAGTGTAAATTTTTAACGCATCTTCAAGATAATCAGTATCACAACTTGCCCAATAGTGAAAGTTTATAGTACCATCGCGTGGTCTCCATACAAATTCTGACGTTGACATTTTTTCGTATGATACTGTTAAACCTAACCTATGACATAGTTTTTCCAAAAAACCGTCTGATTTGTTCCACGGTGGATACCAAACAGTCGGTCTCTTACCAAAAGTAGCCTGAATACGATTCAACCCCCAAATAAAGTGATCCTCGGCTGTTCGATGATTTTGAGTATAGTCGATATGGGTCCATCCATGAAATTGGGGAACGATTAAATCTTGGTGCTGTTTAATGTAATCAACCATACCCAAATTATAGTCTATTCCCGAAGCTAAGATCGCAATAACATGGGGAGTATTGTATTGTTTCATCAACTCATGGGTTTTAATAAACTTCTCAAGATAATTAACGCCAATGTCTATCCCTACTCCCGGATAGTAACAAACATCATCGTCTCTAAAAGTTACTTGGTACATAAAAATTCATATAAATAACAATCTGTAAACCTGTCTTGACGGCTAAAAATACATTTTTCGCTTTCGATTGTAAAATACTTTTCTAAAATAGGTTTAATTTCTTCATATTTGAAGTAATACTGCTGGTCTGGGTCCCATTTACCGCCAATAACTAAGTCTGATAGCCATACAATCAACAGCAAAGTCCCATTTTTTTCAAGAACTCTAGCATAACCTTTGATCGTAGAAGCCAAATCTTGGGGTTTTATATGGTCTAGGGTTGACAAATCAATTAATAGGTCAAATTCACCACTTTTGAAGGGAAGATTGCGAATATCGCCTCTAACAGCATGGAGTGATGGGTTGATTTTTAGGGCTTTATCGATAATATCTTGGTTATATTCGATAACTGTGCCTTTATCCTTAATTATGGGTATTCTTTCAGCTTCATTGTAAGCATCCATTTTGAGGATAGACTTTTTACCTTTCATTAATTCCTCTGCTCTTTCGGAGTAATAGCACCACACTTCATCGTAGGTATGCCTTTCAGGTTCAGTGATCATTGGTTTTATAACTTGAGCAATACTTTCACGCTTTGCCTTTATTAAATTGGTAATAAAATTAATCCATTCTTGAGTTGTTTTATTAATAAATCTGTTTTCCTTTACCCATTTATAGGCATTATTAGCTATCTCAAATCTTTTTAATGGGTCGTCAATCAGCAGTGATATATACTTCACAAACTCATCATTACCACTATACAACAATCCTGTAACTCCATGTTCAATTTCATCAGAATACGGTGGTAAATTAACAGCAACAGTTGGTATTTTTAGAGCCGAATATTCGTACCATTTGATATTTGACTTGTATCTGTTGAATTCCATATCTCTCAAGGGTGCGATAGCGATATCGGCATTAGTACAAGCCATTCTGTACCCATGTCCATCAGCTTTAATCCATTTCCAAAATTCATATCTATCTTCAGGAATTCCTTTAACTAAACTACCAAAATTAGAACCGACAATAACCAATTTAAGCTGGGGATACTTTTTAATTAAGATATCTAATCCAGGTTTAATTTCTTCTAAATCCTCGTAATGACTTGAGCCGCCACTCCAAACTAAACGGATCTCATCTGTTTTCTTAATGTCTAGGACCGGCCAGTATTGTGGATCGATTGAGTTAGGAATTACAGCAACAGCTGGGTTATTTTCTTTAATTCTATCAGCCAATCTTAGAGTAGTAGTGATGACTGCATCAGATTGCTCCAAACAGTACTCATAATCAACTAATCTGTGGCGGTTGACATACATATCAAAGTGGGGACTATATTTCCAAAGATATGTCCCGTCTTTTAATTTAACTTCTTGAGTACCAAATTTATCGTATGAATTATTAAATGGAGATATCGTATAAATATCATCATCTGTATCCATAATTACTGGCACTTTAGGAAAATTCTTTTTAAATTGGGAAACAACCTCGACAACAGCTTCACTGTAAAATCTAAATACAAAAGCATCAGTTGCTTTTAGTACTTCTGTAATTTCTGAAACGGATAGATTGGGATCAAATGTTTCAACTTTTGCTAATCCCATGGCATTAGCACAATCCATAAACGTCTTGAGGCGGTACCATGAGCAACCATCATCTTGAAGTGGAGATAGGAGTATTTTAGCTTTATCGGATTTAGTGTAATTTTCTACCTGTTTTCCGTTCATTTTAGGTTATCTGGATTTATAATCAGCCATTCTTTACACATTTTTTTAAGAAAATTTTTATTTTTATAGTAATTTTCTCCATATACCTTAGTTAGAAAATTATCAACTACTACTGGGATTGAGGCTATTCTACGCCATCCTGCTTTGCCATGACGCTTGCTGTCCCAATTGTTTTTCTTCATTTCATTCACCCATCCAACTATCTCGGGACTTGTGTAAATGGATGCTATTTCTTGTCTTCTTTGGGAATTAATTTCATCGGCAATCTTTACAAAAATATCTTTATCCATTTCCTTATTTTATCACAAATAACCCCCCTGAATTAAGGGGGGTTATTGTGATCGACACGGTCTAACTAACTGGTAGACAGTTGAGTTATCTTCCCGCTAGATTCTTCAGCTCTTGCCTCAAGGGTCAACTCGGTTTCGATAACACCACGAGTTGCTGAGCCAATTTTTGCCACTTCAAATTGTTTAGTGGGTCGCAAAACTGCGATTTTCCACATATCGCTTTGAAGAATGGCGATCTGGGCCGGATTCATATAACGATCAGCTTTGATCTTAAGCAAACCGAAGTCACTTTCGTAGACATCAATTGCCGCAATCAGTTTCTTAGCACCAGCTTCAATGGTTTTAGTGCTGGAAGCAGAGAAACCAGAGATCTTTCTCTTTTGCCAACCGTTACAGTAGACCACGTCGGGACGACCTCCGTTTGTCCAAATGTCTTCGAGAGCGTCATTAAACATAGTCTCAGTAAGAGCTTCATTACCAGTACCAGTTCCTGTCTCATTCACGGATGTCAACCAGGACATCACACCCTTGAGGGTGCGGGCTGTACCTGATGCACCGGAATTACCAGTGGAAGCGGTAGAGGCTAAGGAATACTCTATATCACGAGCATGTTCTTTGAGCTTCTTGGCCATTTGGTAAGCGTATTCGTCATCGAGACCAGCAACATTGACTGCCCTTTGAGTGTCGGATACTTCAACTAGAGTCGAGAAAATCTGCGTGTAATTGCCAACTCGAGTTCTGGCTGTAACTTTAGCAAAGCTATAGTCATAACCCTCGATTTGAGCATTAGTCGTAGCAGTAGCTAAAGAATCCTTGGTCCACTCATGATAGACAGCAGTTGCTTTAGTCTTGCCGAAGTCGGAAAACATCGGAGTTTCTGTCGGAGAGATATTAGTAATAATCTCTAACAGGTCCTCTTTGTTCCCAACGGCATCATAGGTCTGAAATGCACTTGCTTGGGCCATAATTTTTAATTCCTAACTTTTAACTATAGACAGTTTTAAGTATTCGGCCAGATCCTCTGCTGATCCTGACTCGTAAGCCTTTCTCAATGCTTCATTTTTTCTAGCATCTGGATCTTCCGTCCTAGAAGCATTAGGCGTTACGGCAGCATTAGCAATAGTTTCTGCCATACTTCTCGAGGCACTTGCCATTCCCCGACTTTCCCCCATCTTGATATTGCCCTTGACTATGTCATATAGCTCCTTGGGCCCCATTTTGGGTTTAAAGTTTCCAGATTCATCAAAGTTGATTTCTTGATAAAGTTTAGTAAAACGAGCATCAAAGTTCTCGTCTGTAAACTCCTCAGATTTAGAAATCTCCTGAAGCTCCTTGGAGTGATTTTCAATTAAGTTGCATAATTGATTCCTTTGCCGCTCCTGGGCAATGGCGATCTGAGCAGCAGTATAAGCCTTAGCGGCTGACTTCTGCTCCTGAATTTGATTCAATTCATCTAGGGTATATTCCCTATTAGGATCGAGTTGTTGGTTTCCCCACCACGGAGGTAAATTTTCTCCGAATATGTCATTAGACTGCGGGGTCCCTTGACTTTTCAATTTGCTAGTTAGTTGATTAATCCTCCTTTCCGCTCTAGAAGGTTTCTTTTCAACTACTGAATCTGACTCTTTCGGTTGTTCTTCATGAATTTCGGCTTCATCCCGCCTAGATTCATTATTAACTTCTTCCCGAGTGGTTTCCGTTTCAACTTGCGAAGTTGGGTTGGTTTCCTCAACGTTGACATTACTGTCTACTGCTTTTTGTTCGTCCATAAATTGGCTGAACTAATAACTGACCGCTTAGGCAGGGTCGACCACGCCGGTATCCTTGGGAGGACACGAGCAAAGCTCTTGCCTTGCTCCTATCTTCTCAAATTTTGGTTTACCTTCATCGTCATAACCAATGAAGAGTAATTCTGTGCCGACATAAATACTGTGTTCTATCGGACACGATTTACAAAACAGGTATGGGCCACGCTGAACCCACTGATGGCCGATAATACCTTTCTGCACCTGACTTTCAAGGTTCGAGGTATCTACCTCAATGTGTATCCCCTTGTCTACACTTTTTTTACTCTTTAGAGAGGGTGTCATGGGCTTGGTCAATCGAAGTAATAATCGATTGTATCTTGTCTGAAGCTACCCTAGCGATATAGGCACGAGTGCCAAACGCCTTCAAGCTCATGTGTCCTTCATGGACTTGTTTAATATCATCAGCTTGAGTGAGTAAATCCGCCACGATAGCCTCGATTAGAGCTTTAAGAGCAGGATAATACTTAGTGGTGGCTAACTCAGCAAGATACTGATTGACCTCATCCCAATTAACATCGGGATACTTAGTAATGTTTGTATAAATATCAACTAATTTCATTGCCTACCTCCCATTATTTTCTGGGCCGCCTCCAATATCTGCGGATCGGTAATATTACTTAATAAATTTTGAGAATTTTGGACCGGTGGCTGCGGAATTTGTCCTTGGGGTATATTACCAGCCACTTCATTGGGAATCGTTCGTCCTAGGGCATTAGGTGAAGCCTCAGGGGTAAAATCAACAATAATCTTATCTGAATCGGCTATACCAGTAGTAATTATAAAACGTTTAATCAGTTCGGCGAGATCAATGTCCTTACCTTTGGACTGTAATTCCTGACGAAAATTAGGTAGCTTCATTAGAGTTTGTAAAATTACCATCAGAGCTTGATTTTCTTGAATATTATCTTTCTGGACCGTCGATCCTGAATCAATAAAAAATTTATATTTACCCTTAATCGAATCTGGTTTAATAGTTAATTTACCTGATACCTTATCATACATTTCATTAATATCAGGATAAACCTTAGCGATACTCTCTATTTCACCTGAAAATAGGTTAATATCTATCGGCTTAGGCTGGTTCTGGGCAATCATATCAATAAAAGAATCATATAATTCCTCACAAAAGTTCTCCATTGACTGTCTTTCCCATGAATCAGCAGCCGATTCTCTCATAGCCTGCATCTTTAATGCTGTGGGTGTTTTACCCATTGTCAAATCTACGTTTCTTGAAACAGACAAATCAGATGAGCCAAGCAGGTTATTAAGCGACGAGATAATATATCCGCTCATATTATTAAACACGCCTATATCTTGAATTGATTCATTGTATGAGCGAATAGAATTAGGGGCTTTTTCTTCCCAAATAGCCCCTGCCTGCCTCACTAGTGATTGTTTAATCACTTGGGTAGGGTTCACAATGGTAATGGGGAATAATTTATATTTAATCGAATCAAGTGTTAATGAAGCTAATGAATTCTGGGTTAATTGGAGGGCTTTACCCCGCTCAGTATCTGACCACCCCGAGCATCTATCTAATAGAGGAATAGTTTGTTTAACAATTACTGGAATTTTCTTATCCTTATCAGTAATTACTTCGCGAAGAATACCGACACTGCTATAATCGGGAGCATAAGTAATCCATCTGTTTCTGTCATATCTAGTGCGAAATAATACCCCTTCAAAATCAATTCCATACTTTGATTCGTTAGAAGTAGGGTTAGGATATCTGATCTTGCCTTTGGTTTCCTTCACTAATGTTAGTAATTCGTCAATGTTTTTCCATGTTGATTTGGGTAATTGTTTAATCTGACCAACTGTCATTTTGGTATCGACAAAACAATAATCCTGATCTGAATCTTGGAATACACCAGGCTGGGGATAATACTGGTTGATTGGAATTAGCTGAAAATCTGGTCCGACATAGTCATCAGTTACAGAATAATATCTGAGCACGGGTTGTTTACCGTAAATTTGCGAATAAATCGAGACCATTTTAAGCTTCATTAAATGCCGGTATTGGGCGTTAGAATTCGGAATAATGTATTTTTGTAAAATGAGATTAAGAATCATATTTTTGCCACGATCCTTTTTATCGAGATAATCTACTTTACCGATTGGAGGCTGGGCCATTATTCTCTGGGTCCTTTGAATAATCGATGTTGACAAGTGGCCATCATTAACTCTAGATTTAGTTGAATCAGCAATAGCCCCCGAGTTGTCATTGAAAAATACCGACTCATTATCCCGCCATTCATTACGGATACTTGCCAAAGCAGAATCACAATCACTCCACTGGCTCTCATATTTACCAATCCTGTCCTGATCTGATAGTAACTCCTTCTTAACTGGCTTCTCAAGCGACTGAAGAACCGGCCTTTCAACTGGTTTTTTAATAGACTTCTTGACTGGTTTACTTCTCTTTTTATGCATTTTTTCTACTATACTTCCCTGTTTTTTTTATCATAAAAAAGCCGCCTCATTAAGGCGGCATTAGTAAACTACTAATTTGCTACATGATAATTATAACATATTCTTCTTTGGCAAGGGGTAATTTTTCTTGAGATTTCTCTGTATATAAAGTTCCTTAATATCTCCATCAGCCATTTTAACCGAAAAGGTAAACATTCCGTATGATTTTGTATCGTGAAGATTTTTTATTTCCGATATAATTAATGCCGTAGCTTTGGCATTTTCTTCTTTGCATAGTTTTATTTTCTGGAATTGCGAACCCTGCATCCCAACTATCCGGCCTTGAAATATATCAAAGGTAACTGATATAGATCCGTATTGTTGTTTTTCACACTGGGTATTTATCTCTGCTAATGCTGGTATATTCTCCTCCAACATTAATAAAATCCTCCTTCGAATACATCTAACCTAGGGTAATCCCCTTGAGGTAATTCCTTCTGATAGGACATAGCAAAATATCTAATCGCATCCATGGCATCATCATTTACTTTATACGGGACCTCTCTAATCGCGTCATCGGCACTCCTATTTTCAACCCAACGGTACCGTTCAAATTCATCTGCTATCCATGTTAAATTTTTATTAAACATTAAAGTCGGCTTGCCAGTATCAGCTCTAACTTTAAGCAACTCGGCAACTTTGACAATTCCGTTTTTGATCGAATCATGTCCTTTTTCTACTGGGCTAAAGAAAACTCCTAGTTCATTTAGCTGTTGGATACTCATCGGCTGGGCTGAATCGGCCACGGGGTTAGTTATTATCTTACCAGCATCTTTTATTTTAACTATATCGGCAATCTGGCTCTCGGTCATTCCCTCTTGATAGATGCCATCATACCCGTATATTTCCGTTCCTGTTGAATTAATGGCAAAATAAATTAATGCCGATTTATGAGCAAAACCAAAATCTAAAGCTCGGGTGAATGTCCAGTTTGAGTCAAATTGCGGTATATCTACCATGTGTTTATCTCGGCTAAAATCCTTATAAATTAACCCGATCATTTTTCTAAATTCACCCATGAATTCCTGAGCAAAAGCATCTTCGGACATTTCCTGCTTAGCCTTATCTAGCTCTGATGGATCAAGGTAGGGGTTATCATACGAGGTAAAGTGAAATGATCGCCAATCGGGTAAATTAGTTTCAAACAATGTTTTAAAATGATTGAATCCATTAGGAGTGGAGACGAACCAAACACTTGCCTTAGAATCAATCAATGTAGGACGGATAACTCTCCATACCAAATCCCATTTATCTATAAAAGCTGTTTCATCAAAGACGCAAAAGTCTATTCTTACCCCTCTAAGTGAATCAGGATTATCAGCCCCTTTTAAGTTGATTGTCGAGCCGTTGATTAATTCGAATACCATCTCAGTTTCATTAGTTTTCTTGATTATCTCGGCAGGAATAAGATTAAGTAAAATGGACCACATGATCAATTTACTCTGTCTGTAGGTCGGGGAAATATACCAAATGATTGACTGGGGATTTTCGGTAGCAAACTTTAACATTTCTACACTTATTAGAAATGATTTACCAGCCCTTCGACCACAATTAATTACCTTATACCTATGACGATCTACTGCTACCGTCGTCTGCCACTTCGATAGAACTATCTTTTTCTTTAACATAATTAATTTGAATTAATCCTTTAAGATCTTTTCCACCTGTCGTGTGATCTATATTTTGTTTTGGCAGACCGTCTACATAATTCCAAATCTTAGTTATCATTTTCTGATCTCCATCCTGTATGGCTTGCTTGAGTATTCTGTTTATAAGTAATTGTAAATAAGTAGCCTTTTGACCCTCGGGACATTCTTCTAATTTCTTCTTAATTTCCGTAGTTATCGATATCCCGCTTCCTTTAGGTCTACCGTTAGGATTACCACTTACACCTTTTTTAAATTGATACGGTTTGAGATGTTGACACGATCTGGGCTGTTTAGACATTGTTTTTTCAGTCATTTCTACCATTTTTCTTGTCCTCTAGGAATAAATAAACATTCATTAGGTTGTTTCTTATTATGTCCGCCACTTAGCGTGGAATTTTTTGATATCTCTAATATTTTAATAAAATCATCAGGTGCTTTATATTCACTTACATAAATCTTATTTAATTTCGATTGTTTCCTTACCCAATCCCAAAATTCATTGTGATCAAATCCATCTTCTTTATATTCGGCAACTGATTGATATGGCGGATCGCAGTATACAATCGATCCTTTAGGAATTTCTATATTTTTGTAATCATTACAATATATTTTCGGTTGTTCTAGTCGTTCTAGTTGTTGTAGTCGTTCTAGTTGTTCTAGTTGTTGTAGTTGTTGTAGTCGTTCTAGTTGTTCTAGTCGTTCTAGTTGTTGTAGTCGTTCTAGTTGTTCTAGTTGTTGTAG
>ERZ795051.5091-NODE-5091-length-11782-cov-4.524004_pt1 | contig 11782 bp, 8 predicted proteins | sample MGYA00375135_ERZ795051 | MGnify/ENA primary metagenome ERZ795051 (study PRJEB30180, sample SAMN05720222) | activated sludge metagenome | isolation source: Anaerobic digester | place: Japan | collected 2015-05-26 ... | reverse complement strand
TTAAACTAAATGGATTCACAATCGAGAGAAGAGTTTTATTTTACCAAAGGTAAAGTGCTTTTTGATGAAGAGAAGTATGAACAGGCAATAAAATCTTTTGATAAGGCACTTTCATTGAATCCCGAGCATATTATGAGCAATTATTTAAAGTCTCTTGCTTTATGTAAATTAAATAAAATAGATGAAGCAATTGATCATCTTAATCTTGTTGCCGAAAAAACAGAGAATTTTTTAATTCAGCAGCAAGTTTATCTAATATTAGGATATATATATTCTACTAAGAATAATGTAGAACTTGCTATTGAATATTTTGAAAAGGTTATAGGGACTGGACTTGAGGCATCAGCAGCATACAATGCTTTGGCTGCACTTTATCATAAAAAGGGTGATATTAAAAAAGCAATTGAAAATGCTAAAAAGGCACTTGAATTGAAAAGTGATAATTATAATGCCATGAATACCTTGGCTTATCTATTAATAGATAGTAATATAGATATAGAAAAAGGGATACAACTTGCTAAAAAAGCTTTAGCTGAAGAACCAAATAATCCTGCAAGACTTGATACAGTTGGCTATGGTTATTTAAAGTTGAAAAATAAGACTATTGCTAAAGAATTTTTGACAAAGGCTTATAATATAAACCCAAATGATGTAGATATAAAAAAACATTTAGAATTATTATCAAAGCTATAAATATTAATCATATAAATAAAATTAGATAAAATTTAATTTTTATGATCAAATCTTTTTGCTTCTTCTAAGATTTTGTCATGAAATCTTATCTTCAAGTAAGAATTTCTAAGTTTTTGAGATTTAATCTTATTTAAGTTACATTTAATAATTTTTGAAGCTTCTGTAATCAAATTAATCTTTTCTTTTTCATCAAGTGAATCATCAAGTTTATATCTAAGATAGTAGATAAGAGGTTTATATTTAAACTCCAGAATTATTGATGAATTTTCATACATCTTTATTTCAGCAAGAAAAAATTTAGCCCTTTGAAGATCGTTTTTTTGAATAGAGATTAAGACAAGAAGAAGCAAAACTTCACAACTTGTTACATGATCTGAATTTATATTTGTGATTCTTAATGCATCAAAAGCATAATCATAAGCTTTATCAAGATTACCAGAAAGATAGTATGCTTCAGCTATAAATGCTTGAACTCTTGCTTTGTAATAATCATTATTTAGCTGCTTCGTATTATATTCGGCTTTTTTTAAATAATCGAATGCTTCCTGATGTTTGCCAAGGTAAAATGAAGCTATGCCTATGTATGAGTAAATCCTTGAATATTGTTTATATGTAGGAATTGCTTTTTCTAAGAAAAGGTTGCATGTTTCATATATTAAATCAAAAGCACCAAGCTCATAATAAAAAGAGATTAGCTCAAGTAAGTAAAGATTTATAGAAAAATCATCTGTAATATCTGAATTTTTTATCCTTTCTTTTTCCTTTTCTAAAATAGATACACTTTCTTCATAATTTGATGTATAAAAATTGATAATACAATTTAAGTATGTGTATTCAACTGATTTAACAGGTAATTTTTCTAATAACTTTTTTGCTCCTTCAATATTTCTCTTATAAAATAATGCTATGGCAGTAAATCTAAGAAGATTAAAATAGCTATAACTTTTACTTTTATCTACTTCTTCCAATCTTTCGTAGTAATATAAACCCTTTCTACCAAAAAGCTCAGCATTAAAGTAGTCAAAATGTTCATAATTATATGTTGCAAGAAGATGATAAAACATTGCATAAGCTTTATTATTATTTAAGGAAAAGACTTTTTCTCCCATTTGTGATATAACTTCGGGTATTTTATCTATAAATCCATTATTGTATAATATAGAATATTTGATAAACAAAATATCTATTACCTTTTCAGATTCTTTTGAGTTTAAACTATTTAATAATTTATCAAGATAAGGTACATAATCCATAGTATAATTTCTAACTTCCTGAAGTGTTTTGTAAGCACGATAAATATCATTCGCTTCAAGAAAGTGATAGATTATTTTTAATGGTTCTTTTCTTTTTATCTTTATAAAATATAGGGCAATAAGTCTATGTAATATCATTTTGTTTTCTTTTAAGATTGTTGAATATACTACTTCTCTTGTTATTTCCTGTCTGAACTTAAATTGTTTACCAGTTCTTTCTATAATATTTTCAGCTAATAATTTGCCTATATCTAAATCTATATTTGAGATATCACCACCCGTTTTTTGATGTATATATGAAAGTTCTTCGACAGAAAATGTAGAACCGATAACTGATGCCTTTTGAAGCAATTGTTTTAAGTTCTCAGATAATCTATCTATCTGAGCTAAGATAATCGTCTGGATTGAAGAAGGGAGTTTTTTAAATTCACCTTCTATATTAATATATTTAGCAAATTCTTCTATAAAAAATGGATTTCCATGTGATTGTTCAATAATAAATTCGATATCATCTTCATTTAAGTCAATTTTAATAAGCTTTTGAATTAAAGAATAAGATTCTTTTTCTGTTAATGGTGAAAGTTCGATTTTTTCAAAATTAGGAAAAATATTGGCAATTATCTGTTCGAAAACTCTATCTGATACAAGAAAAAATGGCTTATATTTTAAATGATCTATCAGATATCTTAGAAAGTCTCTACTTTTTTTATCAATAAAAGATATATTATCTATAAAGATAATTGGAGCATAGATGCTTTCTTCATAGTTTTTCAATATTAGAGTATAAACCTCTAAAAGTGTATCAAATACAAGCTTTTCATCTGTGTCACTACTCCATTTTTGCATTAAAAGTTTAACAAGAGTATTTTCTTTATTCTGTTCAAGATGAATATTGTTTTCGAATAAGTGTTTTAAGATTTCCTGTTCTGTAAGTTTTGGGATATTTGACAGTTTTAAGTAAAAAAGAAGAAGCTTTATAACAATAGAAAAATTTGAATTTCCATATGGGGAAGCACTGGTATAGAATAATGGGGATGAAAAAAGAGGAAACTTTCTTATTTCCTCTATAAATTGAACTAGCAGTCGTGTTTTTCCTATGCCTGCTTCGCCATAAATATAATAACAGAATCCATTTAAATCATCAAATTTTAAGTATTTTCTAAGCATTTTATCCAGTACATCTTTTCTACCAATAAATTCGGTATAATAATTTATTATACTGAGGTTTCGACCAATAACTATATAAGCATTTAAGCTCTCACTTTTACCTCGCAAGGTTAATTCAATTGGTTGTGAAAATAGAAACTTATTTAATGTTTTTTGATATACTACTTCTGAAACCAGAATAGAATTTGCAGCAGCAATAGATTGAATTCTTGAAGCTACAGCAAGAGCATGTCCCGAGACAACTTCATATTCACCTCTTTTCCCTTTAGTCAATGTCCCACTATGTATACCAATTCTAAAAGAGATATCTTTATTTTTAATCTTAAATTTTGATTTTATTTCTGAATTAATAATCTGAAGATTATCAAGAAAATCAAGTGAAGCATTTATAGCCCTTTCTGGATCATCTTCATGTATATGTTTAGCCCCAAAAACAGCTACAAGAGCATCACCGATATATTTTTCTACCCATCCATCATAACTATTAATTATAGATTCAAAATTCGAAAAGATTTTTGTCATTATCTTATCGATATCTTCTGGATCAAGGTTTTCAGTAAATTTTGTAAAATCCTTCATGTCTGCGAAGATAACAGTGGCTTCAATTCTTTCCCCTTTTTGCAGAGGAAGGGAATCTTCATTTTTATTTATGGTATTGGTTCTTGTTGACATATTATCTTTTGAATTAATATTTTGGGAAAATTCTTTTTGGTTATTTGATTTTCTTTTTAATTTTTTGTCATTTTTTGGTTTGATATTTCTGTTTTCAATAATTTCTTTATTTTCCATATAACCAATCTTACTATTTTAATTTTTCAAATCAAATTCTTTCTTAATTAAGAAGATTTAGCATAAAGAAATAAAATCAAGATATTCTTTTAAACATTTTTCTTGAACAAGTTCATTTGAAAGATGAATGCCATGTCCACTTTCTAAAATCAAAGGTTTTATGGGTAATTTTTTTTTGGTTTTTAGCATTATCATATTTTCCATATTTATTTTAAATGCTTTTTGATTTTTTCCTATAACTATAAAAATTGGAATAGGTTTGCTCATAATTAAACTTAATGCATTTTTTTGCTTAGATATAATATTAAAAAACATTTTCAAATCTATAAATCTAGTTATTTCAACTGAAGTCATTATCTTTTTTAAATATTTTTTATCATCTGTCTTATCTTTTAAATATGGATATAGGTCTAATTTGAATTTTGAATTTAAAATAATATTTAATAATTGGCTGATGAAAAATTTATAGTTTATTGAAAAAGTAAAACTCGAAATAAAGATTGATCTTAACCATATTTTATCAACAAAATTATATAAAATTTTTATAATAAATGGAGTAATTATGCCTGAAATATAAACATGAATCCCATTTTTTATATTATAAATTGAAAATAATTTTTTGAAAATTTCAATAAACACATTTTCATCATAAAACCCTCCACGTCTTCCATCGCTATTACCATGTCCAGGAAGGTCAAAGATAATGACTGAAAAATTATTTTTTGTTAAATTTAAGATAAAATCATCATAAAGCTCTACTGTTTCTCCAATATCTGGAACTATTAACAATAGATTTTTAGAATTTATATCTTCAAAATCTTTAACATAAAGGTAAAATCCATCAGAAAAAGAAATTTTATTGATTTGAAAATTTAAATTTTTATCCAAAAACCTTGATATAAGATTAAAATATAAATTAAAAAAAAGGGAAAAATAAATAAACAAATAGTTAAAAAAATAATTAAAAGAATAATTAAAGAAATAATCAAACCAATAATCAAATATATAATCAAATATATAATTGAATAAATGACTAAACAATAAATTAAGCAAATAAAAGAAATAATAATAATTCAAAAAAAACTAAATTAAAAAAATAACAAAGAAAAATATTTAATAACTATACTCTTTCTTCAGCGCTAACAAATTCTTGTTTTTTAAAGTATTTATTATAAAAATAATTATAAATATATCTTGCAACAACAAGGAAAAGAATGATTCCTTTTATGATTTCAACTATTGCACCAGATATACCAAGATTTCTTTGCATATATTGACCACCAGCATCCAGTGCACCCCATAGAAGTGCTGTAAAGACAACTGCTATCGGGTCATTTGATGCAAGAAGGGCAACTGAAATTCCATTCCATCCATAACCTGCATTTAATTCCTGAGCAAGTTTATGTTCAAGTCCTGTAATCTGTGAAACCCCAGAGAATCCTGCAAGCATACCAGAAATTATCAGGGTAATAAAGATAATTTTTCCAGTGTTAATACCTTGCATTTTTGCAGCATTTATATTTTTACCGACAGCTCTAATATCATATCCAAGTTTTGTGTAAAAAAGTATGTAATATACGATAATTGCAAGTGCAATGGCGATTAATATCCCGGTGTGTATCCTGTAATCCGCATTAGGTAAAAATGATTTCATATTTGGTAGTCTATTTGATTCAAGTATTTTATCTGTAACATAAGGATGTTTTGAACCTAAAGATGGATCACCTCCAAATTTTCTTATAAATATTGGTGAAAAATATCTTGCGATATGAGCAAACATCATAGTAGTTATAACTTCACTGGCACCTGTTTTAACTTTCAACCATGCAGGAAGAATATTGTAAATTCCAGCTATTAAAGCGCCTACGATAAAGATAAAGGGAAGAGAAAGAATTGGTGGAAGTTTTATATAAAGTCCTAAAAATGTAGCAACCATAGCACCTATATAATATTGACCTTCTGCACCAATATTAAAAAGATTTGCCTGAAAAGCGAAAGCTATTGCAAGTCCAGTAAAAATAAGTGGGGTTGCATTTATTATAGCTGTTCCCCAATTTTTATAAAAACCACCATAAAATAAAGCAGCGTAAGCTTCAAAAGGATTATATCCCGATATAGTCATTATTATACCGCCAATTATCAAAGAAACAAATATACCAATTAATGGATAAAGGATAACTTTGAATTTTTGTTTTAAAAAATCCTTAAAATTATCTTTTTTATCAGAATAAAGATTTGCAAACATATATAAAGCTATTGAAAGCAGGATAAATAATAATCCAGAAAAATATTCACCCATGTACAAAGTGATTCCAATGGCAAGAAAAAGAATGGAAATGCAAATTAAAAGATAATATAAAGTATTATTTTTGATTAAATTTCCCATAGTTTTTACCTTTATTATTTTTAAAATTATGTATTTTTATGCTTCTTTGATCTTTGATTTATCACCGCCCATCATGTAAAAACCAACTTCCATCTGATCAGTTTCTTCTGTCTTGAACTCTTTAGTAATCTGCCCATTGTACATGACCAAAATTCTATCTGAAAGGGAGAATATCTCTTCAAGTTCAAGAGAAATAAGTAAAATTGCGCAATTTGAATCTCTCATCTCAAGTATTCTTTTATGGATATATTCTATTGCGCCAACATCAAGGCCTCTTGTTGGTTGAACAACCAAGGCAAATTTAGGTGTTTTTGAAAATTCTCTAGCTAAAATAACTTTTTGCTGATTTCCTCCCGATAAATTTGCAGCAATATTTTTGGAATTTGGGGTTCTAATATCATACTTTTTTACCAATTCTTCAGAGAAGCAATAAATATTTTTCCAATTTAAAATACCACTTTTCCAGAATTTACCCTTTCCTTGATAACCCAATATCAAGTTTTCAGCGACCTGCATGTCAAGCACAAGGCCATGCCTCTGTCTATCTGCAGGAACGATAGACATTCCTTTATCCAGTCTTTCTTTAACAAAATTGTTTTCGAAAAAGATTTTGTTTAAAATTAAGTTAATAGAGTTTTTCTTATTTTTATCATTAATAGGTAAAGAATAATCCTCTAAAATAATCTCGCCTTCAAATGCATCTCTAAAACCAATAATAGCTTCAGCAAGTTCTGTCTGACCATTGCCGTCAACTCCTGCTATACCAACAATTTCTCCAGGGTAAACCTCTAAACTTACATCATTGACCGCCTTAATCTTTTTACTATTGTAAACTGATAGATTTTTAATTTTTAATGCTGGTTTTATACCTCTTTGTTTAGGAGTTCTAGTAACGGTTAATACTACATCTCTTCCTACCATCATATTGGCAAGTTCATTTTTAGTTACACCCTTTGTCGATCTTTCGCCAACTAATTTTCCTCTTCTTAATATATAGACTCTGTCAGCAATATCCAATACTTCTTCAAGTTTATGAGTTATTATTATGACAGAAACACCGGTTTTAACTAAATCTTTTATGACAGAGAAAAGTTTTTCAATTTCCTGAGGGGTTAAAACTGCAGTTGGTTCATCAAGTATCAATATCTTTGCTTTTCTATAAAGTGCCTTTAAAATCTCAACTCTTTGTTGTAAGCCAACAGAAAGATTTTCGATTTTCTCATCAGGATCGATTTCAAGATTAAATTTATTTGATAATTCTTTTACCTTTTTTCTAGCCAGATTGTAGTTTATGAAACCAGCATTTCCAGGTTCTTCCCCTAAAATTATATTTTCTGTAACTGTAAGATTTTCAACTAACATAAAATGCTGGTGAACCATACCAAGATTATGTTTTATTGCATCTTTTGGAGAATGGAATTGAACCTTTTGACCTTCTAAAATAATATCTCCCGAAGTTGGTTTATAAAGTCCATAAAGAATATTCATTAAGGTTGATTTACCTGCGCCATTTTCTCCAAGAAGGGCAAGAATTTCACCTTTTTTTAAGTTAATAGAAACATCTTCATTTGCAATGACTTTTGGAAATTTCTTTGTAATATTTCGCATTTCCAGAATATATTCTTCCATTAAAATACTCCTATAATCCTTTTAATAAAAATTGTGCAAAACTCTTAACAAAAATTTCACAAAACTTATAAAAAAAATTATATGATCCTTTTAAAAAAATTATACTAAAGTTTTAATAAAAATCATAAAAAATATTTTTAACAAAAACTTTTTTATAAACTTTCTATAAAATTTGGTATTAGTCTAGAAACATTATTCAAATTTTTCATGAAAGATTATTCAAATTTTTATTAGTTTAAGAACAATTAAAAATTTACTTTATTAAATCCTTATCAAAAGATATTTAATAAAATCAATATTAAAGACTACAAAAATATTAAATGAAAAAAAAATATTTGCAACTTTTGACTTTATTCCCTTAATTCTTTAAAAGATGCTGAAAGTGGCAATCTCCTTTTATATTCACTTCGAGTTACAAGAAGCTGAATTCTATCTATTTCTTCTTTTTTAAATCCAAGTTTAATAATTTCATCTTTTTCTAATTTTTTTTCATAAAGATAAAATAAAATCTGATCAATTATTTTATATCGTAAACCAATTTCACCTTCATCAGTTTGATTTTGCCATAATTCTGCTGTAGGAATTCTTTTTACTATATTTTCATCAACACCTAAAAATCTTGCATAATCAAAAACCTCGGTTTTATATATATCGCCCATAGGATGAAATGCTGCAGCAGAATCACCCCATTGAGTAGAATAACCCAATAGAAATTCGGTTTTATTCTCAGTGCCAACTACTAATGCATCAAATTTACTTGCTATATCATAGGACAATATCATCCTTATTCTTGCCATTATATTACCTTTTCTAAGTTTAGATTTTGAGTCTTGTTGTTCCAATGTTTTGTCGATCTCTATATAAGGATTAAGAAATTTATCTATCTGGATTTCAAAATGATCTTTTATATTCAACTTTTCAATTATTTGTTTATAATATTCAAAACTTTCGTTTGAAGTTATAGAAGAAGGGAAAAAGGCAGCTATAACATTATCACTTCCAAGTATTTTTGCAGAAAGATGTGCAATAGTGGCAGAGTCAACTCCTCCCGAAACAGCCACAAAGGCTTTTTTGAAATTACTTTTTATAAAATAATTTTTAAAAAATTCAGTTATCACAATATCGATTTTTTCCGGTTCGAGAAATTTGAACATGATTTACTCCTCTTATTAATTTATAATTTTTGTTTTTTAATTTTATTTTTTAAATATTTTCACTATTTATAATTTTGCTTTATTAAAACATAATATAATTTTAGTCTCTCAAATATGATATCAAACAAAATATAATTTTATTTTATTAAATACTATTCATAATTTTCATTAAGTTTTTTACTATTAAATTAATTCCATAATATTTGTTTTGATTAAGAGATTAGCTTAATCTATTTAAACTAAGAATAGAAAATTAACCAAATTTATATAAACAAAAATTTTATTTATGTTAATTATTTTTTAATTATTTAAGTAAAGTATATAAAGAAGCTATAAAGCCTGATACTGAATCTTAAGATTTATCAATATAATTTTGGAGTTATTTTGTGGATATTAAATTTATTGAAGATAATATTGAATCACATATTGAATCTTTTAATAATTTGAAGAAAGATAATGCTCTATTAAAGACTTTTTTAAGTGCTTCAGGGAAAGCTATTGAGGTAATTAAAAATGGGAATAAAATATTTTTTGCCGGAAATGGTGGGAGCGCATCAGATGCTCAACATGCTTCAGCAGAACTTGTTGTAAGATTTAATAAAAATAGAATAGCAGTAGCCGCAATAGCATTAGGAACAAATACAGCTATAGCTACTGCGATTTCAAATGATTTTGGCTATGAATATATTTTTTCAAGGCAATTAGAAGCACTTGCAAAAAAAAATGATATAGTAATTGGGATATCTACTTCTGGTAACTCAATTTCAATAGTTAATCTTTTAAGTAAAGCAAAAGAAATTGGGTGCATAACTATTGGTTTTACAGGGCAAAATGGTGGTAAGATGAATGAATTTTGTGATTTTTTAATAAAGGTTCCATCAACTAAAGTAGCAACTATACAGGAACTACATGGTTTTTTATTGCATCTTTTCTGTCAGATAATAGAAGATAATTTATTTAATAATAATTAGTATTTAAGAATTTTATGAAAATTTACGAATTAGAAAAATAATGAGAATTACTAAAGAATCTATAGAAAAAATCCGTTCATCAATAAATCTTTCAGATGTCGTTTCGATGTATGTAAAAGTACAAAAAGTAGGAAGCCGTTTTCGGGCTTTATGTCCATTTCACAATGAAAAAACTCCTTCTTTTTATATTGACGATAATAAAGGTTTATTTCATTGTTTTGGATGTAAAGCAGCCGGTGATATTTTTACATTTGTAATGAAGATAGAAAATTGCGATTTTTATGATGCTGCTATAAAGATAGCAAATCTTGCTAATATTTCTGTTGAATATGAAAAAGGAAGTTTTGAAGAAGATAAATCAGATTTAATAAAGAAAATTTTTTATGAGGTAACTTCATATTATCATCAAAATTTGAAGAAAAATGCAAATGCCTTGAATTATTTAAAGAATAGAAAAATCAAAGAATTTATAATTGAAAAATATAGATTAGGTTTTGCTTCTAAAGATGATCTTTCATTTTTTAGCAATCTGAAAAAGAAATATAATCTGGATGAAAATATTCTATTTCAACTTGGACTTATTAAAAAAGGTGAAAATCGAATATATCCTTTTTTCTATGAAAGGTTAATGATTCCAATACAAAATCATTATCAAGAATATGTTGCATTTGGCGGGAGAACTTTAAATGATCAATATGGACCTAAATACCTGAATAGTCCCGAACATCCACTTTTTAAAAAAGGGAATCTACTATTCAACTTTGCGAATGCCAGGGTTAATAAAGAAAATACTAAAATAATTGTAGTTGAAGGATATTTTGATGTTATAAGCCTCGTTCAAATTAGGATAGATTATGTAGTTGCGCCTTTAGGAACAGCACTTACATCATATCATTTGCAAATATTATCCCGAAAGTTTTCTCAACTTTACCTTTTATTTGATATGGATGAGGCGGGTCAAAAAGCCACTTTAAGTTCAATTGAATCAGCAATAAAATATTTTTCAGAAATTTTTGTTATAAGACTTCCCGAAGGAATTAAAGATATAGACCAATTTATAAAGGAAAGAAATATAGATAAAGATAGTTTTCAAAAACATATAGAAGAAAATTCTATTTCAGCTATTGACTTATTGATAAGAAATAAGTTATATTTAGATAAAGAAAAAAGAGATATAAATAGCTCATATAAAAATTTTATTTATTTTTTACATACCCTTAATGATGATATAATTTCTTCAACACTTATTAAAAAAGCAGCATATTTAGATGGTACCTTTTCTGAAGACCAAATTTTGAAGATGTACAATTCAAGGCAGTTAGATAAAATAAATGATAAGATGGTTTTAACAAAGAAAAATATTAACATAAATGAACAAGAAAAAAATTATAATGAGATTAAAAACCTTGAGATGGAATTTGTAGGTTTTATAATAAACTATGAGGATTTTATTAATATTACAAGGCAATATATTAAACCAGATTCATTTATTTCAAAAGAGGCAACTGAATTTTATAAAAAAGCACTTATATCATTAAATTATAAAGATAGAAATATGTTTTTAAGAGATGAGTTAAATGAAGAAGAATCAAATTATATGTATAGATCTTCTATAAAAGATTATAAAATATTAAGGTCAATTTTTGTTGTTTTTATTATACAAATCAATCATGCAAGAGGATTAAAATCTGTTCCTATTGCATTAATACCTTGAAGGTTAGCCTCGACTAAAGATGTTCC